>Ga0049107_10000688_pt1 | contig 10830 bp, 7 predicted proteins | sample WorMetilPIANOSA1_FD_61187 | JGI IMG/M metagenome (GOLD analysis project Ga0049107, IMG submission 61187) | Marine gutless worms symbiont microbial communities from Max Planck institute for Marine Microbiology, Germany - Olavius ilvae PIANOSA.1 | ecosystem: Host-associated > Annelida > Digestive... | reverse complement strand
TATATGAACTCATTTTGACGGATTGAGGACTAAACTTTTGCTAAAGACTTTTTACGACTTTTTGATACGTCATTTCAAAAAACGTAAAAAGTCATGTTTTTTTGAAATCTGAAAAAAAACCATAAAATACGTATTCTCGAACACTGACGCTGACCATCTCCTGCTTATTACGACCAGTCAACTCACGAACTGCCGCCCACATGTTTTTTTTGCGTCGGCTCGACCCTTGCATTTTGGAGACGAATGCTGCGCTTGACAATTTTGCTAATGTATTCTCTGGTAGCGTAGCAACATAACTAAGGCGTGGTTGGGAAATGCAAGCAATTAGGAGCTATGATTTTCAGGATATGTTGCGCAAAAAAAATTACAAAGGTCGGTCTAAGCTCTTTTAAGTTACAAAAGAAAATCTAGACGACATTTTTAGACACATGGTGGAAAAAAAGTAACTCCATCACGTCAATGTGCGTGTCTGGCCGTCAATAGCAAACTTCGACAGTTCCTTAATCAGCTCGTCACGGTTGAAAGTGAAAACCAACGTGTTCTTTGTCCTTAGGTCTAGATTACTGCATTTCAGAAGCTTATGAAAAGCTGGAAAGGTTTCGAATCGAACAATAACTTTTAATTAAAGCTACACTCAATATCATCGTCGGATACAGCGGCATAGGTCTGTCGTAAAATATGGGGTTTACGAACCGTCAGGTCAAACCGTCATACTGGCCCCGGGCGGGCTCCGGGGTTGTAAGAATGGGCCCAATCCGTTTCCTGGCCGGATGTCGTACAAGGCGACTAAACCAGGTTGTCTGTCTGTCATATCTTAGCATGTTTTTATTGTGTTGTTCTTTATTAGGGCCCTTTTTTATGTGTTTGTTAGTTTTCATTGTATGTGTTCTGTATTTTGGTTGTTCTAGTTAAGTTGTCATTACTTGCCAAGTGATTGGCAAGAAAGACCCCTCTGAGCAGTTGAGTCATCTCCCTTACAGTTCTTGGCGCTAGCATAACTAATTCAAATGAGCCTCCTAGAGCTTTAGCTACCTCCACTATAATGTGGGCTAGGAGCTAGTTCAATCCCTTTTGGGCCGTTGTAAACAAAAGCAACACGACTTAAGGGGGTTATTATGTCGCTGGCCCTCCATTACTGAATGGGAGATGTACATCACTGCTCAGGGCCCCGTCTCCGAAATGACCTATACTGTGTCGAGTGGGCAGTGCAACTTTTAAGCCAAAAATAGTGGGTGGGCGCGACGCCCATTCTCCTTCCCCTTCCCCCATCGCTTCGCTCCCCTTCTCCCTTTCCCTTCCCTCCCTCCCCTGTCCCTTCCCGCTCCTGCCCTCCCTTGTCCTCCACTCCCCTCCCTTCCCGTCCCCTCCCCTCCCGACTCCTCCCCTTCCCTTCCCTCCCCTTAGAAGTAGGCCCCTTAAATCCAGATAGGGGTCTGGGGGACATGATATGACATCTGGTGGCAGCAATTTTAATGATTTTCCTGAGAATCATCTTACCAAAATTCGAAAAATAATCGATTAACCCATTTAGGCGAAATGCCTGGAGTGGGTGGGCGATTTGCCCGAGTGGGTTGGTTTTCGCCCACCTCGTTTACATGTAAAAAGTGGCTCTGCGAATGGGACGTTAAACTTTACTATACCATACCATACCGTTATACTGTTTCAGGCGCCGCGAAAAATTAGTTTTACCTTCCATTTTTGACACAAGTCTTTCATCCTTGATGCTGTGAAACCTGCAGTTATCCAACAACAGTTTTGAATGAAAGAATGTGATATTTTAGGGGAGGGGTCAAAACATACTCTGACCCCTCTTACATATTTTCAGGGGGTCAAGACACCCAAACCCCAAGATCTACGCTCCTGGGTGAATAACAGTAACAGGCCCCAGACTATGATAATTTAGTAACAATGTGTATATTGCAGACCTCTTCTTTCTCACAGCCTTAAGCCTTGTGAAAAATCGTGAGATTCGCGCCAAGATATCTGATATGAAAACTACATTGCGGGGCTGCTATAGGTTAAAAGCGATTATCTATGTTTAGAAAAACAAATGCACGGCTATTTCTATACGCAGTTCGCGACTTTCAGAGACAGACAGACGGGTGAAAAGACACATAGACACAGAAAGAGACACAGACAGACTGCATTACCGTAGATTTACAGCGCTTTGCATAGCGTCACGCGGTAAAAGTCGATGAAGTAATACATCACGATACAAATGTTCAAAAATCTGATCTCACAAATTGGCGATTTAATCTGTACCGTATGGAATCAAACGGAAAATAATATGTGAAAAGGAACAGAACAAAAAGCAAGCCGATGGCCGAAGGAAATCCAATAACGCCAATGAGTTATTTTTGTTTTCCCGCCAAATACGCACAGATTAGGATTCTTATGCGCCACCGCGTGGCCTATAAATCCACAGACGGGCGTAAATCTGTCGGTCGCGTTGCGAACGTTCGTAATAACAGAAATAGAGGGAGCCGTTCGTAACAATATATCGTAATTGACGGTAAAAGGATTTAACTAATCACCGGGTCGGACGCATGTCGGCGACGGACTCCAGCGGGACCCATAGAGGTACGCTTTCGTAGCCGACCTGGGAAGGCCGACTTCCGGCCTCGCGATAGTGACCGGCCGGCCGCGAGGATTTGCACGGGTTTTGCGGTCGCCGCACGCCAAAACCGTCTGGCTTACAGAGATGTGACGGTCAGGAAACTCCTTCAAGTAAGTAAAGTAAGAAAATCATTGACTGTATTTAGTTAAGATTGTTTTTAGTTAAGATTTTTTCTCTGTGTATTTGTTGTATTACTGTATTAATTTTGTTCAACGGTTTTTCACTTTTAGTTAATTTTCTTTCTTTTTTATTTTGGGTCATGCGGTAGACTAAGCTGGCTTAACCGCCAGCTTTCGAGCGCACGTTAATATAGTATCTTTACTTACTTACTTACTTACTGTGCTACTATTTGTATGGTGAATAAAATATATTCAAATGTAAATCTGCAGAGCGCATCGTCGTAAAACGTCTAATGCACAATTGCACTTGTACGCTGAAAACAAAAAAAGTTTTCACCAGGCGGTTAAGTTGTCCGTGACAACATTCGGATCGCGCAGACATGGTTGTCCTATACATTTGAAGACACCCAGTTGGCCTGTCCTTGCAATTGAGAACTTAATTTTCTGAATGCTGATGGTCGTACACACGCTTCTTAGGAACCATTACCACTGATAGCTGGGGTGTAGTTCAAAAACTGGGATGGTGTCATGGAGGTGTTCTGTTAGGGGTGTAGAAATATCCTTGACTGTGGCCAACGGAGAAAGTGCAATCGCTGGCAAAGTGCGTCACCTAGAATTCCCTCGATGTAAAAAAAACCCCGTTGTTTAGGTTGTAACATCGCGATGAAGTTTCGATACCGGTATATCGCGCAGCCCGGCACAGATTCCTGTCTCCGATCTTGGGTGGTCGGCCGCCGAATTGAAAAGCTAATCCGGGGCGGTGCGCGCGCGGACCGCCCACGTAAAGGACCCGGAGCCCGAGATAAGCGTAATGGTGATGGATTCGGGATTGCGGATGTGGCGACACGGGCGTAGCCGCCGCGCGGCCGCTAATGGACCGCGGGACTGACCGCGTGTCGTCGACATGCCTCCTCGAAATCGGTGATTAAGACACTCGAGTCGAAACTTGGAACCGGCGGCAACTCGGAGCTCGGATCGAGCATACGACCGACGACGGACAGTGACGATGATATAGGCCTGTACTGACTGTCGGACTCAAGCGACAACGTTCGACATACTATTCGTTTGTGTAAGCCTATTTTTTCTTTGTATTTCTCTTCCTTGTATTTCTTGTATTGAAAATCTTTTATTCACCATGAATGGCAGCGAAATAAAGAAAAAAAGAAGCATAACTAATTGTAGACTATGAACACAAACATTACAAAGTTACAAAGCAACAGCGACATTATCATAGACTAATGAACAACAGCTGACAGCAACTCGATGCACTGAACCAAAATTTCAAGCATTCGCAGCCAGCAACTCGCTTTCCCTCACAGCAACAGACGTAAACAAATTACAAACGGTGTTCGATGAGGACACAATTTTCTGTAAAAATTGTAACTTACGCTTTTTGATCAGTTTTCCTACAGTGTGCAAACTGAAGTAATTTTTGCACTCAGTAACAATTTCTTTGGATCTTGTTCTGAAAATTTTCATTAAAATTCTTGTGAAAGGAAATTCCAGTGAACCTTGAAGACTATTTCCTCGTACTTCACCGATGATGAAGTGACGAAAAGAGTTGAGGGGAGAGAAGAGCTTTTGCGTCATGTCACGGCGGACGGATGCTGTAGAATTGGTAGATGGTGGACAAAACCACACGGGTGGAAATGCAGGACTGAAACATGCGGACAGAAAAAAATATGGCAGATCGAAAAACAGCGGAGAGGAAAACAAAGGACTAGACGTATAGTACCGGCACGAATAATTATCATACACGTACGAGGCATGGCGAAATATATAACATAACATAACATAACATGTCGTTTATTGAGAAGGACAAACGCCATCCAATTATGTGGATACAAAAATGATACATCAAATCAGATCAAATAGCATATATGTCCCACAGAAGCAGAACAAAAGATATCAATAGCAGTCGCAAAAGAGACATCTGTTGACAAATGACTGTTTGTACAATTTATAACTGCAGTGAGGCAAATTAAAACTAGTTCGTTATATATACAGATTGTATTAACGAATTAATATAACACATAATATAAGTAACACATCCCGACTTATACGCTTTTCCGGTCACCTATCCTTCAACTTCCGACGACTGACAGCATGAACGAAACGCGGGTTTGAACGTCCGACACCCGAAGAAGAAACGAACATCGCGAACGACCGGATGCCGGATCCTATGCAGTTACAGTGAATTGATACATTGCACGCCGGCGATGACGCAAACGGCACGCGACAAAACGCGGAGCAGAGCGGATCTGCTGAGCGGATCAGAACGGTGACAATTTGCGGATCTCTAGGGCCTATCTGCGAATCAGTGATCACTGTAGGGTTACCGTTAGGGTTACGGTTATGGTTAGGGTTAGGGTAGAGTTAGGATTAGGATGGGCTAGGGTTCGGGTTAGGGTTAGGGTTGCGGATTGGTGTATACAAACTGCCGGAGAAAGTGACAAAATGCGGATCAACCACGTGATAAAACTGAACAATGGCGTGCCGCCCCGCTCTGCGTCTGGTCGTGTGCCGACGCGAACAGCGACAGCGATGATGACCAAACGGACGGCAACCAAATGCACCGCTGATGCTGCTGCGGCTGCTGTTGTTACGTCATCACCGGATGTCACAGCACGACAGCTCATAATGCGCCTGCTCGCGAAGTTTGCTTTATTGCGCATCGTTCGGCGTTGACAGTCGTGCCGAATGACTGCGCTTTCATTGCGCCGACACTGCTGGATACGACTGAGACAGGAAGGGCATCCAGCCCGTAGAAAATCCAGCTTTAGCAGTCCGCCAAAGTTCTCCTTTGGATGCCTTTGGGGGAACGGCACGAAGTGGAGTAATCTCACACATTTTTCTTTTCTTTTCTTTTTCCCCTTTTTCTCTTTTCAAATTAATTTAAAAACTTTTTAAAAAGTCATTTTCTTCTTAGGTTAGTTTAATAGTGTGTGTCTCTTTAATTTTTCTTTAGTTACCTTTATGTGCATTATGTGCGCATATTTTGCTTTTTACCTCATGCAGTGTTGGTATTGTGAAACTTAGGAGTTAGGACTGTTTTAAGAGCTCTCACCGAGCCTTGCATGTCCTGGATTGAACATCGTCCTCTGATATACGTAAGCCGAATCGGAGAAGACTAAATAGACTTTGCAAACACCGTGTTGTGCGCGAAAGCGAAAGGCAAGCTATAATGCAAACGAGTCTGTTTCCGTGGGTGAACATTTTATTGAACGGCAGTAGTGTTTCCTTACCAATATTGATACGACGTCGTGTACCCCAGACAGGGCCATGTTCGAAACGTTGCCGATGTTACGGCAATCAATCAATCAATCAATTTATTGTCAACCGTGCACAGTGAGACTAACAAATGTAAACTAAGAAAAAAATGCACAGTGACGAGCTGCCAGTGAAGCAATATACTTATCTATGCTGGCCGCCCATTATGAAAATAAAGTATCAATATGAAGATTAACGAAATGAGGAACAAAAGCATACAAAACACAAACATACAAACAATACAAAAGTGCAGAGAAAGGATGACAGACAGACAGGCACATGCTCAGAAAATTTTACTGAAATTTACTCGGCAAAGAAAATTCAACAATATATAACAGTGAGAAATCATACATTACACATAGTAGTATCTATATTGGCTAAGACGCAAAGACTTCTGCAAAGGATCAGACCGGTAAAATGGATTCCGTGGATATCACCGAAAACGAGAGAAATGTACTGTCGTATTCGACATGAGAGCAAGCAAGAAACCAGGGGAAAATATATGCCGCGCGTAATCTCGTGTCACTTCGTTTCGTCGCCGTTAACTTCAAAACTACGAACCAAGTCATCCCCGATACGTGTCTGATCCGGGCACCGTTATACCTCGCCGCAGCCGTCGTCGACGCGACCCTTGACTCGGGGTCAACCCACCCGACCGGAACTCGCCGGACATAGCCGCTAAACTCGGACCGCGCGGCCGATTCGAGGCATTTAAGTCACGCGACCCAGCGCTCCGACCGGAAGTGACGTAAACTAACCGGAAGTGACGTAAATCAAGCGTAATGATAAGGGCCACTTGTCGTCCGGTTGTAATGACGTTTTCGACAGCGTCGACGCTGCACTGTTCAGTTGACATTTCGCCACGTGTCTTTCGCTCTCACTTAATGTCCCGTACACCCGCCCGCCCGCCTGGCGATATGCACTGCACTGTTCAATTTCTACCGTATACTCATCCAGCGTCTCGACACTGTCGGTTAAGTGCCAGGAAAGACATACGTTCGGCCTGTAAAAAAACTCGCACTGGCCATCTCCAAAGGTTTTGCTCCGGGCGACCTATGGAGAACCCAGCCTAACCTACAGTAAACTTCGGAAAAATTAACCGGTTAAACAAAATCCAAAGGTGTATGCTGAAAGTATTATTATTATTATGATTATTATTTTTAACCCTCGGTAGTAAAGATCCCGAGGGTTAAAAACTAAGCTATAATCTAAAAATGCTGGAACGGCTAAACGTCTTCCTCGGGGGTTGTTGGGGCTTATTATTATTATTATTATTATTACTAGTAGTAGTAGTAGTAGTAGTAGCAGTAGAAGAAGAAGAAGAAGAAGAAGTTGCTCTTATTGTAATTTTATTCAGCTCCAGACTTGCAGTGAACTGCAGTCGACAGTGCACCACGTTGGATCTGCATTCTTCCAGGAGTCACGTGTATGTCTGTTTCTTTCCGTTTTTATATTGGATTTCACGCGCAGTTTTCATTTCAAAAGGCGTTAATCATACTTCCGAACCGAAACTGAACAGAACAACGATCATCGGTCTCGCCAAATACTTTGGTTAACGAGGTCCAACGTAATCAATCAATCATTCAATCATTTATTTGTATCAGACCAATGGTCCACATCAAAGAAGAAAAAAGAAATAGATAATAAAAATAGATAATAAACGAAGAAATAAAAGTAATAAAAGTAGCACTCAATACAGCCTAGTTATCACTGTAATTCAAAAAAGTCTTTTTAACTGAAACCACGATTTAGTTTGACAAGTCGTGGATACGTTTTCAAGTTGTTTCTAACTTGATGGAAAATTGTAGCTTCCAAAAAGTTGATTCCACAGGTAAAACGATACAGGTAGATAGAACACAGGTATTACTAACTGAAACACTAACTGGCTATTAGAATAAACGACGGAAAACTGCATAAAAACGAATGGTATTTTGTCCTATTTATTTTACGGTATAGCCGATTTTATCGCGTTTAAGTGCACGCACAGTGACCGTTCTCTTATAATATATACAAACAAGAAATGCTTCGATTTGGACAGAGGCTTAGGCGGACGAACTGCGGCATAATCGTTTGTCATTATCGGCGCTGAAGATTATTCTATATGTTCTGTGCGTGCATTCAGTACTACTGTATACAGCGAGGATGCTCGTCGGAGAGGTGCGTCGGCATCAGCTGCGGTCACAGATGACGCAGCGCAGTGGTGATGCACGTATACTGTAAATCCTGTTTTGACTCGGTCGCGCGTTCGACTGCCGCGCGCGCGGGCCGCGGCTGCTTATACTGAAATTCGAAATGATATTCCCGTCGCGTTTCGGTCGTACGGTCAATATCGCCCGGACGGCAGCGGTGACCGATCTGCCTGGAACTCAATAAACGCCACAATCTACATTTCGCACGATCATATATGCAGTGCTGCCCGCGCCGACATAAACTGTTGGCAACGGTTTGTCGCAGAAGCCTGAACGGATGCCGGATGTAGAAAACTTAAAAGATATTTTCTTTCCAGGGTGCTTTTCGTATCCGCCTTCCTTTACTGCTTTAACCCGTTAAGGACCAATACTGTCCGAGTTTTATTTTTCAAGGTGAAACGTGGTTAGTTCTGTTGCTAAGGACCTCTGATGAATGAAATGAGACATTCTTCATTTGAATATTGAATGGCGTTTTCTCACATCAAGTTTCGTTTAACGTACTTTTAAAAGAACGCTGGTCACTAATGGGTTAATATTGTTGATAGGGTGGCATGAAGGGCATGTGACATGTACAAAAAAATCGTACCAGCAGTCCCAAAAGGTTCTACGGGATCCGATACATGGCAGAGTGAAAACCATTCTACCAAATAAGCGCATTCTCTCTAAGCGCCGAGTAAACTTCGCAAGGAATCGGTCGGCAAGATATTTGAATTTCTCAAGGTTATCCGATTAATACTTTTATGTCATTTACAAGTGTAAGACGAGATATTCCGACCAGACCTGTAGATACGCCCGATAACAATTTGTCCAGCTAACATCACTGCAGTCTATACGCTACTGCGAAAAAGTATTCCTTTTGAGCTTTCAGTATTGCTGCTGGTATTCCAATATTGTTGGTTAGTATTGCATACTATTGCGAACAACGCTGGCGGTAGTAGTAGTAGGCCTAAGCTTAGTAGCAGCAGCAGCAGCAGCAGTAGTAGTAGTGGGACGCTGTTTTAGCATTATTACCGAAATCATCATTATGGGCACTAATCCGTATAAGTCGGTCGACAAGACGGACGCGTTGAATGCGGCGGCTGCGGAGAATGGAGTTGTGTGCGAGGCGGAAGAAGATGTTGCAATTGTCGTCGACCGCGGCGGAAACGCGTGCCGGCCGGTGCCCGTACGTGACTTCCAAAGACCGGCGAGGATCGGCGCGTCGCCTTTCGGCCGTCATCACGCACGAGCCGGTCTCCGCACGCCGGACTTTGGCGCTTTTACGACTCACACACACACATACTCTCTCTCTCTCTCTCTCTCTCTCTCTCTTTCTCTCATTCACGGTACAACATTCCAATAAACTGAGTCGCACGAAGACTCGTCAAGGTTATTCCGTTATTTGTTATCGCACGCACACGACTTCCAGTCTCAACGGCGCCGCATTCTTCGCGACACGATCAACGCTGTTAGCGTCTCTCGACAACACCGTTTCTCTGTACGAACTATTATAATAAGCGGCTGACGTCCGAGAAATTGTACGCTGTATTTTTGTATTCGCGTTATTACTGTCAAATCATTTCTATCAGAGTCAGTATATCGCTGAAGATAACCATAATTACTACTTACTTTTTATTTTATTTATTTATTTATTTATTTATTTATTTATTATAAAGTCTCGTACATAAAGTACAGAAACATACACAAACAAGCACAACACAAACAACGTGGAAAGTGCTGTAAGCGCGAACAGTGCACTGAGGTGCAGCAAACAGACGCAATTAAACTGTCAATCTCTGATCTCAGCAAGTCATATCATTCGTTAAAATGTTTGAGTGCTCACGAAGGTCTAGTAACTCATGCACGAAAAGTACAGATTGTCGTTGGGCATCTGTTATTTTGTTTAAAAAGTGTTGCCGAAACTATGTATTGCTTAGTGACAGTGTGCCGTGGATAAAATCAGTAAGCGACCAACCAAACCATTTGCAACACACCAGAGCATTACGTCCGATGACAGAATCATATCTAGCAACAGCAATACCATGACGGGTAATGAACCTCTCTATGGATGACCGCGAAAATAACTGCTGTCGGTTTTTGCATAACCGCCCTATTTTTCCGGAGATTACCAGTGATGTGGTCTGAGACCATCGGTCTTAGGACAAGACCGGTCTGAGACCCAAGAAATCGGTCTTGGTCTTGGTCATGGTCTTGCACACTGTGGTCTTGGTCTTGCAGGTTTTGTGTTGTGTTGTGAAACACGTTGTTACGCTCGTGGTCACAATGATCTTGGAGGACACAGCAGCTTTTCAAGTACTATTTTTAGTTTCTCTATTTTGTGCTTGGAACATCACTACTGTGGAGATCAATAGTGGCGTTCACTTACTTAATAGTTAAATCCGCCAAGTGCCTTTGTTTACTTCCGGTGGTCTTGGTCTTGGTCTTGTTATTTCGGTCTTGATCTTGGTCTTGGTCTTGTTATTTTGGTCTTAAGAATTTGGTCTTGTATACATCACAGGAGATTACTTCATGTTAGATGCACGCTGACCTATTCTGGTGCTATAAGATCGTATTTGGTCTCGCCCAAGTTCAGTTTGACAAACTATTTGTCATGAGCTCGAACACAGTTACACGTGGTCATAAGTATAAACTGTTT
>Ga0049107_10000686_pt1 | contig 10835 bp, 13 predicted proteins | sample WorMetilPIANOSA1_FD_61187 | JGI IMG/M metagenome (GOLD analysis project Ga0049107, IMG submission 61187) | Marine gutless worms symbiont microbial communities from Max Planck institute for Marine Microbiology, Germany - Olavius ilvae PIANOSA.1 | ecosystem: Host-associated > Annelida > Digestive... | reverse complement strand
ATTATTATTATTATTATTCTACGTTTCGGTTTCTATTTAACCGGCCCATTTTTCGAAGATTAGTCTACTCCAGATGAGGCCGGGTCCTCATGGGGACTAAATGCTATTAAAGCTGTCGGGGAAAGTAATGAGAAAAGACTTTTACAGAAGAGACGACGACAAGAGAAATGCTGTTTAATGATTGACCGCCGCGCGCGCTCACCGTCTTGCCATCCTCAGTAACTAGTTTTCCACATAACGTCGTTCATATTATTGATACGGCAGATTATTGTCAGTATCGATAGAATATACGCCATAGACTACTGACCACTGGAGCTCGAGGGGCAGATTTATCACGTGATATTGTGTACAGACAACAGTAATTAATGGAGTCGAAAGCTTGTTGAATTAAGCAGTGAAAGCGACAGGATTAGCTTCGTGACGGATGATCGGAATAACTCGTGCACGCCGTACATGTAAACACGTACACTCACGCAGTGATTATTCAGTCTACTACACCTACGTGTATATGATACAACCTGCCGATGACGCAACGTATGACAGCTAATACATTCGTATGAAATATTAGCGAGTCTAAATCTTAATACGAAGACAATACAGTTTTGTTCTGCCGGGTTATTACAATTTCTGACATGTCGATGTAACAACGTGCACGACGCATTTATAGTTAGTTCTACTGCTACTTCTACACCGCAATACAAAGAGACGTAACTAAAGTTCTCTCCGTTCTATGGACCTTACTTTCGTATACAGCAACACCACGACACAACAAAACATTTATACAAAGTGATCTTATAGTGCATTTACTAATTGCTGCGTCAATTTATAAGCGCTAATCAGACTTCACACTCTGCATAGCAGATGATCACAAATGACTCGCTAGAACAGTGAATTATTTTTCTGCTAATCAGTAAAAAAAAACTAAGAAACGTTATCATTTTGAGCACACTACGATCAACGCCAGCAGCGACTAGTGAACATAAGCGAGACTAGGAGTAACAGACATTTCGGGTTCAGGGTTTTCACGAACGGCGCGGTTTACTCTTGAGGCAGCCAGCTTTCGTACTGAATCGAATCTACAACCAGAGACAAGACACAGAGACGACAATCACGTTATAACTATGACCAAAGCCCGAAGCGTACTCTAAACATGAAATCCTACCAAAATATGGAGTCAAATAAATAATTGTGAAGCCCCACCACCGAAAATGTGGAGCCACTTCACAGACATAGTTATCGGCCAATAAATGATTTATGATTAGCACATTTTTTTCGGAATAGTAGCCTATGTCTGGATTATGTACAATATGCAACCTTATGCTGTTACTGACATTTGACATTAGGCCTAGTGTTGTTTTATTGCTACGCATTGTGTTAATCCAGCTTCTGGCTGCTAAACCTAATAAATCAATTATTATTATTATTATAAACATTTAAAATGGAGCAAGAAAAAGCATCATAATGCACCACTGCAGACGAAAACAATTCAAATATTTTATTAGGAGGGTCTCTAACCATCCCATTGCCTAATGGTAGGACTGGGCGAAAGCCGTCTTCAAACTTTGCAATGCTTGCTCACTCAAAGCTGGCTGAGAGTGAGAACAGCAGCACAGAGACAAGAGGACGCACGTCGATTACGAGCGGATGATCCTGGTTGTCTCGCGGGTGACGGACATGGACCGAGCACTGCGGCCGCGCGGTGAGATGTGGATGCTGATGTTGCGTTCCGCCGTCTCGGCACGTCGCTCGGCGTCGTCCAGCATCTGCTGAGCCTTGCGGTACTTGTTCATCGTTATCGTCACCACTTCCTCCTGCCGTCACATCCAAAGATCAACACTCGAATGACATGCAGACGATCTGAGATAATAACGGACACCGGAAATCTTACGAGTAGTCTATACCGATATGTGTGAAAAGGTAGAAATTTACTTGGAGTAGAAAGCACGTGAATGTTTACTTTTCGGAATAGGCATAACCTGGACTTTTAACCTGTCATAGGTAAAGGTAATGTCTTTCCCAAACTAAAGGGGCTGCGTTTCTCTAGCCACCAGAAAGTAATCTGATCATAGATGATAAAGGAGATAGGACAATTGCAGTCTGCTTCCTTACTTCCATCATTCGTTAGTATATAGTCACTAATCATATGAGACACGGCCAGGCTACTCAGCCTCAGTAGACAGTTACATGGTATAGCTTGTGATAACGAACTGTTAAACCATCTTCACCATTAACTGTAGTCGGAAAATCGTGATTGGCAGAGTCCATAGACGCGCCGCGGGACTGCTATCTTACCCAGTGGCTAGGGAGCTCAGCCACCCCTGTTCTGGTTTAGGCCCACTTGCTATGCAGTCAGCCCTAGCTGCTCAACACGGGGCCAACCTTGCAGAGCTCCCCCCTGCTGCCAATTGCCACTTTAGCCACTGATCTTACCGCCTCGAGGAGTTGTTTCTTGAGAGTGTTGATCTTGAGAATATACGTGCTGACGTTGTCCTGGAGCTCGATTGCCACGCGGTGATCTTCGTCGGCCTGAGCGCGCAGTTCCTGCAGCAGGCGAGCCAGCTTGCGGTTCTCGGCGACCAGGTCACGTCCGCGGCGCTGTTCCGCCTCCAGCTCAGCCTCCACATCGCGCAACTGTTACACGACCACAACCAACCAGAACATTTCAAAGGTGTTTTTGTAAATAGGTGTTTTTGCTTGCTTGATCGTTTTCTCAGTTCGAGTGTCTATGTGAACATGTGCGATAGTCGTGTGTGTTATAATTATAGGCTTATAATACAAACAGAACGCATTCACAGACCGATAATCCACGCTCTCCTCTCCTCGTAGCACATGCAGTGTCAGAGGTAACTTTCTACAGGGTTCACCGTGCTCCCCGACATGCGGAACGGGCCTAAGGGGTGGGGGCAAAATTTGTGATCCCACAACGAATTCTCATATTGTTTGCGGTAGCTAACCTTCTCTTTTACCTATAGCATTGTTTGACTTTCATGTTGTTTTCACAGTTTCAGTGTTTTCCACTGTGTCCCCTCAATTTTGCGGGTGCCCCAAATTTTGTGGGTGCCCCCAATTTTTGTTGTTGTGCCCCCACAGTTGTGGGCACAACACAAAATTTGGGGTACTATTTGCCCCGGACTTTGTGCCCCCAACTTCAAATCCGCGTCGGTGCCTATGGTTGGTGATAACGATTTGCCTGAAGCTTTGCTCCAGTTGTCACCACCACCTCCATCGTCCTTAGCTCATCCAACATAATCCAGAATGAAGACATTCTGGTACCGGCTAACCCAGGTCACCTGGAAAATGGCCATTTAAAATGGAGAGAGAGAGAGAGAGAGAGACAGAGAGACACAGAGAGACAGAGAGACAGAGAGAGAGAGATTATTATCGTTTTTAACACATGAAGCGTGCAAGCGGGCGTACTAACTCTGGCCTGGAGTTTGGCGATGAGTCGCTTTCCCTCGCGCTGAGCAAACGACTCAGCCTCCTCCAGTTTGACGCTGATCTCGCGTATCTCCACCTCCAGCGACTTGCGGATGCTCTCGGCGTTCTTGTAGTTCTCCTGTTCGCGGCGCAGCTCCTCCATCACTCGGTTTAGCTCCATCTGCAGCCGGTCGGCACGGTCCTCGGCGTCGCGGCGACCGCGGAGCGTCTCCTCGTACTCGGCCTGGAGCGACGCCATGTCCGCCTCGAAGCGCCGTCGCTCGCCGCTGACCGACGTGATCGACACGGTCAGCTCGTTGATGCGCGACGTCGCCTCGTTCAGGCCGGCCTCGGCGTTCTTGCGAGCTCTCTCTGACTGCACGCGCAGTCGCACCAGCCAGCGCCGACACTCAACAGTCATCGTCATCATCAGCATCATCCGTCTTCATCCTCACCCTTCACGACTTTCAAATATTCTAAATTAAATTTAAATTTAAATCAAACAAATTTTAATGCGCCATACGGTCGTAACTTCAGAGGCGGTGGGCGCACTGTGTGAACGACTTGCCCAGGGTTGCTACCCGGCAATGCGGCGGCCGGCAATTTTGTAAGTGCTGCGTCCAAACTACTATGTTACTGAGGCTAGTAGTACGGTACTTTGACAAGTGCTAATGGTTCGTGGACGTAAAACTTTAACACTATCACAGTGTTTTGTGCAGTCACTAAACAAAAATCTCTTAATACGAATCCGAATACAATGACGTTTGTTATTTGAAGAAAATGACGAGCAAAAGTGATTCATGATTGTGCATCAATATATTCGCGTATTCGCTAACAAGATTTTCGTTCACAGGTTCTCTACAATAAACAGCGACAGAGCTGAGAGAAGGCGGCGGAGTTAGGTCGGGCGACGGATCTCACAAAGAGTCGAGGTTACTGACCGCTTCCAGCAGAGCTCTGACGTCCTCCAGCTCCGTCTGCAGAGCGATTCGCTTTCGTTCCAGCACGGTCATGCCACCGCGTAGTTCCTCAGCTGCGCGCCGCTCCTCTTCCAGAGCCAACTCAAGCTCCTGTATCACGACATTCACATCAGTTTAATACACTCGAAACATGAGAAGACACTGGCGGATGCAGCAGCTGAAGCTGGGGCCACATCTCTCCCTTTCCCCTCCCCTCCTTCCTCATCTCCCATCCTTTTCTCTTTCCCTCTCCTCCCCTCCTTTACCTCTCTCTACTTCTTAGCCACCCTTCCTCTCCCCTTCTCTTTCCCCTTCCTCCTCCCTCCCTCTTTTACATTCTCCTCTCCTCTCCCTTAGTCCAGCTAGAGGGTCTGAGGGAACGCTAGTAAGCTCCCCAAAGGAGTCCGGGCGTGATTCCCGGCCGCCATTGCATCTTTGACCATCCTATGAAAACACGTCTGGCGACAACAGATCCTACATGTGTATTAGTCTGATATGTACTATAAATTGTCCAATGCCCATCAGTCTATGCAAAATTCTTTGCAGGCTGGGAATGGCAAGTCCCATCGACAGACCTAATGGGGCATGGCTGGATTGGCTCCTTCAGGATCCGAGACTGCAAGAAGACACTTGGAATGTCGCCTGTGGAACTGTGGAGACGCGTTATTCTACGCGGCTATCGGACTGGACTGACGGGAGGACCCTCGACCCTCGCCGGATGATGACGACGATAACAGACTGTAGCGCCGTTAAGGTCTTTCACACATGACAGGTAGTTTTGACCATAATTGCAAGTTAGATGTAAATAAAGAAATGTTGACAGACGAGATTTTCTGGTCTGTCAGTTTGGGACTTCCGAGAACTATCGCAAGGAGCATGATCTAGATGACTGGTGGCAGGTGCGACACGTCATCATTACGTCACCATTCGTCAACAACAACAACAACAACAACGACAACGACATCTTATTCAATCGAACTGTGTTTGATCGTTGTCAGTCACATGAATGCCGATGTGAATCGAATATTAATTCAACTGTTAGGCGGCGTGTACAGTATTCGCTGCTGACATCCTGCGATATCACGGCCAATCGGGTCAAACGTGAACTGTTTCGAGCAAATCGTGCAAATTAAGTGAAAAATAAAAACAGCAAAATGATACAATTCTGAACATGTTCACACAAGCATCTAAATGTCACATAAGCACACTGCTGTCAACAAAACGGTTTATTTATTAGCTTGGGACCGTTGTACGTGCTCTTATTGAGCGTTGTATGTGCATTTCTTGCTACTGACTGTGCCTTTTACTTATGTGTATTTTTATGATCTTTATGAACGAAATGAAAGAAATAAAGAATGAATGAATGGAAGACAGGTCAGTTACCTTCACTCGTCCGGCGAGAGACTTGTTGGCCTTAGCGAGCTCGGCATTGGCACGGCTGAGGTTCTCATTCTGAATCTCCAGTTCTCTGTAGTCCGACTCGTACTTCTTCTTGGCACGTCCGAGTTCTGACTTGTACTTGGTCTCGATGTCGACAATCGTCCGTTGCAGCTCCTCCGCGCTCCTCAGACCTCCCTTCCTGCACATGCAACTCGCCACGTTCTACTCTTCACGTGTTTATCAAATCAAATCAAATTTAATCATATCCAGCAGCACATAAATAAAAACAACTCAAGTGAAAAAGAAACAAAATGAACAATATATGATATCAAAGTCATATAAGATATAAGTCATAAATGATTCTGACACCTCCCCACACTAGTTTAACTTGTCAAAAATTTTGAAAAATCAATTATATCAATAATTATATACGGCATTCAGTTTTTTTCAGTGTGCAGCTATTCTCCGTCATCAATGTCAATAGTGTATCATTTTAATGTAAAAATAGGTCTAAATTCATATTACAGTAGTGAAAATTTAACATCAGCGTTACACGTTAAGATTCTTCTTTGCATCTTTACCTCCACCAAAGAGGTTCTGTTTTCATTGACGTTAGTTAGTTAGTTTGTTTGTTTGTTTGTTAGGTAGCAGGATCACGCAAAAAAAACATTCAACCAATTTTTCACAAAATTCGACGGAAAGTTGGCAAATCGGGCAAGAAAGAAACAATTAGATCTTGGTGGTAATCCGGATCACGTTACGTTAGGGTTAGGCTTACGGTTAGGGTTAGTGGAGGCTTAGGTTTACGCTTGTCTTTCGACGTCACACACGTCGTTACGACTGTGTTACGGCTGCGTTTGACCGAGTCAACAGTCGGTTTCTTTTACGTGCCGTTTGTTTAGGCCTAGTAGCAATTAAAGGCGACTGTCGGGTCCTGGCAAAGATATGCGCTCTGCTGAGATTCATTCTAGTTGAATATGATTTTTTTCTGAGTGTACCTTTTGCTATATATTTGTGACGAATTTAATTAAGGGACCTAGTGGGTCACAAAGCCGACCGTTTCCTTCTAGGTGTAGGCCTACCAGTTAGGGCCTGCTCTCGGTAAGAAGCGGTGGTGCAGTGGCGTAAATTCATAAGGCGGCGTTTGCGTTAACGCGAGTTCGACTCCCGGTCGGTGCGTTGCTGTGTGAAAACTTTAGCCAAGTTTGTCGCGATCCTCAATCACCAAGCAGTATAATTTGGTACGCCGGCACGCCATGCATTGATCCCGCGTATTCGTAGTCTCGTCGCTTCGTCTGGTGGCTTACTGAGGACGGTGGAATCAGAGATCGGTGCCGCCTTATGGGCCGGCCTCACGGCTACGGCAGAATTTCACCGTTACCTGTTTGTTTACCTCACCTGCTGATTAGATTATGGTGGTCGTGAGGATCTGGCTGACTGACCTGATGTTCTCAATCTCTTCGTCCTTCTCACGCAGACGGTGCTCGAAGTCGATCTTGAGCTGCGACAGAGCGGCGTTGGCGGCGTCGAGGCGAGCCTGCGCGTCACGCAGCGCCTCGTTGGCGTCATTCAGCTCGGCGCTGAGGCGGTCACGGTCAGCCTCCAGCTGGTGGCGGATTGCCATCAGCTCCTGCACCTGTCGGCTCAGGTCCTTGTTCTGACTCTGAGCCTCGCGCATCCCGTCTGTACACACGCACGCACGCAAACTGTCACAAGTGAGGACCATCAGGGAAACTTACGCAGGCTGAGTTGGATACTTGATTGCTTCTGTGCACTGTCATAACAGTTCAGTGTCGAAAATACACTACTGTATTCTTCACGGCACAGGCCTGATATGTGTACTGCTTGTGATCACTTCGATAAATTGGCATTTGGCGTTTAATTCTATGTCGATATTTAGAAATGTCGATGTTTGCTTAGCTTCAGATAATTAACCAGCTCAATCCGTCAAGTAATCGGCGTTAGGGTTACGTAATTATGACGATCTGGCACACGGCTCGCCAAGGAGAGTTGATGACATTGACCTTTGACCTTCTGGATCCAAAATCATTCCTGGACCAGGCTGCCTCAAGGTCATTCATCACGTCTACTAAATTTGGTGACCCTATGTACAATCGTTTTGACTTATCGCGTTCAAAGATATAGTTACGTGGGTAGTTACAGACAGACGGTCGTACCGCTAACGGCGCTGTATCCGCGTTCCACTCCGTGGATGAAAAGGAAAACGAATGCAGCAGGACTGCGACAGCGCAAACTGGCAACTGCGTAGAAGAGTAAAGATGAAGAAGCAAGAAGGTGTAGCGTTGGAGAAAGCAAGGAAAGAGTTGAGGACACACAGTGCATGTGGTGTGACAAGAGATTCAGAAGAATGAGAGAAAAAACGACGATGTGGAACAACGTAGAAATGACGCTGAGAGAAAGATGAAAAAGCACAATGTACAAAACAAAAATTCGAAAGCAAACAACAAGCATACGGGACAGTATAGCGACGATATGTGACCGATTTCTATCGCGTATTAGAACGAACGAACGCACCCGAAAGTTGTTTGTTTTCGCGGGCGAGAGCGTCGTACTTGTCTTGCAGCTCCTGCAGGGCGGTGCGCAGACGAGCGAGTTCAGCCTGGTAACGCTGGTTGTCGTTACCAGCGCTCGCCAAGCTGACCGTCAGCTCATCAATGCGTCGCTGCATCTCGCTGCTAGAACCTTCCGCGTGCTTCAGTCGCTTCGCCATGTCGCCAGCGCTCGCGTTCGCCTGTGTCCGTCAACAGCGTGCGATTCGTTCGTAACTAGAAGGGCACTCAATACAGCGCATACCTACGCCAAGGCCCGACAGTCAGCTTTAATTACTGTTGAACGAACGCCCGGTAAAACAGACCCAGTATTGCGAGGTATGGCTCAGCCACAATCTAACTGTAACACAGTCCTGCGGGTATGACGTGGAACAACTGCAATCCTAACCGTAACGTAAGGTGATCGGGATTACCACCAAAATCTAATGGCCACGTGCCACCTTTCCACCAAATTTTGTGAAAATCGGCTATAATTAGTGTGTAATCACACTAACAAACAAACAAACAAACAAACAAACAAAGTGAAAACATAACCTCCTTAGCACGTTCCATCCAGAAAGAAACCATTCTAAGTCGTTCAAATTAATAGAAAGTAAAGTAACTGACCGAATCACTAGAAAAGTTCACCTCACCCTCCCCCCCCAGCTGACGCCTTCCCTCGCATCTCACCCGCCTTGGCCTTGCATCTCACCCCTTCACGCCTCGAGCTTTGGTCCTTCCGGCCCAGTTGCTCCACCTCCTGTTTGCCTCCTCAAAAAAATCCAGATCCGCCACTGATGATCGGTGCACGTGTATGCATAAACACAAGTTTTGCGGACTTAAGTTTTTGGCGGACATTAGGACTATAGTTGAAAGAGCACACAATGCTATAAAATGTTATCGACTTTGCCAAAAATGTACATAGGGCCTATTTTCGCTGCAGTTCAACCCCAGTGGAAGACTTATGACATTTCCGTTACTAGATCCTCATTCTGACGTACATTCGAAATTTATGGTTCTCCTTTCGGAAAAAAAAATTGGTGCAAAATTTCGGAAGACAGCAGCGACACGGAAAAATAAACATCAGTTGTACTCACCGACTCGAGCTCCACGCTGAGGTCGCGGATTTCCACCTGCAACTTCATCTTGTCCTTCTCGAACTTGGCTGCACGGTTTCTCGCCTGTTCCGCCTGGTCCTCCAGCTCGGCAATGCGAACGGCCATCTTACGGCTACCATCCAACAGCAGCCACACCGACCGATCGAATAAGCAAATACGACTAATTCACTGCTAAGCTCATTTGTACCTTGTGTTTAAAAAAACACAACCCCATCATTTCAAGCCAGCATCTTTCAGGAATATGTCTGCTAAAAACTATTAAAATCGGACAATGTTTGAGTTGACCAAGTAATAGCCGGCACCGGCCCGGCAGCAGAGGGGTTGTTTTTTGAAACACAGTGAAGATTGTGTGCAGCGAACATGAAATATAGCTATTACTACTACTACTGATACTTTCCACTTTTGTGCAACCGGCCAATTTTTCCAGCGATTACTCCAGGTTAGGCCTCGATCGTCCCCATAAGTATTCCAAATAAGAACCTTTGCGGACCGCTGGTGCGAGATTTTTAGAGGCCGCATGTCCGTCTTGTAATTCAACAACAGAGTAAAAGCACTGAAGGAAGCGAAGAGCAATACACGGTAAAATAACATTTAACTAGGAGGATTATTTCTGAAGCACACGAGCAGTACTTGCTTTCTTCCTCAATTTAAAGAATCAGTTATTTGCGTGCACTTTTTGTCTACAGTCTGACTGACGAAAACAAGTAGTCAGTTACCGCGTCTCTTCGAACTCTTCGATGCGCGCAGTGACCTCCTTGTCGTACTTGCCCTTGAGCGCCTGGTAGTCGGCCTGAGCGCGCTGCAGCTGGGCGCGCAAGCTGGCCGACGTCTCCGCCTCCTCGTCGAAACGAGCGTTGAGATTGTCGAAATCAACCTGGAGGTTCGTCAGCGTGATGCTCAGCTGGTTGCGCTCCTGTTTGCAACGGCCAACATTTCCACAAAGGTAAAGGTAAGTTAATGGTAGGTACACTTGATATAGCGCATCTTCGCGAAACACCACCGCAAAAGCGCTCAGGTATGGCACGTGTTATCAAGGATCTCACAGTTTTACCTGTACACCCATCGCTCACATCTTGGTCTAAATCTGGAACGTGTGTGCCAATCTAAGTGCTTACTTAGTCTATCGTTAGAATCAAGAACCATTTAATCGTATAATTGGACCTTCGTTAGCCTGTTCGTGTTTTCACGCAGAATACAAAAGACCGTTGTTGATTACTGCTTAATATGCAAAAATTATATTTCTATACAGCTGCTTTGATATGGTTATCATGTTTTGACTCTTCTTCAGATTTAGCCATTAGAGGTCAATACAGATGACCTTACTAGACCTACTGTTGACTTTCCATGGCTTTCAGTTGTTTAAATATGTATGTATAAGCAACGCTGTGGTTGACAATTCGTAGAAGAGTAAT
>Ga0049107_10000685_pt1 | contig 10835 bp, 8 predicted proteins | sample WorMetilPIANOSA1_FD_61187 | JGI IMG/M metagenome (GOLD analysis project Ga0049107, IMG submission 61187) | Marine gutless worms symbiont microbial communities from Max Planck institute for Marine Microbiology, Germany - Olavius ilvae PIANOSA.1 | ecosystem: Host-associated > Annelida > Digestive... | reverse complement strand
ATTCTCAGGAAAATCATTAAAATTGTTGCCACCAGATGCCAGATTTTAACGCTAAAATGCACCAAAATCGATTTGGGCTGGGGCTCCGCCCCAGACCCCGCTGGGAGAGCTTACAGCGCTCCCCCAGACCCCCTAGCTGGATTTAAGGGGGCCTACTTCTAAAGGGAGGGGAGGGAAGGGGAGGCCTGGGATGGGAGGTGGGTAGGGGGCGAGGGAGGGGAGGAGGGAGGGAGGGAGGTTGGGGAGGGAGGGGTGGGTTGGAGAGAGCCCCCCCCCTTGTGAAATCCTAAATACGCCACTGTTTGTGTATGATGCGTCCCACTGACCTCTGCAAAATGCCAGTTTCCCTGGCGATCTGAACGGTAGATTTGTGTGTCCCTGGTGCACCCTTCTGACTGAATGCCAAATCATTGACTGCATCAATGTTCTCAGCAGTACGTGATGTGCGAGGTGTGCCGCTGTCCAGCTGTCGATCTGTTATGGCGGTTTCTCGCAGTTTTCAAGAAGATAATTCAGACTGCAAAACGCCATCCTTTCTGTGGAAACTCGTTAATTAATTTTAGTCCTATAGCTTTTCAGTACATGCAATTTATATGATAAAATCCGATCTTCTTTACTGTTAAGCACGATGAACTTACGCAGATAATTTATGTCGTCTGCTACCATGCTAACAAAAAAAATATTAAGCTGGTTCTCTGTGCTTCAGTCTACAAATAATGTGAAATATAACATGGGATGGGAAATTATTCAGGTATCTGTGTGCCAAAAATTATCAACATAGAACGTGGTTTGACAGAGTTATTGAGGAAATAAAAAGGGTGCAGTTTTTTGCCTCACAGTGGCACACGTCATCACCAATCTCCTCATTACAAAAGATATCACACTCCAAGTCCGGTTGTGTACGCAAGCAGGGATGCAAGTTTCCACCAACATTGATCGTTGGCCCCGCATCTCCTTCCCTGTCGCCTGCCCAGTGGTTAAAGTGGTGGTGTGAAGCAGGGGGGGGGGCTCACCTGACGAAGCCATACGAAACCCCATACCCGTTCCACACCCAACTAATTTGGCGTTACTTGGGCATAAAATAGCACTTTATAGATTCAATCAGGGAGGCTCATACTATTGCAGGGGCTGAAATCGGAGCAAGGGGCTGAGGCCCCTGGCCCCCTCATTTTAATCACTGCGCCTACCAATATAGCTGTCAATCACACGCCGTGACACGCCTGCCTGTCAGGTGCTGGCTGGCGACATCGTTCTGACGCTGTCGTTCCACGTTACAACTATCTACTGCTGCTGCTGTCGTTGTCTGTTGAACAGCCAGTGATGCCGGTGATGGCTCCGGGTTCGGCCAGGTCCCACGACAGTTTGCCAAAGAAGAGCCTTTGTGGGTTGATAACGGGAGATTTTTTTTATAGGCCCGGGTGCTCTTTTGTCGCCAACCAACAGCGTGAAAGCAGCTTAGTAGACGCAGTGTGAAAAGTCAGTGCCAGACTGCTGGGGCGATCTGGTATGTCTGCTAACTGTACACCGCGGGTTCAACTGTATGTGCCGCGGTATGACATTAGCTCAAGTCAATCGACTGCTAATGCTGACATTGCAGAATGTTGCTGGTCAGCAGTCGTATAAGTAGCACTGTAACGAGTTATAGAGACGTTTTCACTCTGCTTTATCTTTGCTGAACGCTGATAAACACGATGGCATGGCATGACACAGTGAGCTAACGATGTATCAGCTGTCGTTGCTGCTGCTACTGCTGTTGTTGCTGTTGATGATGATGATGATGATGATTGTCATGTTGCAGGTGACAAGCCACATCACTGTCATCTGTGTGGCAAGAAGTTTGCTCTGCTCTGCAACTTGAAGACGCATCTGAAAATGCACGAAGGTAAAAAAATCTCTTCTGCATATTCTCCAGCGGATGTCCTGATGTATGTACACACGTCATCTAAACCTACCAACACTGTTTAACACAGAGTCCCATCAGTTCTCCACTACGTGGGGCCTCTCCCCTCCCCTCTCTTTCCCGCATGCAGGCCACGCCGACGCCGTTTGATTTGAATGTGATAATCAATCATGTGGGAGATTTGTTCTGCGGGTCAACAGGCCTGCACGGCCCATGGGGCGGGGCATCAACGGATCATAGATCCCGCTGAGTAACGCAGGCTTAGCGACCGCTGTATTGGTATGTACGTGACTGTTATCAAACGCCGCGGTCATGTCAGTTCGCTGAGCTTGACGCAAGAAAGTGATTAATAAAATTGAATTTAAAAGCCTGTAATTCATTATAAATTGTAAATTGGTTAACTTATTGTAATTAAGTTTTTATTGTTATTACTAAATACATTGGTGAATTACAAATAAATATATTATAGTGTGGCTCGCTGGCAGAGTGGTTAGAGAGCCGGACTTGCGATCAACAAGTCGCGGGTTCGAATACGGGCTGCCGCTCGAGTGCACCCAGGGCAAGTTGTTTACACACGTATTCAAGTTTTCTCTGTTTTCAGCTGTAGACGATGCTGATTCAGAAATTATCCCATTACATTTTGGAGTAAATAGGAACAGAGACAACGTTAGGGCAGGCTTGATGCATGTAATTCGGCTACTTCAGTTTCATCCTTACAGCACTTTACTATTTCATTTGATTCTCAACTTCTCTGTCCATCGTTGCGGCGTCAATAACAAAATCTATTGTTGACTGATGGACGCGCGGCACATCTCTTGCGCCTTGTACTACTTGATAATTTTTCTCTGATTTAGAGAACTGTTTTTAAAGAAAAAATATCTGCAAGGGACATGTTGACAGCGAGTTTTAATATTTTGGCTGGATTATCTCAACTCTCCCCTCCCCTGTACACACTATGGTTATCCAACCAACAAAACTCTTGCTTGAGTCTTCCGTGGAGGGACATGGTTGTTTCTAGGCTTAGTACTTAACGATACAATAGAATACAAAGCTCGTACGCAGGAGGACTGTATCGTGTCGACAGATCCTGTTTCCGACGAATCAGTAGCAGTGATCGACTGCTTGTATTGATGGCGTGTCCAGATGAGGTTCAGGAGCGGTGCGAGGGATGTGGTCAGCTGATGACGTTGACCGCCACGTCACTGCCCGGTGACGTCAAAGCCAGACGTTGTGGCGAGTGCGTGGCAGCACAGACGACCGCTCAGCCGGCGCCCAGACGCGCACGTGCCCATGGCGACTCGTTCAGCATTCATTCGCTAGTCGGCGACACCGCCGTCTCACAGCGTCAATCAGCTGCCCCAGCCACCGCCAGCAGCCAGCAAGCGTCATCGCGTCCCAAACACGCCACCACGCCCACTTCCGCTTCCGCGTCGCCATTCCTCGCCCAGGCGGCTGCGGCGCATGCGCAGTACTACGCGCTCGCCGCTTCCGGTCTGTTGCCGGCGCTCAACTACGGCGGAAGGTCATCGCGCATGGCGGCATTGCCCATAGACTGGGCGCCACCTACCGGCCTGGCCGCCAAACATAGATACGGCGTATAACTGCTGTTGTCACTTAAGTAAGCAAATCCAATCCAAACACTTGAATGCCTTACCGTACTTGCTTCATCGCTTTCTTGACGCTTTTTAGATATAATGTTTTATATTTATTGCTGTAATAGTGGTATCCAACCATTAGTACTACTCAGGTTTTTGTACACTTAACTGTTTGATTGGATCTATCGGAAATCCAGCGTACATTGTGCTTTATACTTAGATATTTCCAGCTTTGTCGCTGTGGTGATATGTGTGGTTCTAAGATATTGTTCAGTAGCTTGCTATAAATGGACCTATTCAGTGCTTTGACGTTTGTTTGAGCGACAGGAAGGACATTCCGGAGGCCTATAACATCCGTACGTCGTTGTCGGTACGATGGTAGAGGTAATCTGACTGGAGCTCGGTGGAAATGATTTGCACGTCCACGAGTTCGGGTTATCGTCACCGTCGTCGCCATCATCTCTTGCTACAGTAAAGTCGAGGTCGAGGATTGTTTGACAGTCTGGTACTGGCTTACCCAGTTTGTCCTGGAAACTGGCCACTAAACGAGCGTAGTAGTAGTAGTAGTAGTAGTAGTAGTAGTACCTGTATTAGTGGCTTCCTATAAATGGTATAGTACATGCCTTATAGGGGCGCCATGTCCACATTTCTTGGTGGGCCAAAGCCGTGGTCCAAGGCTAATTAAGCTAATGAGCACAGAAATACGGAAATCCCGCAGCATAAAATACAAAACGATTACATGCATTTCTGCCATTTCGATATATGTACGTCTTTCACCAGTCATGGTAGAAAAAATAAACAAAATTAAATTAAAAAAGAAAAAAAAACTGCATCTGACTGTAAAATAGCTCGCTCAAATTAGTCTAAACAAACCACTGACATCACAAGTGGTTTTGCCGTCAGTTTCGTTTGCGGGCTGGAACTATCAACTGCGTTGGTGGATCGTTGATGGGGCCAATATGCACATTGCACCAACAAACCACATTTTGGGTAGGCCACGGCTCTATTGACTCATTTACTGCGTCCCAATACATATTGAAATAACATTGTGTACATATCAGAAGGTTTTCTTAGCCTAGTCATCTATTGTCATAGCATATGCGTTCAGTGCTGACCACTGTGATGAGAACTGCGAAAGCAGGTTGCTGTCGTGCGTTGAGATATTTTTGCATGTTGACCGTTTTTGTACAACAGACATTGAGTGCCGCGCCACGGTGTGATACGGTTTGTGCTAAACGGTGCTGTTTTATATCGCGTTTTTTTGTGTTTTGGTTATTTATAAGCGTTGCTTGTATATAGTACTTAGTTTGATTAATAAAATATTAAAAACTGATTTTGTGAATTGTTTAATTTTTATTTTCTTTTATTTTTTTCTATACTCTCATTGTCTCTATTATGTCCGTGTGTTTGCCTGTGAGTAATCTAAACTAATCTCGGACCGGAACACCGCATCTGCATGGCTGATAATTTTCATTCGTATTCCTGAAATCTGAGTTCCGAAACAACTAAAATGACAAACGTTAAAAATAGCTTTTTCAATGCTGCACACTTATTCTGGTTAGTAACTGTGCATGCAGTTCGTTGAAACAGTTTAATTCCATACTTACAGCTGACGTCCAAATAGAATGCACGTTTTACTCACTTTGGTTCGCGGGAAGTTTGAAATTGCTTGTTTTGGGAGGCCGTAACAATTGTCAAGAGACTTGTGATAAGGACTCGTCAAGACTTCAGACAGCCGCCGTCATACACACGTGCCAGTCTCAGCACTTAGATGCAGTCACTTTGATCCGCGATCTCGCGCCATTTCCACACCAGTTCAGATTCAGCTGTCATGCCGGCACTATGATGCGGTTGTACTCTCTCTCTCTCTCTGTCTATGTGTCTGTCCGTGTGTTTGCCTGTAAGCGTGGTTGGCTAAGATCCAACAGCTTCGTCTTGTCGACAGGTCCGTCGTTAATGAGCTGTGCGTAGGTCCCTCGCGAAAACTCATTGAATTCTTGCAAATCAAACGAGACACGGCCTGGGACGTGATGCTAGTTGAAATCTTCTCTTACTGTTCTTCGTCTTTTTCATTTTCTTTCAGTCTGCCCTTGCTTTTCAAATTGATAAGTCTGGACTAGTAAAATGGCAGTGTGAGCATGCCCTTACAAAGAAACTTAGGAAAGCTACTTTTTAAACCAGTTCTGTACCTAGGCTATAGTTATATGTCTTAATTAGTTTAACTGGGATTGTAATTTCGCACTGCAAGGTATATTTTAAACATTACTGTTATTATTAACATTACTAATACGAAAACAAGTCCGAAAAGTTGCAAAGAAATAACTGTTGCACGTTATTTAAACCAACTAGTAGAAAACGTTTTCGCATATTAAATGGAATTAAATAACAATTTATGACAAGGTTAGTAAAACGTATCAGCATCGCCACTGGCAGTGTTGGTGAAAGACAAAAGGTTGGTTGAGACGACGGCGCAGTATTTTGCAGCGCATGCCTGCAGTCGTTACTCAGTGTCCTGTCATCAAGTGTTGATCGTTGGTGGTCTTTGAGATGCCGCGTGTGCTCTGGCCACCCATGATACAATGAGTCTAATGTAGCGTCCAGTGCGGAGAAAGCGTCAAGACGAACACGTACACAGTCGGCGAGGTGCGATGACGTCGACGTACAAGGGTCGTCGTGGGTGGGCTGCACTGACCAGCTGGTCAACTGCAGGGCTTGACATCACCGACAGACGTCAATAGATTACACGCCGATCATGAGACCATTGAATCTAACTCTCCCACCAGTCTCTCCCCCAGCCCGCGCACCTGCCCGAGGCACTAGCCAGCAGCGGCGGCGCCCTGTACATGAACTATACGACAGACGTGGTCAGTGACGGACGGACGGACGGACGGTGCGATTGATTACGTCACGGTGACGCAACGCGACCAGCACAAAGTTAATGACGCTAATTATTACGTGCGGCGGCGGTGGCGGAGGCGAGTTACGGTAAGTGAGGACGGACAGAAGGTGAAGTGAAGGGCCGCCGAGTGGATCGATCTTAGCGGGGCAAGGCGACGTGCGGATCTCTGCCTGCGGACACCCTCGCCTCTAGGCGTCCTCGGCCGGACGCATTGTCTCAGCGCGGCGCGTGTGAATGAATGGAGACAACGACAGCGACACGTTTACCGGCGCCGGATTCAGCATCGCGGCTGCAGCGGCTGCGGTGACGTCATGCACATACATTCACCGGCCGGAACCGAGCGTAGTAATTTGGTCGGCTAAGACTTAAGACTGAGCGCCGAGCGGAGCGGCTGGTTGCAGTAGCCGTGACGCGGGCGTGAGGGTGCGGGTCACGCCGCAATCACCGTCTGAATGTCCGCCGATCCCGCTACGCTCTGAACTCTGCGCCTGCATTGTCCCGCCGTCAATGTAACCTACTTACCGTCTGCCTAGACACTTACTTATTCACTCTGACACCGAATTTTCTGTCGTTCAACAGCGTCTGACAACGTGCCATTAGTATAGCTTTTACGTTTTACCGTCATTACCCACAGTCGCACGTGCACCCAAGGAATACAGAGAGGATATAGACGTCGGCTTACTCTGTCTGTTTTTCTGCACTATAACCAAAAGATGGAAGTGTCACCGAAGTTGGTTGTAACAAAGCTGTCCCGAATTTTCGCTTCGTAATTCGTATATGTGCTGCGGTGCCGAATACACTATTCGTATTTGGGCGAAAGGTAAACTGAAATCGATCACGAATAATTACCACCCATAATCAATCAATCAATCAATCATGATTTTTAGAGTGGCCTAAGTAATCGTCATTACTGCTAGGACCACTAAGGAGGTTATGTTTTCATCGGCGTCATTTAGCTAGTTTGTTGTTACTTAGTAAGCAGAGGATTACGCAAAAACTACGTAACCAATTTTCACAAAATTCGGTGAAAAGGTGGCAAATGGGCCAAAGAATAAACGCTTAGACTTCAGTGGTGGCGTGGGATTACGGTACGGGTTAGGTGGGTGGGTGGGTAACACCCGCCTAACTAACCCGTTAATATTGGTGTCACGGGTATAACGTGTTACTGCGGAGTATCAAGTCATACCCGTGACACCAGTATCGCGTGTTATGTGATTCGGCCCACCTAACCGTGTGTTTCACTCCGCGTTTATTTAATGCGACGTTTGTAAGAATTTTGTCTGATCAGCAGCTTTGGCGGAGGTATGCGCTCTACTGACTGCGATTCTAGTAGCGGATTATTCCACACATTCATTACATCCTATTAGAAACCGATCGATACAGAGACGCCAGATAATGTACAATGTAAATTTGCATTTTCGAGGCACGACATTTTAACGCAAACAAACAGATTATAAGCATGTCCTAAATTAGATCCAAATGATGCTAGAATTGTGTGTTTTACGTTCATTTTCCGAACTATTCAAAGCCCTAATAATTACGGCAGTATTTGGTAACTATGATTATTTTGAAACTCAAACCCTTGTGTGGCTGTGATCAGGTTAAGGTCTCAGGGCTAGAAAAATGGGCGTGACTTACGCTTGCTGTTTGCCTGCCTAATTTATATTTTATCTCTGCTAAGGAGGTTATGCCTCCCCTGTCTCTGCTTGTCTGTGACTGTGAGCACGATAACTCAAAAAGTTGCTGGCGAATTTTGATGATTTCTAGAGGGATGGGATGTCTCCCTGGGAACAAACGATTCGATTTTGGTGCTGATCCCGATGATGATATCCGGATCCAAGAATTTTTGGCGGAATTTTAACCACTTAGGATGGGGCATGCATCTGTAAGAATTTTGCGCACTCCGCTGCCTTGGCGGTGGTTTACGATCTCCGAGGGCCTCTAGTTCAGGCGGTAACTTAATAATAGCGACAATGTGACAAACACCATAATTTCTGCATCTTATATATACATCTTTATTCACCAATCATAGTAGAAAATCACAACAGACGAAAAAAAGAAAAAAAAACAAGAAAAAGGACACAAATTATATAAATAGAAATTTACAGAATATTTAGAATAACAAAACGAACACGACAATAATAATACGAACTTGGTGTATTAGAATAACAAAATACTTTTCAGTGTGACGATATTTAACGTTAAGTTTCTGACTGCGTGAACTACAGTTATGTTGTTATCAACAGCAACACACAGATACAGACGATATCGCAATAGTTTATCGTCCTATAATAACAAACATACTTGCGCAATCGGTTGCTGATAGAAAGAAAACGTTGGCAATGATTTAAACCACGGTCACAAGTACCCAACACCGCTCTGTATGGGTGCAACCTCAAAATCGGAAACTCCGAAAGTCAAAAGAAATATGACCAAAAGTCCAAACGGCCTATAGGATTAAGGACACGGTTAGGATTAGAGTTTGTGTTAGGTTTTAACCATCGGCCTTTACGTTTTCGCTCCTGAACAAGGAATTAACGCGCCATTTTTCATCGTAACAGCAAAATGGTGAATCTTTCGTAGATGTTGTATAAGTCGTACGGTGACTAAATTAGGACAACTGGCGCAAGTCCAGTGACCAACTTTCTTCTCTCCTCGTGGTCAGTCACTCTGGGGACACAATTCGCTAACAGAAACCAGATCGACGACAACACTGATGACGTATCTTGCCGTCAGTTGCTGATACGATCAGAGACATCATGCTGTGTAGTGGTCGTCATCAGCGCCTTCACCTGACGTCCAGCCCGTCGCCCCACACCACCGCCGCCGCCGTGTTTTTGATAAATATATACGAGTGTTGCGCCCGCCGAGTCAGCGGGGTGGTGCTCGACGCCCGTTATGACAGCCGGCGTCGTGCGCGGAGCGATGCGCGCCGGAAGATAAGCGTCGACGGTTGCGGAGGCAGATCTAGCAAGCTCGGCTAGTCGTATACGTTGGTCACGGCTGGGGAGTGATGGCCGCGGTCGCTCCTCAACTGGGACACTAATTTGTTTATCGCGCGTGCGTGGGACGCGACTCGGCTGAGCGGCGTTGTAACAACTGTCGCCGACCGTCCGTCCGTCCGTCAGCCGCAGAAAAACTGCCGACGACCACAGATCAGATCAGATGCTCGGTCTAAAACGCGGCGACGCATCATATTCAAACTGCGCCGAAAGTCCGCTGGGACGCTGATGCTTACAGCCGTGACGACTCGACTTGTCGGCGATCAGCTGCTTGGGCGCTAAGTCGCCGTCAGCAGTCCTGTGGCTAATGACACGGCAATGAAGTCCCCGGTGACTATACTGTGGGGGGGGGGGCGTCATCCCTGCAAGTACCGAGATGAACCGGGCACTGCAGCGCTCACTGCACTCGTCCGTGATCAACGGCTCGTGTCGATGTATAAGCGCTGGTCAACCTTGCAGTGCGTTCTGCCTCATGTCCGCCGCCTGTATCATCATCTGACGTACAGAAATGTCATTTACTCATTCGCAGAAACCGTTTTCAGACGCATACTTGGCGGATGGAAATTGCAGCACCCGGAAAATCACGGACCAAATAGCAAGCTGGAATACCGGCAGGACCGGCGTTTTTCCAACCCTGTTGTTGATCCATTATTTCCAATTCTGCATCTTCCATTGCCATAGAGGTTCTGCGATCGGTTGGGTCTGTTCGTGTGTATGTTCATGTGTGATTTTGGTCATAAAGCAATTTTGTTCCTTTTTACTTTAGTAACTCAATAGCTCACAGATTTCGATGAAAAGCTCATATTGAGAGCTATTGGGACTGTAGAAAAATATAATTACTTTTTGGGGGACAGCCTAATTCGGATCTTGACTATAGACTGACCCGATTATAGTTTCTGGGGAACTTACACTGCCTTCGATAAAATTTTGTCTGGTAGATTTTCTAAGGATAATTAGGTATAACTGATTGATTAACTCATTGTATTGGCGATTAACTATTTGGGTTGATACGGGCGTTGTTTGGCCTTGATGAGCTCTGTAGAGTTCTCTTCTGGTTATTGTTGTTGTTGATATTTTGTGACTGACAGCCAGGTATGCAGCACAGAGTCGCGAATATGGCAGACACAACGTTCTGTTAATGAGCAAAACATCGAACATCAGTGTGTTTATGATTATGTTAAAATACTACAGAAATCAAAATAGCTACTTACAAGTGAGAGAGTGATAGAGAAAACTGGAATTCAATCGCAACTTGCTATCCAGAACAAAAAGTCAACTATCAAAATGCTCCACCCTTAACCATATATGTTGTCCCAGGGTTTTATGTAGGATTCAATTTCAGGGATGTAACCCAAAACAGGGGTCCCTTCCCTCCCCCCCCCCCCCCCCCCCCCCCCCCCCCCCCCCCCCCCCCCCCCCCCCCCCCCCCCCCCCCCCCC
>Ga0049107_10000684_pt1 | contig 10836 bp, 8 predicted proteins | sample WorMetilPIANOSA1_FD_61187 | JGI IMG/M metagenome (GOLD analysis project Ga0049107, IMG submission 61187) | Marine gutless worms symbiont microbial communities from Max Planck institute for Marine Microbiology, Germany - Olavius ilvae PIANOSA.1 | ecosystem: Host-associated > Annelida > Digestive... | reverse complement strand
GCCGCCGCCGCCGCCGCCGCCGCCGCCGCCGACGACGACGACGACGACGACGACGCATATGGTGCCGCCGATCGATCGCCATGCGACGAGCCGCGGTCGCGCGTTAACTTGTTGGCGACGGCGGCCGAGCCGAGCCGAGCCGAGCCGACTCGATTCGATCTCATCATCGTCTTGACTCCGCGGGATCGATGTAGAATGTCATCGCATGCGGTCGTCGGCCGAGCCGCCGCCGCCTCGGCAACCGCGAAGTTCGCTCCATCATCTCCTCCGGACGAATGTTATAAAAACCGTCGAGCGGTCTGCCTCCGCGGCCGCTTACCGTCGACACAACGCCGAACTCATTACTGCGCCGCCAGCGCCGAGGGAGACAGCGTATCGACGCCGCGTCGCTCCGCATCAGCTCGCTCGCACAACGCATCATTCTGTGAGAGGCGAACGATTTGTCTGGTAACATCTATCTGGTAATCTAGAACAAACAGTCATTGCTGCGACAGCCGTGGGGTGGCGAAACAGCAGCAGATGTTTTTCTGTTGTGTGTGTTAACTAGTAGTTATGAGTATCACAGTGTGGGTAAAGGGTATTCAGCAGTTTAAACTATCCAAAGGTTGCTTAACGAAAACTTTATATAATTAGAGCTTTGTAACTTACAAAGCTCTAATTATATAAAGTTTTCGTTAAGCAACCTTACTTATTACAGATAAAGCAAGAAAACATGAGCTTAATTTATTTCGGTGAACAGGTCCGTGGCTAGACAGCAAATGGGTTCAACTGTTAGGGAGCTGCTTTGAAAACGCAGATTTACTTCACTGAACGCAGGCGCACCAAACTTTGAAGTAATCGAACGTTTTCCTTTGCTGTTTTCTACGAATTCATTAACTTCTACTAATTTGTTTTACAATAGCGTTTACTTAATCTGTGCGTTAAAACCTTTCCCGTATTTTACGATGCACATTTGGCAGTTGTATTTTTGATGATTGTACAGGTTTGCTTAGTTTTACACGTACTCGATTTTTGCTTTTGATTATTTTTTTATCAGTATCTGTTCTGAGTGTCTGTTCTGAGTGCCCTGTGTCTCAAGTAACCGGACAATAAGATATTCCACAATAACCTCACAAAAAGAGCACATTTAGGCAGAGAGGATCGTTATTCAATTACATACTAATTACGGGTATAAAATATGATATTGGTTAAGAATCATCTGCGCAGTCTCCATAGAAACAGTAGCACCATTGCAGACAACAGCTATATGTGAAGAAATTTAATGGCGCTGAAGGAAGAAGATCGCAGGCCTATTCTGATTTAAATTTTGTATTATCAAAAAGATTATAGTGTTAGGAAATTGACGAAGAAATATCCAGCTAAAACCCGGAAGAAAACTGCGCTGAAGTCCTAAATCGATTGAAGGAAACTGGAAACTGCTCACTGTAGGTGACCGCGCGAAACGGTCACCTGACCAAACAGTGCCAAACAACAGTTGCTGAGTAAATTTCCACCGATGAGAAGGTGCTTACGATTTCTTCGTCTGTAAACCAGCAGAATGGTTGTGTTTATACCCCGCACTGAGTCAAGTAACGCGATATTTCCCCCGAATGTCTTTTTTCGCACATAGCCAATGTAAATACTTACTTACTTACTTACTTACTCACTTCAGACAGACCTAGCCTACGTTACATTTCGTCGCAATAATTTTAAGGTCGCCTAAGTAGAACAGACTTTAAGAACCACCGCGGCACAACGAGATAGAAGAAAAAACTACAAGATAATATTCGGCAAAGTTGCCGAAATAAGTGCGTTTTCAGTATTCATCGAAGCACCGGTAGAGATGGCTCAGAAATACTGTCCTCGGGTAGTCTGTGAATAATGATACTATTCTCGGTGATAAGTTATAAGGAGTAAAACACAAAGTACGTACTGACGTTTATCGAATATCCACTGATGATAAGATAAGTAGCCTTTTAATCGTGCCGTGCACGTCATGCGCACGCTGTTACAATATTGAGTACAATAAAAAAGAAACATAAAATCAAATACAAAAAAATAGAATGTAGAGTTAACGAACAATGTGCACAAAATTCACAAAATAAATCAGGCTATAATACAGAATGCAATCATCTACATTTAAATAGACATCGATTGATGAAACTGTTTTAAACTGCGACAATTCAAATTTGGATAGCTGGAAGGAATGTTGTCTTTCTCCAAGACTATAACGGCAGTGTGCAGAGGTTTTTGGAGGGAGGAGGTGATATAAACAATGACCACGATGGATAATCTGGGAGAAGAGTTTATGATCAAATTTGTTAATGATTTCTGCAATGTTGAACGCAATGTGGGTGACACCGCGGCGAAGAGCTTTCGTGATATGGCGTTTATCCTGTTCCTGTCGTCGGCTCTAAGGTGGTCCGCAAAGCTGGGAGTGCATGTGATCTTAGACATCATCATCATCATCATCATCGTCATCATCGTCGTCGTCGTCGTCGTCGTCGTTTAATATCAAGCTGTCAAAAACGCAACTTGTACAATAAAAATAGTAAAAATGATAATAATAAATTACCAACGAATAGTTCATGTAACGCCTGAACTTTCATACATTGTGACTTTAGCTGTGACAATAAGTATAGACGCTGGTTTATTTGCTTAAGTATTCTGTCTACATAATACAGAAGTAGAAAGGGTGGACGTGATATCAATTCCAAGTAGTGTAGCCTGTGTAACTCGTTCAATGTCTGACAAAGGAGGCGGAATATTAAGATGTCTTGAGGCAGGCCGATGAGAAACAGTTTCCTTTGTTTTATCAGAATTAATGGTAACAACCAGTGACTTGAAGTTAAATATGAGGTGAAACTGAAAAAAATGTCAACCGTGGAGATACGACAAATAGCAGTAGTGTGTTAAGTTATTACAGCATAACCACTGAGGACTGCAGTTTACTGGAAGATGAAGGTGAACTTTTGTACATTGAATACAATAGTAATATAGTAATAATGCAACATTTGTACATGTATGTAGCACCTCCAAAGTCTTAAAATTTACTTTTTTTAATTTTTGCTCATTTACAGCTGTGAGATATGCGATGTAATCCTTGCACATACTGTTACTTTTAAGTTGGTAATTTTCGGCATTAGTTTAAAAAAAAATAATCAAATCAGTTAAATAACAAGATCGCGCAGGAAGGTCTTAAGATCGCCGTCATTTGTGAAAATCTGGCAAATATTGTGCACAAACTCAGTGGTGGGGACGCGGATTTTGGTGAAATAAAACACTGTAGCGGCAACAGGTTGTAATGAACTTGCCCGCTGAAGATACTGTACATCAACGTGTCGGTAACGTTCGAGTATCGATTCTCGTCGTCCGCTAGCGGCAGTGGCGACGGCGCAGTCACATCAGAAACACCTGTCGCACCGTACGTCATCTCTCTCGCCTTGCCGCAGCAGCCCAGGTGAGTCAGCACGTCGTCGTCCTACCTGGATGAGGTGCAGCGCTGTAGGCGCTGAGCCTGCGGCTAGCGTCATTCACCCCACCCCAGCGTCTGTCTCAGCATCAACGCAGGATACAAAGAACTAACGCAGTAGTCAAAGTCGACGTGTGGGCACTAGGCAGTTGGATCGACATTTTATATTACCTGTGTTTCAATAACTGCTGATTCTTTTCGCCTGCATTTCGGAGTCAACAAGTCGTCAGCTTGAACCAAAACGACTGCTGATTGAATAATTAGAATTAGGTAAGTGTATATCGGCTGCCTATCTTCGTTGTCTTTTCATACTTGTGTAGTAAGCTATTAACATCAACGCTTGCTTCACACGTGGGCGTCTTGGATAGCTACTATTACATCGCCATAATACGTGAGGCCCCTGTCACACTGACCAACTCTCTTACAACTTTTAAAGTACAAACTAAGAAACTAAGACACACAACTGTAACACTGTCTAACCTGCACGCACGCAGAACGTCTGAACTCTGAAGTCACGGCAGTATGGCGCTGTACAAGTTAGATTATTATTATTATTTTTATTTTTATGCCCACCAGCGCAAAGCCGCGGGCATGAAATCTAAGCAGTTATCATCATCGTCGTCGTCGTCGTCGTCATCATCATTAACTCACACAGCAGCTTTGGAGGGAGAGAGAGACAATCAAACAAACAGAGACAGCAAGACAGAGATAGAGAAATACTTCGTCGGTCTATACTGCGATGAAGGAAGTGAGAGCGCCGGTGCATGCGTGCATTACTGAGCTCGTCGCTTGGGTTTTGATTGTTGCTCAGAAAGTCGTCTCACTCGCGACTGATATCCGACTTTCGAGCAGCGATCAAGTCTCGACGCGACGGACGGCGACCGATCTGCACGCAGACCGTTCCGTTCGCCCACCGGCGCATCACGTGGTGCAGTAATTAGTTAACACTACAGGTATATGACAGTCGAAACGACGGACTTGAGCAGCGCATTGGGCAGGGGCGTAGATCGTGGGGGTTGCGGGTCTGGGTCTTCACCCCCCTGAAAATATGTAGGAGCAGTCAGAGTACGTTTTGACACCTCTAAAATGTCGCATTCTTTCATTCAAAACTGTTGGTGGATAACTCTGCCAGCTTCACATCATCAAGGACGAAAGACTTGTGTCAGAAATGGAAGATAAAACTAATTGTTCGAGGCGCCTGAAACAGTTTGATGGCTTGACCAGACTGATCCTGACTCCAATATTCACGACATATATACTACGCCACTACGCACTGGTTAATAAGTGGTACCAAGCACGACACGACTGTCACTCCGCTGGCGGGCATTTGGGCATTTTCGCGATTTTTGAAGTTGACAATGTGAATCAACCCACGAGTACTACGGTAAGGTGAAATAAAGACTATTAAAAGTAAAAATAACTGCGTATGCTAGTTGCCATGGCGGTATTGAGAATGAGAAGGTGGAGACTGTCACTTTATATTTCGGATTAAAGTCGATTTTAGACCGAGATTTGGTCTAAACCTGGGTTTAAAACTTAGCAATCCGAAAGATAAAGTGACGCTGGAATTCGGTATTAAACTCAGTTTAAGATTAGTCTCTTCCTCTAAAACTGAGTTTAAACCAGGTTTTAGTCCGAAGTTAATCTGAGCTGGATTTCGCGTTCGGGTTAAGCTTTAATTCTAAATGAAAGTTTAAAACTAGGTTTAATCCGGAAGATAAGGTGACTCATAGCAAAAGGAATCTCGACGCCGCAAACGCCCAACTGCGATCTCAGTGAGATGAATGAGCCCACAGAGAGCGCGAACAACGCAATCAAACCATGTCCATCAATCATTCGAATACCACTGAATAAGTAGCGTTTGTGATGAACGTGTTTGGACGGGGACTGCGCAATCGAGTTACAGAGCATGCAAGTGTTTGGACACCGCTACTGACGGTTGTCTTGATAACTTTGGAGAGGTGAACCCCCAGTGGCTGCCAGTACGCGATGACCCATTGCCACGTGGATTCGTTTCAGAAGCAGTAAGATACACACTGATGTACAGTATTTAAATATCTGCTTAATTATCCGCGCCGACGATGACTTCGTACTGCGGCGCTGATATAGCGATGACTTTGTCGCGATGTATGTGCGGGTGTGTGTGTTAGCACGATAAAACGAAAACCCCTGATCGGAATGATTTGAAACTTGGCATGGCACACGACCCTTTGTCGAAGACTATTGATTTTGGGTTTAAAAGGTCAAAGGTTAGGACACATAGTCCGCTAGCCTACGATACGATGCGATGCAACTATTTGAACATGAGCCCAAAAGCTGACTGGAAAGGAAACTAGCTTAGTCTACCACATGTAGCGAAAGAAAACTAAAAGAACAAAACGAAAAGAAAAAAAAACGAAAAGGAACTAAGATAAAAAACCGTTGAGCAGGTAAAGACAGGTATAAGACGGCAACGGGAGTTTGTGGTGGAAAGGATTTTTGGAGAAGATAGTTTTTGGGCCTGGAGTGAAAGCAGCGTGACGGAGTGACATGTGGTGCAAGTCGTGATGCTGATGAACTGGGAAATGTGGCTAAGATAGAATGTAAAGAAGAGCGATCCGAAATTGGTTGACGAAATGAGTTGGTAGTTTATCCCAGTGATGCATATCGAAAAGAGCGGCTTCTTGGTCTTAAGGGAGGAGGGTACAGCTAGGCGGTTGAGCATGTCTAATTGTGTACTGCCTAAGTGAGTGATGAGTAGCAGCAGCAGCAGTAGTAGTAGTAGTAGTAGTAGTAGGCCAATTATGTCTTTAAATTATGTTGTGCATCTTCCCACTCATCGGTGTTAACGAAACCTTGCCTGGTCTGTTTTTGGTGTGAAATGTGGCGCACAGATGAGTTTAATTTTACCAAGAAACCGTTGTCTGTCAATTCTGAACTGGGTATATTGTGACCGTTGTACATGTCACCGAAACTGATTTTATTACAAAGTGATTGGGTACTCGGTAGTGTGAACTATATATAGCTTTGCATTGTTAGCCTCTACTTTTATGTACGGTATGTGATATCCAGGAGCAGCAGGGGCAATCCGAAACTGTTTCACTCTGGAAACTTTCAGACGCAAACTTAAAACTCACCTGTTTAACTGTGCATTTTCTGCCTAGGCTGGTCTCTCCCGCACCCACGAATAGACTTCTTTAGCCTACGCGTTACAAATTTTAATTGACTGACTGATTTTATGTACGGTGTGTGATATCCAGGAGCAGCGGGGGCAATCTGCACCCTTGACGTACGGGATACACAAGGGACAGAAAAGTGAAAGTGCCGTTACGATATTACGTGTCTAGTTTGTCCGTAACATAAAAAAAGAGTAAGACGACGTTTATTTATTTATTTATTTATTTAAAATGCAAAGGGCCATATGGCCACTAACACGACTACACTGTAAGTCTCAGTGACTGACGACTCGGTGACGCCTGTTTATAATTAATTATTGATTGGTCGTTTATTCACTATAAAAAGATGTGTGGAAAAAAGACCACATCCACATGCTCCGTGAGTGATTGAGTTTAATTAGTTTTTTTCTCTCGTTATTCTAGTGGTTTCAGATCCCAGGTTGCAGCTGAGGATCTCTTGAATCTCTGCTCTGCATTTTGTACACAAGTAATAATTTTCTTCTGCGATATGTTCTGTTGTGAAGTTTTTCTCTTTAGACTCTTGGCCAACGTAATTACAGCGTTTGAACGCCACACAATATGCGGTTTAATAAGGTGTATTTAAGACTGTGCAGAGTTTTAAAACCATTTACATGTAAATAGTTAAGGACCTCCCGTCCTACGGCCCCGGTACCCTCCTCGGGTTCCAGCCTACCCCTGCCCCTCCTGGTCTCAGACGCTCCTGTGATACCCATGTATAACGAAAGGTAAAATATTAAAGGGTTTAGCGGTTAATAATGTTAAGGCCTGCAAGCCAGCTGGTCTAGAAGCCAAAATTTCGGCTTCGTGGTGCTTTTCATTGGCTCAGATTTTAGGCCTAGGCGATTAGGCAGTCAGCGTTCTTTCGAGACCATTAGGGCAAATAGACTGGAAGTATAAAGCTACGGTAGAAATGGCGACAAGGCGACAAACAATGAGGTTGTCAATTGTTTTACAACATTCCAGTTATTTCCTGCTGCTGGGGAGTTACTTATACTGTAGGCCTATAGTTAAAAATTACGGTGACTGTATAGTAACTCACTTTAAATTTGAATTATTTCGTAGCAATCAGAGTACTAGGTTCTTCTAACTTTTACGTTATAACTGTCATACGGTAGGTAACAGCAGCATGCAAATTAAGACGAATAATTTTGATCACGTGGCTGGCTGTTAAATCACCACGCTGTTAATACAGTGGCTATACTGCGTACCAAATATTTTGTTTCGTAGCCAAACCGGCTTATAGAACAGGTTAGAATCTCACTTATTTCAGCTTATGCGCGTTGCTGTACACTTCTATTTTCGCAATTAAAATTTTTATTTTCAAAAAATCGAAATTCTATCTAGCTTAAATATCTGCAGGCTATACGCGCTAAAATGTTAAATGCTAAAAAGTATATAGTCGGAACAACATAAGACTTACGAAAACAAAAAAAACACCTACTATCAGATTTCGGTTCAAGTTTTTACGGGAATATAAGCTTTAGTAAATAAACTATCGCGTGTCGCATCGTCCAGTCTCATACCAAAACAGTCGGATGTATCTCGCCAGAGAGCGCTAGCTGATGCTTAAATCATATAGGCCTATGCTGCAGCAATTACGGGTTGTCATCTTCAGCTGTCGCAGGTAACTGTCCTAATTGACAACTGCGCAGTGCGGCGGCATCTCATTGCTAAAAGAGGACTTAGTTAATCGCACACCTCCGTAAATACTAACTCAGTTCGAGTCCACAGGAACGACAAAACTCGTGTGTGCCACGATTGTTAAACTTAAACTAGTAATGTTCGTAGGCTAGCAACGAACGAACACGTGATTTTCGTCCTTATCAACAGTAAATGTAGTTAACAAACTGATATACACCGTGTTCAGAAAAAGTAAGTAAGTAAGCAAGCAAATGTAGATAGTAAAAATCTCTAATGCGCTCAAACGAAGACGCTACAGCTGAGCAAACGAGAACACCAGGTGACGTTAAAAATTGTTGTGCCCAGCAGCTGGAGTTACGCAAATACTCAGGCAGCGAATTCCGGACTGTTGGATCAGCAGAAGCGAAACACGAGAACCAAATGTGCGGCGATCAACACGTGATACAGTCAGTTGATGGACAGCAGCAGATCGCAGATGACGGCCACTGGCAACGTCGAGGACCGGGGGATAATAATTAGCGAGGTACGTTGGTGCTTGACTCTGAAGACAACGGCGAACGGTCACGGCAAGCATTCGCTGGGGCACATCCACTCCATCCAGTACAAATCCGCATGAAGTAACTATGACAGTCCACAATCGTACTTGCCAGAGTCAGAAACCAGACGGGCAGCAGCATTCAACACTGATTATATCAGGCTGCTACTAATGAAATGTGTTACAAATTAATAAAATACTAGCCTACTACACCCGTTGCTGTACGTACCTTACCGAGTGAAACGCTGATTTCATTATTTACATGGCTTTCAGTGTGGGATGAACATTAAACACGTTATTAAAACTGTTGGTACAAAAGTAACGAAGCAGATAAACTGCTAAAGATGTTACCTATCAAGAATGGGGGTCTAAGAAACTTATCCGTAAGATTTGCAGTATGCCACAGGTTCCTTTGCCCGTAGCCTGGTAGCGGTTGTCAGTCAAGTATACAATACAATGAATATTAATGGTAAATACTGCACTGTTAGTACATAGGACTGTTTTTATATTATTATGAGATACGATCGTACCAGTATTAAGGCATTTTACTGTCTGACTAAAATACAGCTCAACAGCTGCAGTGTTCAGCCATAATTCTGCATTGTTGTGTTTTACAAGGTAGTGTATTCACATAATTTAGGAGTGGGCAGCCACTTTAATGCCGTATTATGTATTACGTTGTATTAAAAGGACAACCAACTCGAACATCTTTTAAGATGTAGGAAAAATATAAGGGATACTGTTTTTGCTTGAGATCCAAAGACGGCAAAATATTACGGTGCTAAGAAGTTTAAGTGAACTTCTTCCATGAGTCGACTGGTCAAAAAGTCGATGCTACCAGTATGATTGTGGAAACTCGGCAATGGACAAGATGCTCAGGTATCGCAGACAAACCGCGCAACGCTCCGTACCATTCGCAAATGTTTTTACGCATTGCATAATCTGAACTTTTTGTGCATGAGTTACTAGACCTTCGTGAGCACTCAAGCATTTTAACAAATGGTATGACTTTGATGAGATCAGAGATTGACAGTTTAATTGCGTCTGTTTGCTGCACCTAACTGCACTGTTCGCGCTTTCTGCACTTTTCAAGTTGTTTGTGCTGTGCGTTGTTTGTGTATGTTTCTGTACTTTATGTACGAGACTTTATAATAATAATAATAATAATAATGACGAGGCAGTCAGAGTTGCGGTTGGCTTGAGACTCGGGCTGGATCTGTGCGGCCCGCTTGAGTGTCACTGCGGCTGTATGGTTGACGCCCGTGGGGTTCACAGCTTTGTCTGCAAGAAAGCCCCCGGCAGGACGGCTAGACATCATGCCCTGAACGACCTGATTGCTCGGGGCTTTGCTTCTGCTGGTTTCCCTTCCCTGTCACCAAGGAGCCTACGGGACTGTTCCGGGCAGACGGAAAGCGACCTGGTGGTCTTACACTGTCCCATGGCAGAGTGGCAAGGCACTATGTTGGGACGTCACGGTGACTTGTCCGTTAGCCGATTCGTACGTAGCTGGAGCTGCTCGTGAGGCAGGTTCAGCGGCAGAGGTTGCCGCTGCCCGCAAGGAGGTCAAATATTCCGGCATTGACGGCCGATACTTATTTGAACGCATTGCGATAGAGACTTTAGGCGTGTACAGCACGTCGGCTCGCCGGCTCCTCTCTGACCTTGGCAGAAAGATTTCCCAGTGTTCAGGGGAAGACAGATAGGCGAGCTTTCTCTTTTAGAGATGTTCAGTGCTAGTGCAGTTTTTCAACGCAGTTTTACTGCACAACAGTTTGCCGGCCTCTGACTGCACGGACTGATGGTCATACCAAACATGTAATGTTCTTAATTTTTAAACTCCCTCGGGAACATACCTACCGAGGGTTAAAAACAATAATAATAAAACGTCACGTATATATCTGTGTGTATATCAATATTGCACATCGCATCGAATCGAAGTATTAGGCCTACTGCATAAATCATACAGAACATCATGAGCTCATCAACTAACGATCAGACAATGCTAGTGTCAAACGTGTCGCCGCGCTAATTAA
>Ga0049107_10000683_pt1 | contig 10838 bp, 8 predicted proteins | sample WorMetilPIANOSA1_FD_61187 | JGI IMG/M metagenome (GOLD analysis project Ga0049107, IMG submission 61187) | Marine gutless worms symbiont microbial communities from Max Planck institute for Marine Microbiology, Germany - Olavius ilvae PIANOSA.1 | ecosystem: Host-associated > Annelida > Digestive... | reverse complement strand
GGATATTTTTCCTGAGGTTCATATATTTCTCATTGTTGCACAAGGCAGCAGGCTGCATGTTTTGTCATATGACCAACGAGAAGTTAGTATTTATTTTCGCTCTCTGGACTTAAATACTGAAATGTGCAGATTTGAGAGCTATCACAAACGTGGAACTTCTGAGCCATAAATATACACATTTGCAGCTGATGCAAGATTAACAAGCTGTAGGCGGGCGGCCGCCACGATATGCCTACGCCCCCTGCAAGTTGACAATATCTTTGTATTTATTTGCCTGGTGGCGATGCTGTTCCGGCATAACAATATCTTTGTATTTATTTGCCAGGTGGCACCTTTTCCGGCATGTTGGCTATTTAAGACATCACCAACAAATTAACCTTTGACCTTGAAACTGGTGTCCGAGTGACGTGGGCTACCTTTGTCCCAATTTTAGTCTTCATACTGTTCTCGAGTTAGGCCTGATGTATGTGACAGATGTCAGACAGACAGACATCAGACAAAAGCATCGCTTAATGCCTCCTCCCTATGGGGGTGGATGCATAATAATGTTAATGAAGTCCTTACTGACTGTGACATTTTCCTGGTGCATTGTGTGCCAGATATGAGATAAGACATAAAAGTCATAAGTAGTCAGATGGAACATAAGATGCATTTCTTATTACTGTGGATTGAGCTATGTTCTATTCTAATCTATTCTAACGATGTATAGGTGAAAAGGCCTGGTTAAATGAAAAATGGTTTCACATGGCATCTGCAAGTGTCAGTAGATAGAACTGAACGTATCAATGTGCGATCAACAGGCTGACTGCCTGATTTGCATGGTTATTTTTACACCATTTCACCATGCGTGCAATTCGTTTGTGACAGCTGACATTGGGCACCGCATAAATGTTTGTATTTCTGTTATTTTTCAAAACAAATTCATTTATTTATGTATCTAAACTAAATGAATAACTAAATGTGCCTAAAATGTAAAATTAATATGCCTAAAATATAAAATTACATAGTAGGTAGACGGGGAAAGAATAATGATTAAGTATTATCATGTAAAACAGATATTTACTGTAACTTTTTGGAGTGTTTTGACTTCTGAATGATTATTTACTAAGTCACTGTCAGTTGTTCCACAGTGCCGTAAACGATGATGTTATTGCTGTGCTGCTGTAGGAGTTAGTGAGTGTATAACTAGCTAGCTGTATCACACTTTTTTCACAAATAAGTGGTGATTGTCATTCGAGAAGTTTTGAAAGTAATAATCAAGCGAAATTATACTGTTCTGGTCTGGCCACTACACAAGTGGTTGTGCAGATCTGATATGTGCATTGATGTGCGACATGATTCTGCTGCACACTTTTTCAATCAACCAACCAACCTTTTCTTCTTATTGTCCTGTGAAGAAGGAGAGAAGGTATGCAGCAGATCAGATGCACATATCAGATCTGCATACCACACGATTCTGTTTCAGCCACTTAAGGTACACTGTCATTGTTGGTCATATGACAATATGTGTTACACTGTGCTTGCTCCAATATAAAAAAAATGCATAATGTCTGAACTGTGTCAGTACTGTAGTTACATACATTATAGGTACACTGCCACATGATTAAATGTCATGTTTATGGGTAACAGTTGTTGTGTTCTTAAAAAGAAACTTTAAAAGTAGGTATATTGTTATTATTAGGTTATAGTTTGTGTCATTAGTTTGTGTACAGTATCACACGATTAACAAAATGTTTTTGTTGCATTTTTCTTGCAGTGTCGGATTGTGTTACTTAACTTACGAATTACTGTGTTTACACTGTACAAGAAATTGAACATTGTACAGAGCAAGAGTTGTGAATTACTATGGCACAATGTAGCCTTTTTTGTGCAGAAAAATGCCGATAAACCCCAACCAAACAACCTTGGCACTTTGCTGTCTTATTTGTTCATTCTTCATGCTGGAAAATTATTGTGTAATTATACCAGCTCTCAGAGAATACAGTGCACATATACCAATCTTCTGTCCATGCGAACTTTTCAGACCAAATTTATAGCCTCACCAGTGCACTCTTAATCTGTAGCAAATTTGGTGACCCTAGTTTTGGTTTTTCTTGAGTCATTGTGTGCAAAGATGTAGAACCGAAGAACTTTTCTGTTCCTATGATGTTGACTTTCCACTTTTTGGACCTAAAATCATAGCCTCAGGGTCATCATTTGTACCAAATTTCTTGACATTATCTTACTTAAATCCTTTATCAAGTTCCTTTTTGATTTGTTTGTGTCCCCATTCTTTTGTGTTTCCTTGGGCAGTTGAGTCATCTCCCTTACAGTTCTTGGCGCTAGCTTAACTAATTTAAACGAGCCTCCTAGAGCTTTAGCTACCTCCACTATAATGTGGGTTAGGATCTAGTTCCAACCCTTTTGGGCTGTTGTAAACAAAAGCAACGCGGGTTAATGGGGTTAGGTCGCTGGCCCTCCATTACTGAATGGGAGATGCACATCACTGCTCAGGGCCCTCGACTCCGAAATGACCTATACTGTGTCGAGTGGGACTCTACTATACCATACCTTATCAAGTTTCGTGCAGAAAGGCTGACAGAGAGCCGAGCAATGATGTGCCATTCTGGGCCTAATGATCAGCATCTTGTAGAAAGCACATTCGTACTAAGCTTCATCGAATTTTTCAATTTGAACTACCAGAAGGTGGTACTTTGTGTTACATTGTGGACTTAACTTTCACTGTGTTGTACATTAATGTTTAGACTGACTGTAACGACCATTTTAGTTCTTTTTTATAAACTAGAGAAAATAAGTCCAATCTGCATGAAAAGCATGTACATCTAAAAACTGTTTGCATTTGTTCATTGTGTTGCAAAATGCAACTACATAATGTTATTACTACCGTGATTGTGACTTTTCCTGTAATATCTTTCAGATGTGTATAATAATTAGGATTTTGATATTAGGCTGTTAAATTGAAAAAATGTTATAAATACGCAGGTTGTTTTTATAGTAGAGAATCTTGGCATTATAAATGTCAAGATTAAACTGCTGTAATATCATAACTGCATTGACAGTTGTGAGTGATATATTTAAAAGCACTTCAGAGTTCATCAACTGAAATTGTTGTTTTGTGTGATTTAATTTGGGCATTATTGATAAATTAGTATCACTGGAGTATATGCCATATGTGTTAAATTTGTGTGTTTGTGCTACATACACCATAATGGCAGTATTACTCCATAGTGAACATTCTGCTTTTTTCAGTATTCATAGTCAGTCTCTTGGTCTTCTGTTAAACTAAATTCTAAGTTTTACAAGGATAATACCATTGAAAAAACTGTGCTTGCTTATATTGCCATTCATTTATTTGTCAGTTATACAACTTATTTGTATCCATTTTTACTGATATCTAAGTTCACACTGCCTTAATGTTCTGCAAATTATGATCTATAGGAGGTTTATCTGCGTGTTATCTTGCAAACTGCAAAATGTGTACCAATTGTACGTAGATTTATTTATAGTTTGAACTATTAATTATGTGTTTAAGTCTTTGGTGTTAATAACTGAAAATATGTAGTGTCTTGAAATAAAATGTGTATTTTATTTTTGTGTTGAACCTTGTATCAGGAACACGATAACAACTAGCGGAGATGTCTCTCCATTTTAACAGCCATTTTTTCCTGGTGAACATGGGTTAGCTGGTTTTATTGGAGCTAAGAACAATGGAAATGGTGGTGACTACTGGAGCTATAAGACTTGCAAAGCTCCAGTCAAATCATCACCACTAACAAACCAACACCGAACTTTTTACAGGCCGGATGCCCTTGATGTCGCCAAACCAACAGTGTCAAAGCACTGAAGGGAAAGCTAGCAGAGATGTCTTGCTAGGAATTCAAACTCGGACGAAAATCTGTAGTTTTTGATCCACGATCCGGGTATACGATCTCGTTCGTGCTGAAAATTGTATCATCCGTGTCCTGTAAGCTATACGCTCGAAATATTTTACCAAATCCGTCAATACTTTTTTGCACATACTCGTACCTCACCTTACAACGTGCGCAGTTCAATACTGGCCACAGCTTGAATTTTATCGCCCTATGCATGCAGAGCGCGATATTGTTTTACCAGTTCCGTCCGTCTGTCTGTCCGTCCAATGCATCATCATCTTCGTTTAATATCAAGCTGTCAAAACGCAACTTGTACAGTAAAAATAACAATGGTCAATATCAATATGAACAGTCAATATGAATGTTTGTAGTTTGTAGAGCATTCGGATGACAAGTTGCAGCTATACAGTTTGGTAGTTTTGGGAATTAACTGACGATCGTGTTGCCCGGGTCTAAGTTGGTAATGCGTGTTAACTTTTTCGGGAAGTCAATGCGCTAAGACGTGATTTGGGTTGGTAAGAATTTGGCGGAACAGTGTGTCATCGGCTGTATCTATAAAGCTCGTGATGTCGGCAAAGTCCACAGTGCAATAGCCTTGGCGTATGCTGCGGCGAATGAAGGCTGTTGCTTGCTGATTGTCCCCAGCCGTGGAGAAACTCCACCAAGCACTGGATGCATAGCATAGTTCGGCAATGACCAGCGCTCGGAAAACGTCGTGAAGAGCAGAGGCGGGCATGCCGTGGGCATGGAGGACTCTTGAGTGCATGGAGGGTTTGTGAACATGATCATATTAGCCGTGAATATGTTCAGCCATTGACAGGCCATTGGTAATTGTGACTCTAAGAATTTTTTGTAGTGCATCGTGTAATGCCAGGCAGGGGTAACGGTGGGGTGGCAGTACGCTTGCTCTTCTTGTCAGCAAAAAAAATGACCACTGTTTTAGCACGGTACTGACCATCTGGTAGGGGCATAATTCTAGTTTTATTAGCCCTACCGCCGTTACAAAATTCCAATGGGAACCCACTCAGCGACGGCATTAAATGTACGGGGTGGAAAAATTTAGCAAATAATTGCCCTTTATCACGAAATCGGTACGAACTACGAGATAGGCCCATAGTTACTATGGAACATTAAAAGTCATTGGTGGCCGATCAATTCGTGTCGGTTCCAGTGACCTTGAGTGACTTTGAAAGGCGAGGCGTGAAGGGTCAATTTTCTGGCAGATATCCGTAATTATGCTCGAACGGTTTGGCCTAGAATTACCGAATTTGGCAGAATAACACAGGTGGGGAGAAGCAATTTCTAGGGTCAGCGACGTCCCCATCCCTAGGGGCGGGGCCCAAGCGTCCCAAAAATTTTCGGGACCCCCTGCCTACACCCAAACGATTTCACCTAAAACAACAAAATTTGATATGGTGACACCTACACGTGCCATCCAGTCCCAAACGGCCGAGCCCCAGCGTCCCAAAAATGTTTTGGGACCCCTTATCTTACGGGGAAGGCGTGTTACCTCCTAGCGCTGAGGCCTCCAGTGGGCCCAATGCGCATCCCCGACTTAACCCTTAGGTTACTGGAACCTGTTGGAGTTTTTTTTAGCAAACTTCAAGGGTGAGCTCCAATGTTCCTGTCGTAATTCGCTTGGAAATAAGAGATGTTTTCCAAACTGTTTTCTTGGTTTCTCAACGAGAGCATTGCATCTTCCAAAAAGGTGTAGTGTCATATTCTTCTCCCCAAAGAAGGCACATAGGATCATTTCCTATCTTCAGCAAAGTCAAATGCCGACCCACTAAAGTCAATATGCCGTTGAGCGTATTATGTCCAGTAAGAAGGCCAACCAAGATTTTCAAGTCTTTTCGTGACAATCCTACTGCATATTTTGCAAACTTAGTACTGTTATTTTGCAGAATTGCTTGTCGACAACTCTGAATATTGTTCCACTTTTTGTTCTGTTCTTGAACCGACCATTGGCTAACAGTGTTCCTCACACTCGTGACGGAGGGTCCTAACACAGGTTCTGGAACAGTGAAATCTGTTGTAGCAGCCTGTTTTGCCAAACTGTCTGCCATTTCGAAACGAAATGGCAGACAGTTTTGCAAAACAGGCTTCAATGTTACTGTGCCCCGGATTCCACAACAGTCGGACACAGTTATGAATAGACAAACTTTGTAGTTTTGTCAGTTTCCCAGACCAAATCTGACGTTGTCTTGGCTGTAGAAAATGTCTTTAATGCTGCTTGACTGTGTGAGCAGAATGTTATTGATCTGTCAACGCTATTAGACAAGCGTCACTATAATCAGTACTTTTGTAGTAGTAGTAGTAGTAGTAGTAGTAGTAGTACCGCACACATTAAAATTGCGTATACTTCAGCTGTTTGTTTGTTTGTTCAACTGTACTGTTGTTTGTTTTCACAATGGGAACATGTGTTGCTTGTTGTGTGTCTTGTCGTAGACATTTGCCCCCGAGTTTTCTTGACTATTCTTGAGCCGTCTGTATAGCAGACAATGTCATCTTTCAGTTCAACATTGTTTCCTATCCAACCGGATCGGTTAGGTATTTACACATGTTTCTATCAAACATATATCGTGGTATAATTCTATCGCACTGTTTGTGAGATACTGAAACTATTTGCTGTATTTTAATGCTTGTATGACTACAGGCACTTGAAATTCCCACTGTGAGTTGACTTGCAACCGGAAGCATGAGAGCATTGCTTCCTGTTTTATGTGTACATCCAATGGAGTTAAACCGATGATCATTTGTAGAGCTATCGTAGGTGTTGTGCCGTGCGCACTGCACCGTTGATATAGACATGCTAATCTTTGTACATGTTCTAGTTGCTTTTCAACTGTGGTGTAGTTGACGCGAGGCCACCAAACCACGGCCACATAATGTGATCATTGGCCGTATTACCATTGTATAAAGCCAATGCACTATCTTGGGTGAAAAGCCCCAGGTTCATCCAGTAGTTCTGCGAATCTGACTGAACGCGAGAATTGCTTTCTGGCACTTTGTATCGACATGTGCTTTTCCAGCTTAACCTGGAGTCCAGAATGACCCCAAGGTATTTGACTTTAGTGATAACCAACTTTTGGTTGTAAAATCTTATAGGTTTTAAGACCATCTAATTTATATCTTCTAGTAAATAGCACCATTTCTGATTTGGTGGGATTTACTGACAGGCTTCTTTTTTTGGCACCACACTTCAATGCCTTTCAGAATTCTTTGTGCTATATCACACAAAGTGCCGATTATTTTCCCAATGATGAGTACCACTCCATCATCCGCGTATCGTTGAGCATACACGTCACCCTGTTTGCTCGACCATTTCAGCAGACTATCAGCAACTGCTGACCACAATGTCGGTGATAAACCTCCTCCTTGTGGACAGTGCAGTTCTAACTGCATTGCATGGTGTGTTATCAAAAGCTCCTTAGATGTCGAAGAAGATTCCCAGTGCAAACTCTTTTGCATCCAATGCCTTTACTATCCTGCCAACAAGTTGGTGTAATGCACTTTCCGTAGATTTTCCTGCTTGGTAGGCGTGTTGTCTGGGATGCATTGGCAGAACTGTCATTGGGCCATCCCTTAAATATCTGTCTACCAGTTTTTCCAATCCCTTTAGCAGGAAGGAAGTTAAGCTAATTGGTCGAAATGATTTCAGACCAGTATAATCTGATTTACCCGGTTTCGGTAAAAAACGTAACCCTGGCAACTCTCCAGGCAGTTGGTATATAACAACAGGCTATTGATGCCCAATATATTTGACAAATTATATTCAATATGTGCTTACTTCCCTTCTGTAATAGTGCTGGGAAGATTCCATCCTCACCGGGAGATTTATACGTAGACATCGTGTTGAATGCCCATTTTATTCGATCCTCTGTAACTATTTCAGAGGCTTATATTCCAACTGGTGGAAGGTATCCACTTTTGCTTCCCAAATTCGGTGTTACTCATGCTCAGGGACTTATTCTGTTGAGCGTTTTTTGACCCCTATGTACGCCAAAACGGTTTGACCTAGAGCGACGAAATTTGGTACACGTGGGAGAGTAGCGTATTTCTATGACGTCAACCACGCCCCGTCCCATGGGGTGAGGCCCCAGCGTCTCCTCAAAATTTCTGGACCTACTACATTCGCGCACACAGTATGAGAAACAGCAACCAAATTATAAATCAAATTAGATGAAAATTTTTACACGGTCGACAACCAATGCTGACGCGCAATCTGTTTGCGGTAGCTAACTTTGTTGAAATGAAACGTGCAAGTCGCGTAACCTGGGTCTGCATTAAGTTCTTCAAACTGGAATTCATACAGAAATGATGTGAAAAACCATGGAAACTTAACTGAAATGATTCCAAAAAACTCACGCAATCGCATATCCTGTGCCGTAGGCGCCATATAGAAAATACTTTCTTGCCAGCCCGTAAAATACTTTTTTTCAGTTTTTCACGTCTTAGTTTCAGTAAAATTGAATCATATCATGTCAGTTTCAGTAATACAAACATCGCCAGTAACTTGTTATATAATACAGTGTCAGGGAACTGAGTATTTCCTAACAATGTGTTAAATTTTTTCACAGATTCGTGTCGTACTTTATGATATCATCCGTAGATCATGATGGCAATTTGGCTCCATGTAATAACACATCATCACGTTGTGTTGAGTCTTGCTGTACAGTCTACATCCAATGTCATAATGAAACAATTGGAAAATAACAGTCACATACCACAACATTCATGTAAATAACCTCCAAGTCAGAGTGTAGCAGTACGTTAAACGACAAGAATGAGTGATGCGTCGTTTTTTGATGGCGTTAAAAATTTTAACATGATTATTTTTGGCGTTAACGCAATTTTACAGCAACACTTAAATACAAGAAAAACAAGAAGCTCAGCCGATGCTGACAAACCCGAGAGATACGTTTAGAGGTCAGTCAAGGTCACCAAACATATTACCGTTCGATATGTAGGCACTATTTCCTATCAATGTTCTATAGTAACTTTGTCCCAAAAACGCACCATTTTGAGATATTTGACTGCGAAAAATGTCGTGACCTTGAAATCTGGGACAAAGGTCAAGGTCGTCAGAATAAACACGGATCGATCCGCCACCTATGACTTCCTATTAACGTTCCATAGTAACCATCTACCCATCTCACCTAGTTACCGAGATAAACGGCGATTTCAATGCCAATTTTTCCCACCCAACCCCCATGTAATTTGCACCCCACTGAAGGGGTTCCCCTTGGAATTGGGTATCGGCGCATGGGGTCAAAAAGCTAGAGTGATGGGGCTACCAGGCTGAACAAGAAGTTTGACGATATCTTCAGAAGTGTGGATACAATCCACCAACGTGACGGACGGACGGACAGACAGACGGACACCGGATGACAGCAAAGACAGTGCTATGCATGGCTTGTTTGTTTGCTTGGGGTTTAACGGCACTTTCAGCACAAATAGGCTATATCACGCCATAACAGTAGGATAATATATCACGAAGGGGCAGGAAACAACACAAATACGTAATAAAACAATGAAGCAATACAATAAACCAAGAAAATCATGCACACTCTTCGACCTGGGCTTTCTGGAGACGATCCCCTCGCCACGATTAGGCTCCCTCAGAGGGGTCTTTCTAGCCAATCACTTGGCAAGTAATGACAACTTAGGCAGAACAACCAAAAGACAGAACACATAGCAACGAAAACTAACAATACATAAAAAGGGGCCCTATTAAACAACAATACAATAAAACATGCTAAGATATACGACAGACACAGCCTGGTGTAGTCACCTTGTAAGACATCCGGCCAGGAAACGGAGCGGGTCAATTCTTACAACCCCAGAGCCTGCACGGGGCAGTGCTATGCATGGTGTCATGCGGGTAAAAATGAAAATATGGATGTGCAATTCCTGCCTTTACAATATCTTTCTTGCAACCATCTTATTCCCAGCAAGTGACTTTTAGCCACAGCTTATATTAGTAAGTAACTGTGACGATTACATTAAATCGGACATAAATAAGTACGACTAGAGGGGAGGGGTTAAACTGAATGAAAGAATGAAAAGTGAAAGAACTCGGAGAACTGTTAGGACTGGAACCAACCAGTTTGATAAGATGATACCGACTGTTGTATGACGGAAGTTGGATTTTTAAAAATTTATATTAAAAAGCCACAGGCTTACTTGTTTTCGGACATGGTGCTTTCACTCACGCATTGTGACAAACAGTGATATAATATCACATAAAATGTATCTTATACATATACAGACCCTCAGTTCAAATTACTACTACAGCAATAAATTGGGCATAAAACTGCACAAACAGCAGCGGCAACTTCAATGAAACTTAACAGTAACAGTACACTCCATCGGCAACAAAACAAGACAGCAAATTATTCAGAAGAAATCTGCCGCTCGTTGCCGAGTTCTCAGTGACTTCTGCTTCATGAATTTTGCTGCTTCAAGCCGAGACGTGTCTGGTGATGGCTTAAGAATTGTACGGTCTGGCTGCAGGCTAGGATTGTAAGGCTGCCCCAGCGTCATATTCAAACTGTCCTCAAAATCTACACAATTTGCAGTGAATTAAGTAATTCATAATGTAGATTACCACGCAATACCACTAGCTGTCATACATAATTAATATACACATTATGATAAACTGTAAAAATTCATTCACAAATGAACACACACACATCTAAAGAAAATGGGGTAGATATAACAGTATTTTGTGCTTTAATGAAACATTCAGAGTTACTTATCATCAGACCTATTACCATTTCAGTCAATACCGAAGTTCATTTATCCCTAACAATGTATTTCTCCGTACTTTAACTGTATACAGGGCACAATCAACAAGAAGCTCAGCTGATGCTGACAACAGGCTCGACGCGTTTAGCGGTCAGTCGAGGTCAACAAACATGGTACCATTCCACATGTAACATATAGTTTCCTATTGTGCAATAG
>Ga0049107_10000682_pt1 | contig 10847 bp, 8 predicted proteins | sample WorMetilPIANOSA1_FD_61187 | JGI IMG/M metagenome (GOLD analysis project Ga0049107, IMG submission 61187) | Marine gutless worms symbiont microbial communities from Max Planck institute for Marine Microbiology, Germany - Olavius ilvae PIANOSA.1 | ecosystem: Host-associated > Annelida > Digestive... | reverse complement strand
TCCCATTATAGATGTATTTCATGTCAGATCCTCAAGCACTGCACGTCACACGAAATGTAATTCCCGGCAAACTCGGCGTGGATCTGCATCTCCACAGAGTGCACATACCTCTAGTTTTGCACTGTGATCAAACTACATATGAGGAAAATTTTTACACGGTCGACCACGAATTCTGACGCGCGATCTAGTAGCGGTAGCTAATCTTTTTGTTTTTTTTTAATTCTCAAATATAGATATGATTATGATGTGTTTATGGTACTAGTTTCTAGCGCAGATTAGAACATTTGCTCCGTTGCGATAAGAAAACTTGAGTTAAAACGTAATGATGCAGCTTCTTTCATACAGTTCAGGTGCGACAGGCCTACATCAAATCTACAATACACCAAAGCAACATGTCAACACACTGCCACAATTACCAGGTCATGTAAGGCTGTCTGTTATTGATATATAATAATTATTCAGTAACGATTAACGATTACTACGTGTTCCGGAACTATTCATTGACTGATATGAACGCCAAAGTCGTCCAGCGTATTGTCTACTGTTACTGTTTTCAACAACATTGCTTTCGTTCTCTACTCTTCGTCGTCATCATCCCCGTGGGCGTTGCCGTTGCCATGGTTACCGACGTGCTGGCCAGTCGCCGTATCCGTCGCCACGAGGAAGTCGCGCGATGACGTGATGCTGTCGCTAAGGCCGCCGCTGAGCAGTCCCATCATCTCCACGGTCTGCGGTCGAGTGAGCACGAAGCGGACGTTGACGTCATTCTGCTGGGAAGCCAGTTCACCGCCGTGTCCGCCGGCAGCTGGCCTCGAAGCCGCCGCCGAATGCATGCCGTAATCAACCACGTCGCGTGGTGCTTCGTCGTCGTTGTCGCCGTTGTTCCACGGCTCACTGCAGCCGACGTCGCACTGCTGCAGCACCGTCTGATCGCCTTTGCTGCTGCCCAGTTGTCGACGTGCACGGTGTACCGACCAATCACGAACAAATCCCACGATGACGTCGTCATATCGTTCCAGACACGTGCGCCGTCTGATCGCCGATGCTGCCGGCGCCGAGGCGGCAACTGCACGCTGCCGCCAGCGTCGACGCCGGCACGCCCGGGAACCTGCCGCACCACGACGTCAGGGCGTTGTTCGACGTGCCGCCGTAGCAGCGCACGTCGGCCGCCTGCAACGCTCCCTCGCCGCCGCTCGCGCCTCTCGACACGCCGTTAGCGGGGCAGGCCGGATCTCCAGCGCGCGGCAGAGTCCGGTAACCGTTGTCGCCGGCCGAGCTCCTAGGCAGCAACGTGATCCCATAGCCCGTCCACTCGTCGCAGCAGGACGGCTGGCGGCATGACGGAAGGGTCAGCGACACCTTTACAGTAATACAGAACTTAATTTAAGATGAAAAACTTGCACATTCGCTTTCTACAATAAGTCCTAGATAAAATATTTATTAATTACTATCATATGCCACCCACCCACCCACCCCCAAAAATAACTGTTACTCAAACGTTTAAGTTCATCGATATATCTGTCATCACAAACATGCTTGCAAATGTTGAGGTATATCATCTTTGTTGTCACGATAGTGGTATGTGTATCATACAAATTTGTCTGGCGCAGCCATGCACGGATGTGCACATATACATGTGCATACCATTTGTCGACAAGCTGGGCCTTACGTTGTACTACTGCATATCCATATCTTTTAAAACCAGTTTGTCGTATGAAATTTAACAGGTTTACTTCATACTATTTATCTCCAACAGTGTTGAGAAAGTTGTACAATGCTTATACGATGCGCTCTATTTGGTGCCCTTCTACCGGTACAAGGCGGATCGAGAACCAGCTGCACTAGCGTTAGCTGGCTCAACACGTATTAAAATGAAGCCGGTACTCGACTCGAGTACCGGCTTCATTTCAATACGTGTTGAGCCAGCTAACGTAACTCGACCGTCCTACTACCGGTATATACTCAGTACAGTTACCTGTGCACCGTTGGATGTCAGCCCTGTGCCGCGATGACGTCGATCGGCGGCGCCCGAAATCGACAGCGGAACCGGAAGTTGCGATCTCTTGTTGAGCGAACACTTAAAGATGGCGTCGGCGGCTCTGCGACGCGCGCCGGTCGAGGTCGATCTGCCCTGATGTAAGTTGTTGACGATGTGACGGCGCTCGGCCATGTACTTCATGCGCCTAACAACCGTCGCAGCCACTGGCTGCATATCAACTGTATGGGTATAGAAAATCAACCAAGCACGTGTATACAGAACAGCACAATTTACCCGTGCCCTGCACAGAGTGCAGCGAGGGTAAGGCGATAGATACTGTCTGTATGTCTGTCTGTCTGTCTCTAATGGCTTGCAACACGCTATAAGTCGAACAGAATAATAAGCTGCGGTGCGCTTTTCAGGCACACCACCATGCAGCGCTGAGGCCTCGCTCGCAGCATGGTCCATGCCCATCCCCAAGGTATGACAGAGGAAGCGTATCTAGTATTGTAGATGAGTGCGTGACCTGTTACCCAATTCAACAGGTGTGTTAATGTGCGTAGGGTGTTTGTGAGGCCTTGTACAGTATTGATTAGGGCCTACCGTGGTGCTAGGTAGCAAGCAACCTTAGTAAAGTCAGCAAAACTGCTCACGACGGGTCAATTCGGTTGTGTGATGGCACGTCAACATCGAGGCAGATTGTCGGCACAGATAATGCTCACGTCACGGCCGACTGTGACGTTCCAGTGTTCTTCGACAGCGACGACGTCACGTGCTGGCGTCGCGCGGCGCAATTACATCTGACAAACGGCGAATGGCGGCGCCGAACCGGTCCGAAATTGGTCCAATTTGCGCCGTTCGTCCGCTTTAATCCGAGCGACGGAAATCGAATAACGATGTCGACTTTTGCGGCGCGGCGGCGGCACGCAGTGCGTGGACGCGGTCAGCCGCCGACCGGCGCCGCGAATTGTCGAAATTCTTCTACGAGTCACGAGTCATTGCATTGTGTTGTATTGCCCTTCAGCAGACATGCAGTTCTGCAGCAGTGCAGCTGTCTGGGTTCGACTACTTGCGCAAACAACAGTAAGAATTCGTGCGATCTGTGATTCCTCGACGCGCTGGAGTGAGTGAGTGAGTAGGGTTTAACGTCCCCATCAACATATTATTAATCAATTAATTGGGAGACAAGTCTTTCTAGTCAATCACATGCACTGGTACTGTCAACCTAACCAGAACGATCAAGGAACAGAACATAAACAAACACAAAATAATGCAATATGATCAAAGAGGCCCTAGTGAACAGCACAGACAGAGAGAGCCTGGTTTAGTTGCCTTTAAGGACATCCGGCCAGGAAATGGAACGGGTCTATTTTTTTCAATCCCGGAGTCCACACGGTGCCCACGCCCCGGATCCCATACGGCACTCGACGCGCTGAAAGATATATCAACAGTCTTTAAGTAGCTGCCATGCCTCTAGCGAAGAGCGAGGTATACACAACAGGTTAATTTAATGTAGACGTGTGTTCCACAGTTCACGACGTCGATGCACATTATAACATATATTTCTACTAAAACAAACACAGAACATAGAAACAGAAGTTATATACGCTGTTAGAACCTCAGTATCTCAAATGTAGGTCCCTGGTCAGTATGTTACCAACCTTCTGTGGAAATAGAGTGCCAGAGTTAGCAACAGAGCGACGAGTAGTATTGCAGACGCCACTGTCAGCGCCATTCCTGCAAGTGTAAGTAAGTAAGTAGCCGTTATTCTGCATTGAGCATTAACCAGATTACAATTGGGGGATATACATCTATAAAAGTAGAATTTACTTTTTACACCTAGTCCTAGAAGCAGTCGAAGACACTAAACATCCGCCAAAATGCATTGTACTAAAAATTCCTTTGAAAAATTCGTGAATCCATATCGTGATCCGGATCAGCACAACAGTCGAATGTTTTTTTGCTAGTGAGATATCCCACCCCTCAAGAAAAATTTTACACAAGAATTCGACAACTTTTTGAGTTATCAGCAAAAATTCGTTTAAAAAAATCCCTACCCCTCAATGACAAAAATTCCGCTAAAAATTTCTGTATCCGCATCGTGATCCAGATCAACACGAAAATCTAATCAGCTGATGCTAGTCACATTCCACTCCTCCAAAAATTTCATCAAAATTCGTCGACTAGTAGTTTAGAGTTGTCCTGCTCACAGACAGACAGACAGACAGACAGACAAGCAGACAGACACACAAAAACACAAACATTACATCTTTAGCGGATGTAATAAACCTAAACTGATACAGTTACTAACAACAGTTACTAATATACGACAGCTAGTCGTTCCGGATGTTTATTGGTAGTGGTATACATATACATGGCTTTAGCCAAGTCGATGTTAATAGTTAGCCTATGTTCTTTTAAGGCCTGTACGTCCTTCCAGGAGGTTGATGGCACAACACTGCAACTATACTTTGTTACGTGAAAAGTGTATATAGTCACACCCAGTCTACCTGTGCTCAACAAAGCTAAGAAATGGGATCTCGTTTCAGTCTTATACGATCTCCGCGAAATTTTGGAAAATCGAGATTACCGGCTTTTCAATCAAATAGTCACCGATCCTCAACACTGTCTTAACAGTATACTCCCTCCAGTAAGAAAACCTGTGTTTTTGGTACGCGTGACCGCGGCCACCCTTAGGAGCTGCCCTGTTGTAAATACAACGCACAAAAACAGTCATTTTTAAACAGATGTCTTTTTAGGTATACTCTACACTATGTATATATGTATAGCTTCATGTGTGTAGTTTTTATATTGTGTATTTTAATATTTCATGACTCTCTATACTGTGTAACAAGATGCGATTGACAGCTTGATAATAAACGCTTTATTATTATTATTATTATTATTACCCCGTTACTACTGGAATCGACGACGGTGACTGGGTCCATTGATTGTTTGCAAATAATACCGTTTCTTATTGACGAACTGCCTAAGAATATCGGTCGGCCAAAGAAAGGGCACGGTCGAATTTATTCAAGGTTGCACCGTAGTCCCTGTTCTCCCTCCGTGAAAAACCGCTCAAGCATACCAATGAGAGAGGCAGTTCGGTTGAGACTGTTGATCGGAGACGACGGTCGTGACTCGGTTCTCGTAATACCGGGACGATCTGATGACTCTGACGTCACGTCTTCTTCATCACCACCAGATCAACGTCGGCGTCAGCAGCAGCAGCAACGCGAAATAAAAGCAATGCAATCTTTTAACCGTTTTAACACTAGAACATCAGCTATTTTTGCTGAGGAAAAATTCGCGAAAAATTGACCTCATACATTTGTGCACCCCTCGTGCCATTAATGCAAAATTGGTTTTATTCTAGCTAATTTTGCCGTTTGTGTTTCTGTTTATTGCGTACCGTGCGGCTACATCATAACGGTGTTGGGCTCGGTCGTGCTTCGGTCGAGTTATCAGACGACATACGTCGAACACCACTAGAAGGTCTGATGACTCAGACTTCAAATGGCAGTGGCTCAAATTCATGTATCACTACTGAATTATCTATGAACCGATGTACTGTACATATTTCTGTCATCTGTCAATGTCGTTACTAGTAGACAAAGTTTAACGTCGGTTGTTATCTTGGCAGATGTTACTCAGTGATAAACATCGTTATCTCGCAAGATATCTTGGTTTGTGGGCGTGGGTAGTCGTTACGGCATTATATCCTGGCTGACAACGCCAATCAAGGTACGTTTGGCCGTCTGAGACACATTTTTGTACCCGTCTGGTTTTTTATCGTATTCTAACTCACTATACATGTACTTTGCTCCTTTGTGCGTAGCAATAAATGAATAAACTAAAATGGCACTCGGTAGAGCGCATACCTCCACCAACTGTTGATCCTGCAAAATTGTTCCTGTTAAACGAGCGCCTGGGAGAACATACCAAGTGTCGCGGGGATGAATCGGCCTAACCTAACCGTAACCAAAATATACCCTAACCCTAACTCTAACGTAACCTGATCCGGATTACTACCAAAATCTAACGGTTTCTTCCCTAGCCCATGTGCCACCTTTCCATCGAATTTTGTGAAAATCGATTGAGTAGTTTCTGCGTAACACTGCTAACAAACAAACTAACTAACTAACTAATGCCGATGAAAACATAACCTCCTTGGCGGAGGTAATGAATGAAGAGGCCTTAAAACGATAATTTGTCTCGTGCTTTAATTCGTACAGGTGTTCTAATCATCGCCGTTTATCATGCCCATATCCTGCAGCTGCCTGGCAACTAGTGACGTGGGTGATCGAGACGACGACGACGATGATGCACGCAGCTGCTGCAGCCGCTGGCGTCGTCGCGTGTCGACAGCGTTCGTCACTTCTCGTTATTAGCTACACGGCGATCGCCGGACAGCCAGTGGACTAGGCTTACCGGTGTGACAAACTGGGCGCCTATCTTTGATGACTTCCAATGTTACGAAGGGGGCAGATCCAGCGGGTAGGACGGAGCTTGAGTAGACATATTTTACTGGTTAAAATTCAATACGTGAACCCGGAGCCACGGCACGTTGTGAAAGTACGCCTCCTTTTATGTCTGCGCTTACTTTACGTAGGCCTATACACGCTTTTCTTATTCAACATTCATTCAATTCATTTATTCACTCATTCATTATTCCTTCTATTTCATCCAATAAGGCTAGCACAGTGCACAACGTAGAACAAAACAAGTTAGAACTAGGACTTACAAGGCTCAAACACATAATGTTAAGCGACGATTTGACTTGTGTACAGAAAATGAAAGCAAAAATTTACTGAAAAGATGCTATCAACGTATCAAGTTAGTTCTAACACAGGAGAAATTCATAAGATCAACATGCTCAATACTGTGTTCAAAAGCCTTTAGCGTATTGAAACTTATTATACCCGACGGAAGGGAATTCAAACGTTAATAACGCATTTACTAAAAATGTAAACCTTGCACAGATACAACTATAAGCCTAGTTTTTTTTGAGATTTTTAAATTCTTTCGTTCTTTTCTCACTGCTATCTTTGAGGATTTCAGTCGGATCATCCACAGCATACCAATTTGTTTATCTAACTGGCCTGAGTTATGCTTATACACACACATATAAATACGTATTTTTGCTGGCATAAAATCGAAAAATATCAGGATAGACGTAAGTAAATGCAATAAGTAGTGGTATATTATATATATTATTAAAACGCACATGTTTACGTTTACGAATTAAGAAAAATTCCCGTACGGAAATAGTTTATTACAGAAAAACAACGTTTGAAATACAAAGAAATGCAAATAAAATACAAGACAAATAAAATGGTGGTAAAATTATATAATATTACACTAACTAGACTCTAATCCGCGTTACAGTATACGCGTTTTTCTTCGGAATAGTTGCTTATACTCATCGGCTGCGGTTATCACCGTTACCTCCATTCACTCAACCCCTGTCTCGTCGCCAACACCAAAACTAGTCCCTGTGTCCTCACAACCCGAGAAATTTTGCTGTGTCCCGGTGATCACATAACGGACTGAGCATGTAGGCCTACAACTGGCCACAGGCGTATTCGCTTCCCGCACCTCTCGACCAAATGCTCGAACAACGAAACAGCTCTGGCAATGAACGTCCGCTCCTCGCTTTTACAGCCAGATTCGACGTAACGTTTATGGATTTGGCCTGCCGGGGACCAGCGACTCCGCTGCACAGTATTCATGAGACACCCGGCTGATCGTTAACTGTTTTACTGTTATTCGCTGTTACAATCCCGAGCAGTCTTAGGGCGGAGATTTCAGTAACTGTGCTGTGCTCTTTTTTGGGACGAAGATACCAAAATGCAGAACTTTCGGAGGAATGCTAACAACCGTACTTGCTAACCAATTTTCCCTAAAACGCCTGTTTTACTCGCGACTAATGCTGCGCACATTTTTTGAAATTCCTGACCTCTAGTTGAGTATTCATTTTGTAACTTACATGAGAAGCTGCAACGCTCCATTGCACGCAATGGGCCGGAATTACCATGGCAACAGGATTCGTTACTTTCGTTATAGCTTGATGCCTATATTTTTTTGGCAGATAATTACTCCCTCAGCGTACACCGTCGCCGTCTTTTGAAATGTCATCTACACAACAGTATCTATAATAGTATCTAGGAAACAACAAGGTTAGCTACCACAAACAGATCGCGCGTTTATTAATCATTAATTATTAATCATCTCACCAAAAATTTTGGCCAGGGCAGCAACGTGGTCGACCCTGTAAAATTTTCTTCGCATCTACAGTTTGATCATCATGAAAAGTTGGTTGCTGCTTCTTATGTTGTGTGCACGCATATAGGAGGCCCAAAAAATTGAGACTTGGGGCCCGCACCCCTTAATTTGTGGCGTGGCTGATCCTAAAAACACGCTCCTCCCACATATGTTACCGTACCAAATTTGGTCGCTCTAAGTCAAACCGTGTGGATGTATGTAAGGTCTCAAAAATTAATTATAAGTTGTATCAGCCGTTGAGGCATAATACTGAACAGAACATTACTTATTGGTCTATACGAAAATTTAGCTTGAAGGTCAAGTTTGGAATATAACCGGTATCGTATTTATAGCTTACTCGAAAATATCTTTCAGCACTTGGATCTGTATCAGCCGATGTATGCAGCAATGTTTGGGGAAAACAATGCATGACTTCCCCAGTTTTCAAAAAAAAATCTCCGAAACAGCTTATCCCCATCTCTCTGCTATAGGGTCTCTTCTCTTCCCTTTTTTCGGGAAAAATTACTTTCGGCAGGCTGTAGGAGAGAGCAAATAGGTTACAGTCGTTTACGAAAAACGCTCTTTTTCACTCACATTGGAAATTTCATGAAAATTTTACGATATGTATCCACCCTTCATCCACAGGTTTTTGACATCGGGTCGTCTGGCTACGCGCATTTAGCTCACTGACGTCTTACACCAGGCCCATACTACTTTCAGTTTTGTTTCACTGACCTATTGTTTCTAGTCTCTAGAGATCACTCCGTGTTAGGCCCGGAACCCATAGACTTCCAAAGAACAATTGCTGGTGCAAGAGTTTTTTACAGGCCGCATGCCCTACCAACAGTGTCAAAGCGCTGGAGGAAGGGCCTATAAAATAGGCTAACAGGAACTGCAAAGGCATATACGTAACGCTGCGTTAAATTCAGACTACGTCGACTCTTAGCGACTCGCTTTTACGCGGCAAACCAGCGGAACAGTGGAACCGTATTTGTGTAGGCCTATATCTGTGATTTTGCAACTATTGATTGTTTGAATCTAGCATTCGTGCTATAAGATTTTAATAAACGTATTCAGCAGTTCTGCGGTCCATACCGGGCGTGCAGTCAGGTACACTGGCGCTCCACACGACGCCGGTGCAGCGGATGTGCAGAAACAGCCGTTGCTCTGAACGACCAGTGACTCCGCCGCCTCTGCCTCCGCTGCCGGTGTTAGTGATGTGATAGCCGTCATTGCACGTGACGTTCGCATGCAGCGACGAGTCGGACGACATGTAGTACTGGATGCGGCCGTTGCGAGGCGCCAGCAGGTCGGCGCAGCCCGGCCCGACAGCTGTCAACAGCAATAACGCGCATCATCGCCCGATGATAAATGAACTGAGTCGGTTGTGATGACCGGGGACCAATCAGCATTGCACTTGGATTGTGACAACGTGGGAACGTTGGCAGCGCGGCACTATGGCGAGACTGGCGGAGTTAACTGTGCTTTATCATAATCAATGAAATGTAAGCAACAGACTCCAGAAAACTGCTAGCATCTGAAACGGACGACGGTTCAACGACATCGTACACTGGTGCTTTTGTCTTTCGTCAGAGGCTGTCCAACTGGCGACTGCTGGAGATGAATGGGGGACAGTGGATGGCCTCAACAGTCCACACCGATCATATGAGTTCAGAAGAAGAAGAAAAAGAATCGCAATTCACAACAAAATAGAAGAAAGTATATGAAAACGTGCATAACGCTAAGTCCCAAACTAGAAAGATGTATTGACGACGAGCGTCAATTCAAGACGGCCAAGCACCTGGTGACGCCACTGTTCTGAAACGGTTTTTCCGCGATAACTTCGTCATTTTCGTCGTAGATCGAAAAGAAAAGCAGTTTTGGAATCCGTAAATTTTCTACGTGTGCCCATATGCAAATTTTCAATTTTCGTGATGATCACGTGACCACTTTTCGGCACCCTTCGGGGGCCTATATCTGCCAAATGCCTGGTCACAGACTCTCCAACTAGCAAAAGGCCCACTATCAGAGTCTCGGCTTTCCATCGGTACCATTGGTTTGGGTAAAACTGTTTCCTGTAGGCTGTGCACATGATAGTCGAAGGACACCCTGAAAACGCGAAAAAAATGTTGTTGTTTTTTGGATCTGACTCCGCCCACGATAAAAAATTCCGGAATTTTTCATGATAGCACCCGTTCTCACCCCCACTCTGACGATTTGCCGCCGGAATCGCAGCGATCCGTCGTCTCTATATATTACGGTGCATTACAAGTACTACAAAAAAAGTCGTTTTGGTTTGGCCTGGAGCCGCCCACATGCCGATCGCGGTCTAAGTCGGCCCGCAAGTGTATTCCGTACAACAATAGGTGTGTGCAAAATTTTATCCAGATCGGTTGAGATTTGGTAGTACGAGGGCCAAAAACCTGTTTTTGAGTAAAAACAGAACACGGCCAAGCCTATGCAATTAGGCTTGGCCGTCAACAATGCGTACGTCCAGACCGTGCATTAGCCCCGACGCTTTCATGCAAGCACGTGAAACCACTCCGTCTTTCCCGGTGGTGGTGTGCAGAGAATACCCCCTGGAAATTAACCCCCCGGAGAAACC
>Ga0049107_10000681_pt1 | contig 10847 bp, 7 predicted proteins | sample WorMetilPIANOSA1_FD_61187 | JGI IMG/M metagenome (GOLD analysis project Ga0049107, IMG submission 61187) | Marine gutless worms symbiont microbial communities from Max Planck institute for Marine Microbiology, Germany - Olavius ilvae PIANOSA.1 | ecosystem: Host-associated > Annelida > Digestive... | reverse complement strand
ACTACTCCGCGCGCTGGCGGTTCGACTGTCAATACCACCAGCAGCTGCAGTGTTCTTATTGGCTGGTCAGCCAGTCAATCATGCGCATGTAGCTATCAATCATTATCACGTCACGTCACACCGTTATCTGTCGCTCTGGTTAATTGTCGCCCCGGTTAATTGTCACCCGGTGAACTGTCGCCGTTTAACTGTCGCGCGATTAAGTGTCGCTGCACCGTTCCGAGAGCCCATACCACCGACAGGATCACTTTGGATCCACTTTCCATAGCCTCTTTTGTTCCCTTGCCAGATCTTGACACTTGTTCAGTGCACTTTCCTGTTCATTGTCGTCCACCTAGTGTCTCCATTCCCCAGCACTGTCACGTCTACCAGGAGTGTCCCCACTCCCCAGCATTGTCATGTCTATCAGCAGTGCTGTCTTCTGTAATGTCTGGTCTTCTGTGTTCAATCACATGGTTCGTATAAATACTCATGTACCAGATGATTTCCACACTCTATGACTATATGACTTAGTACGCTCTTATCTTCTTACAATTCTCCAGTTCATGTACGATGTATCATAGACAAATAACGAAACCAGTTACCTGCATTTACACTGATACGCGCCACCCGACTGTACTATGTCATAGGCACAATACAATAATTTCAATATTTTTTATCAGATTTAATCGTCACAACGTTCTACTAACTTTCAATGACGAAGACATATTACACGGCCTATACGGATACCAAATAATTAAAATCAACAACATTTACAATATTTATAATACTTTGCGTCAAGTAACAGTTTCAGCGAGACGATCACATGGCGACAACTGAACGATAGTCCACATCGGGAAGGAACGGCTGCTGCCAACTAACGACCGACCACCTTTACGTCATGTGACAGAAGCAACTAGAAGGACACTCGGGAAAGCGCATAACCCCGATAACGGATGAGCTGTCCCAATACGATATCCCACGGGAACTCGATTAACGGGGCTCGGGCAGTCCAGCGACAGAAATCCTTCATTCTCCATGGCGGTCATGGTGGTTACGACGCCGAATTTGCTAGCTTTGCATCACATGACATCAACATACGTTAACGGACAGGGAGAAAACATTTCCCCTGGGGACGTTCGTAATGCGGGGTGTTGTCCACCACTGAAAACTGACTCCTGTCTAGTCCGGTCACCACGCAAAATTTGGTCGCTCTGTCATATCGCATGGCGGTACCTATGGTTGTCCCCCAAAATTTTGGTCCCTGAAGCTCTGTCACTTCAGATTATACGGCACGGTCGACCTCAAAAAACTTGCCCCTTCGCGGGTAACTGGCCGAATTTGGTCGCTCTATAGATCAAACGCTATGGCCGTACATTGGAGTCCTGACAATTATGGAGCACTGGGCGCCCATGGTTGGGAGGATGGATAGCACAAAAGTTACAATCCCCTAACGTTTGTTACTCTATGTCATACCACGTGGGAATACATAGGGTACCATTAAAAGTGGGCCTATGGAGGCTCTCCCTCTTAGGGTGGGCGTGGTCGACCCTCAGAAAACTCTCCCAGATGTGTTACCATTCACATTTGGCCGATCTAGGTCAAACCGCATGGTCGTACTTAACGGATCCCACAAGTCGGAGGGTGCAGCTGCTGAGATTGGATGGCGGTGAACCTCATAACAATTTTGCTCTCCTAGTTCTGTCAGCATGCAAAATTTGGTCGCTATATTCCCAAACAAATTTGGCCCAGAGGCCCAATTTATTTCGGGGTACAGCGAACAAACTTTGCATGCTGACACCCACATCTTTATGTTGGGCGCGTGATCGACTGCTATATATGTGCCCATCCCTTGACGTGTTACCACGTCACATTTGTTGGCTGTAGGTATGGAAGGAGTCAACCCCGAAAACTTTCCTTTCACTCAGATGTATTGCTATGCAAAATTTGGTCGCTGTGAGTAAAAAGTAGGAGTTCTACAATTTGACTCCTGGCCTCTTCCGATGTACCCAAAATCTAATCTGTTGGTCAGAAGTCCGAAATTTATCAACTCTGCTCTACGCACAGACAACAATAAACCAATAAACAAATAAACCATTACACTAACGAACGGCTCGCATATGCCCTTTTTGTCGGGCACAATTAGGGCCTATATACACCACAGATAGCACACGTCTCATTTGGCCTACGACAGACACGTAGCAAAACGATATCATTCTACACTTCGCGCAGCTGCTGTTGTCGGAACGGTCATGCGGTGTAGAAGGTTCTTTCATGTCAGTTAATTTAGTTTATCTAATTTCGTAGTATTTTACGCAAGCACGAAGTAGAAAATAGACGACGGCCGAACGACAGTCTAGATAGATAAAAACAGCTTGTTTCAGGTTCGCAAGAAACCAGACACTGTCGTATATATATATGCGCCAAAAAGTAGCCTACTACGATCTGTTGCTGATAATTCAACAATGATTAACAACAAGTTAATTCGCTAACATTTTGCATGATTGTGAACGTTTATATTAACCTATATATGTCAAGTTTAATTTAGGTATGGCATTGGTATGGTATAGTAGAGTTTAACGTCCCACTCGACACAGTATAGGTCATTTCGGAGACGGGGGCCCTGAGCAGTGATGTGCACCTCTCGTTTAGTAGGTATGGCAAATAACGAGAAAGGTACATTAAACTAAATGTTGGGCTACCTGAAGATTTTAGTGCGTTTACATTACTGAGTTAAATAATTCCCTTTATTTTAAAAGAAAAGTAATACCGGCTTGACATGACAATTACGTCACTGTGATGTAATTTTATTTGTAATGTTTTCACATACAGTAATCAGAGCTGTTTATTAAATTCTGCTTCCAAAGTTGTTGGAAGACTGCAGCAACTGCTACCAAGCAAAGTGGCTGATTCAGATGGTGCTCTGCGCACACTGCGCATGTCACTCAACAGTGTCTGTAAGCGAACTGTCGCCAAATACGTCAGCGACCATCTAACTCTACAGATATGAATGACTATCATGTCTCGGGAGCGATGTTCGAAGCTTTTTGAAAGCTCCTCAAAAACTAAAAAAAACAGTTTCTGAACTGAAAGTTGCATGGCAGAAGATGTGGGATAATTTGCCACAGGTGCAATTTCACACATCTGTCCGAGTTTTATAAAGAGGTTGAAAAAGTATCTGAAAGCTGATGGAGGACATTTTAGGCATTTACTGTAACTCAAAAAGTGTTAATACGCTGTGTTTACGCTGTCTTGAATGCTAGTAGGTGATACCGTTTTTGACAACGTCAAAACGCCAGGTTGCTGTGGTTAAGAGTATAATAATTTTGTCAATTTTCTGGATACTGCAATAAAACTTGACAGATTTGTAACTATATATAGGTTAATAGTGTGTGTAACATTTTATACGCCAGTTCTGTAGCCTATAGTTGTTAAAAACAGCAAAATTCCCTAGAGCGTTACTTTTTTGGCGTGCCCGTTAGAACTGCGGCTATTATTTATAGCTACTGTACAAGCAACACAGAAATAATCCATACTTCGACGCGTCGCCATTAAAATCCTATAAATAAACGAAGCGAAAGAGCTAATATAGCCGCGAACGATGACAAAGTGCTGTGCGATATACGTACTCATCGCATCGCTGTAAGAAGTAAGTAACGACACGACGCTCCAGCGCTGTCAGACTATGTAACACAGTTGACACCATCAAACGCTACGGCAACATCAATGAATCAATCAACGTTCTACGAACGGTCAAACGGACACGAATCAACAGATCAACAGTATCACGAAATTAACGCCGTAAAGTAACGAAAACTACAGCTTCGCTGGCGGGCACCAGAACACGACATTCACACGGTGCGACGCCGGTCTGCCTCCGTCAACTCAACTCTCGCTCTGACAGTTTTCATTTCAGGCTCGTAGGAAGTTTAATTGAAATTCGTCGATAAATTTGTGAGATTTCTCGTTCACAGCAGTACAGAAAGCACACAATCTACTTTATCAGTTTGAGGAGATGACAAGATATACAATGAAACACGGTCGGAGGGTTTAATACACTACTGCACAAGTGAAACAAAAAAAACGAATTTAAATTTACAAAAAAACCAGTCCACTTCGCCTACTGAGCACAAACCTTCTTGCAGCAGATGTAAAATAGCATTATCTACGAAGGTATCTATGTGAAACAACGTCAATTGGAGAATTATGGTTAAATGTGGCACAAATAATTGCGGGTAAAGAAGTCCTGCCAGCAAATATCATACATCAACGACGGCGCTCGTTAGACCGCGTGTCCGACAACGACAGAGCAACCCGGATTGACCTGGTGATCTCGGGGCTTGGCCGGTCGAACCCCGTAGAAACCTACACAGGAGATGTCCAATTTTTTGCTCCCTGCCCCGAGGCCCTTTCCCTGCGGGTGGCAACCGTTTGTCCTAGGCGCATATCTATCGACCCCGCAACCAACCCTATTCACTCGCTCATTTTCAGAATACGCCATTTAAAACTTCATGCATGCGTCTACGTATGCATACGGTTATTAAGTCATGGTCTTTAAACTTTCTTTCTTTCTTTCTTTCGACTTATTCTGCTTTCCTCCGATTTTTAGATCGCTGTATCCACGTTGATTTCTGTTAGCTCTTTATTCGGCGTGTGTGTGATATGTGCTTGTATATGGCCTTGAGAACCACCAGGTGGTTGCTGAGACCGCGACATTTAACGCTATTGCCATGTCATTCACCGTGTGTGGCCGAGCACTACCTCCGCCCCAGCCACCGTGCACTGCCCAGCCATAGGCTAGGCGCACTATAGGTTAGGCCAAGACCGGCACAAAGCGGTAAAACGAAATGGCTCGCCGCCTCACGCTACCGTATCCTCGTACCTCCAGCTCGACTGCAATTTACTTAATCTACCCCTCCCCCCACTTCAACTAATCCGACAGCATACACATCTTGTCAGCATCGTCTCATCTTGTAGTGACTCTTCGCGACGAAAACACTATCGTGATTTTCACAGTTGCGGACTTTCCCGACTTCGTAACACGACTGACTGACTAATACCAAAAATAACTTTTACAACGCCGCGCATTCACAGCAGTGATACGCATGCAGATGACAGTGTGAACATTATGCCATGCCCGAAAACGCCGCTGGATCATGTAGTATGTCATCAGAGCAAATACGAACGCAGAACGTTTTCAAACTTGCCAGCGACGAAGCTTTTCGATGATGTTTAAGACTGTTTTGAAACAATTAAGAAGTACACATATCTCGACGTCGTCAGTGAACTACGGGTGCAGCTGAGAAGACGACCTAACAGGCGATCGATCTAGCCGGATATTTACTACGATCACCCGTGATCACATCACTCGACGACCACGTAGAACTTCCGGTCACGTGACCAGGCTAACGGCGTCAGCACGGCGACGACTCGGACGCGTCCCAGGCGTGCGACATCGCCGTCGTGGTCGGCTGCGCGCTGTCCACGGCCGCTGTGACGTCATCCTCCTCGTCGTCGTCGTCGTCGTCGTGAGGTGACGTCGACGTCTTCATGACGTCCGACGACGACGTCATAGCTCCGGCGCCGCCGCCGCCACCCACGCTGCCGCCGCTGTCCGACCGGAAGTCGACCGTTTCGAACCGATTTCCGGGAGTGCCGGCGCGCAGTCGGTCGACAGTGGCGTTCAGATCTGTCACAGCGTCAGCGCACATCCAACAACTGCTCTAAACATCACGAGCTGACGAACTAAATGAACTACAGTTGCATTCATCTGACGTGCAGACATAAATGCCGCCAGAGCTTCTGGCCAAAGTGACTTTTATCGCGCGGTCTTTGCTGTCGACTGGTGTCCGTCTGTCCGTCCGTCTGTCTGTCACGTTCGTGTGTCGTATCCAGACGGCTAAAGACATCATCAAACTTCTTTCTGGCCCCGGTAGCCCCAACATTTTAATTTTCAACTCCATGTATCGATACCCAATTTCAAGGGGAACCCTTTCAGCGCGGGCGTTATATACACTGACAGTAGTGAAAATTTGTGATTTTCGACTGAAATCGCTGTGTATCTCGGAAACGATACGATATAAGCCCATCACTGCTATGGAACGTTAACAGGAAGTCAGAGGTCATAGGTGCGCTAGTGGCTGTGTGGTAGAGTGCCGGATTTGCAATCGGGAGGTTGCGGGTTCGAATCTCAGCCTGGGCTACTTCGCACCAAGGTCTACTCAGACTTCCATCCCTCCGGGGTCGGTAAATGAGTATACCAGCTACGGTTGGGAAGGCAAAGGCAGGTATGGCTCATTCCGATTGCTGATGAACGTGTGGGTGTGCAGGTAAAACTGTGAAATCCCTTAAGAACAGCGCTCAGGTATGGCACGTGTTCTTAAGGGAACACGTGCCATACCTGAGCGCTTCTGCGGTGGTGATTCACTACGAAGAGGCGCTATATCAAGTGAATGCACCTTTACCTTTACCCGTTAGAGGTGGTGGATCGATCCGTGTCGGTTCCGACAACCTTGAGTGACCTTGAAAGGCGGGACGCCAGGGGTCAATTTTTTTCAGGCGGATCTACTTTAATAACGTTCGTACCGTTTGAACTAGAACGACCAAATTCGGCAGGTCAACACATGGGGGAGGGGCGTACTTCTAGGGAGTTAGCCATACCCCACCGCAGGAGGCGTTTCCCAATTTTTGGGGTTCCCTTCAATTTCTGCATACACCCTTTGACGCAGAACTACTAAATTTGACGTGGTAATACATATGGGGAAGGGGCCTGTTTTAGGCGGTCAGCTACACCCTCCTTCCCAATGCGGTATGGCCCTAGTCTACCTCAATTTTGCGGGTTCTCTAGGCTACTACTTAGGCTTAAGCGTACACGGTTAGAGCTAAAACAAAACAAATTCCAAATTCGGCGTCGTAACACATATACACATATGGGAAGAGGTGTTTTAGGTCAATCACGCCACGGCATTTGCACAAAATGTTCGAAAAAGTCAAGCGTTTGTCGCTTCTAACGCAACGCTTTACACAATACAGACGCCACACATCACAACGTGACGACAGCTCGTGGAAACGGCAACGTCGACCACACGGTCTGGTTGATGACAATGATGATGTACGCAAGACAAGCGGACTGAGAATCGCCGTCGTCCAGTGTGTTAGGACTAGGCCTACAGAACTAGCCTACTACGAGACGGCGTGGCATGATAAGTTGGCCGGTGGCGTCGTGACGTTTCCATGGCAACTCTAATGACGCTCTGGCGGCGGACGACGGACGCAAACGGCGCGACGGCCGGCTGCATCAACGAAATACGTCGGTCGACGTCGGACGCGCGCGCGCGTGCGCTCAGATAAACATGAGACCGCCCATTACAGAGGTGCGTTCGTTGTTTCATTTCCTCTTTTCTTTCCGTCCTTTATCAGCGCGTCGTTCACCGACGTGGTTCTTGGCTGACTATAGCCTATAATGCTGAAGCTATCTTACAGTCTATGAATGAAAACGCACAGGTTCCTTGACGACAGATGTCCGGCTTCCATGTAAATGTGATAATTTACTATTTCTGCTACCGGACGCTTGGAATGCACTGTCAAGAGTTAGGGAACGGAGGAGTCTCGTAACTATTACCGAGTCGAAAAACTGATGGTTATAGTTGAATAAATCGCTCCCATGACGCAACGCAGTGGTGAGTAGGACTGTGTGTCTCTCGCCCAGGTAAGTCGAAGCCGATCGCGCAGTCGGGCTGCTGGCGTCACGTTCTACCTCGACGACGACCCCGAGAGCGCCATGACGCTGTCTGGCCGGTATAAACTGCTACCGAGCCCCGGCGAACCCCGCAGGGGACCAAAACTACCGTTCCATCCCCGGCGAACGCGACCGCGCAGTAAGAAGTCCAAGTCCACAAAGCGAAAGCGCAATCGGTCCGCCAGCCTTGTTCGTACTCTTGGTCATATGCTTGGCACTATTGTATATGCTTTTTGAACGAATACATTGATTGACTGATTGATTGATGAACTCGCGCCTGAGCAGTATGTACCTGAATGGCAACATCGTGTGCTGACGGAACCGACAGCAGCCGTCATCCTGTGATGTGAAGGCGGCGGCCCATCACGCACCGGCCTCCGAACCCTTCGTCACAAAAACTCGCGCGTCGAGCGGCGTTCAGTAAAAACGCGTAAAACTGAAGAAAAAAAATAAACGCACCGTTTGTGCAACGCAAAACGCCGAGTTGGTTGTCGTTTGCATGGCTTCATGCGCATGGCATCGTACGCCAATAAGCGTGATGGCTGTCGTGTCGTGTGTTCGGACAGCGGCGCAACCACGGTTCAAAAGTTAGGGGGAAGAGTCGCCGTAGGCCACGACCAGTGAGAGGCCAAAGGCTACGAGAGGGGATGGGTGTGGGATGGAGTTCCCCTCCCCACAAGTGGGTTCTAGGAAGGGGGCTAGGCCCCTCCCAGTAGAAACCGAATTATTACTTCGAAATTGGTGCGTTTTGGTGCGTTATACCGATGCATCACCATATTACGGAGACTTGCTTGAACAGAAAATCAGCAGCTCATTTTCTGGGATAATTAAAACGACCCCTATTGGACAACTGACTGCAGAAAATGTTCGTGCAGGCTGCGCGAAAAGGCATTGGCGAAATATAGAAATGCATTCAATCTTCTGCTTCATCTTGTGCCTGCGTGATACCATTACAATCCAGCGTTTGCGATCGAGTGATCACAAACGCTGGATGGTAATGGTATCGTCGTTTTTTCATTCATCAGGCCCACCACTTCCGTGATTTCGTCGAGCCTATAGATCGCTAATCGCTCTTTCGAATTACAGCACTCACTTGTGGAATAAACTGGCTTCCTCAATCTCTTCACATTCTTTATCACTTAATTACTTCATAAAGCTATTCTTTATCATCCGCTATGGTCCTCATCCTGAATAAGTATGAGGCATGTCTCACGGAGTCTTCCATTCGCGTCTCGAAAGTTGAAACTATCGTTTTCAGGTTTTTATCGCGCGTCAGAATGCGACAGAATGCCGAGCGCGATATTGTTATATACCAATTCTGTCCGTCTCTGCGCGCGTTCAATGCCTGTATTGTGTCGAAATGATCGCAGATATCGTAAAACATTTTCCACCTTTTGGTAGGCCCATCACTCTGGTTTTGTTTTTTTTGGAGCCGAACCACCATTACAAAATTCCAAGGAAACTCCCTCAGCGGGGCGTTAAGTACAGAGGTAGGAAAATGTGCGATTTTCGAGAGAGTTGTACGTGGATTGGGATGACGGGACCCCGCAACGGATTCCACTGGAATCGCACGTGATGGCAACAGGTGTTTGCGGGGATCCCGGCGGGAATGTAAAAGAACTGAAGAAATAAACACACACTTTACACTAATGCTGCCACTGTTGTGCCTCCAGTGGCAAAAAATAATCTGTCAGCAACTTGTTTGAATCTCATTCCCGTAACACTAAAAATAATACACCAGCTTCGATTTCAGGAATTATCAGTGATAAATTGTGATCTGTAGCAGCAGTAATGGGAATTCTTTACGCGTACCGGTGCATGGAGATGTGGAAAACCTCTGCCGGGATGGTGGAAATGAGGACAAAACTTACGTCCCCATGCAGCTCTATTTCGACCAATCTCGCCGTTTATCTCGGAAACGTTATCAGATACGGACAAAATTACTATAGATCACTAACAGAAAGTCATAGGTACCCGATAGATCCGTGTCGGTTCCAATGAACTTAGGTGACCTCGAAGAGCGGTAAGCGATGGGTCAACGGCGGCTCTTGACGTAAGTACAACCGCACTGTTTGATCCAGAGCGACCAAATTTGCCATGGTAACACACGTGGAGGGGAGTAGCGTGTTTCTAGAGAGTCAGCCACGCCCTCTATCCCAAGGGTGAGGGGCCCCACCCCCAAAAAATAAGTTGTGGGATATCCTACATGCGCCCACACGGTATGAAAAAGCAGCGAATTAAATTTTGCATGATCAAACTACTAGACGAGAGACAAATTTTACAGGGTCGTCCGTCCCCTGTCCTGGCCAACACGTTTTGTGACACGAACGTTGATGCGCGATCTGTTTGCGATAGTTGACGTTCTTGTATCATTTTGCATGAAGTTTATGTGGAAAAAACGGTCACTTCTTCCTGAACTGGAGAAGAGTCAAAAAATAATAAATCGCAATTTGTTCTGGTTTGAACTGTGTATGTCACTGTCACTCTCCATCCGGTCGACGTTCGCCTCTTCATAGTCAACGTCACTGCTTTTGTTCACCAGCCGCGTGTTCGTGTTACGCAAATAAGTAACGTATAACTTACCGTATGCGTATATTTTTTTCTGTGAAATACGTGTGTTTTATCCGCAGAATTAACGTACGATCGAATCTTGATTCGACTGATGTTAAATCCGACAACCAAGGTTAGCTCGGCCAACCACGCAGGCGACATTTACCTCGCGTTTCGGGCCAGATGTCGAGCAGGTACTTGAGCAGATCGACGTGTTTGTCGAGCTTGTCAGTCGGCTGCAGGTCGACGTCGCCGTGCGGCGACGGACAGACGAGCGCCGGTCCGAAACAGACGGCCAGGTTGAGCGACGTCATCTTGTTGACATCCGCACGCGCCGCCACGCGCTTCAAGTGATCCAACAAGTACGTCAGCGTGTCCTGCAAATCAGCGCACGGGTCGCATGCTCTTCTCAGGACACTGCACTTGCCGGCATTACAGTTACTACAGCCAACGATGCACGGCCAGACAAAAATAACTAGAACGGCACTCAGTAGAGCGCACATATTACTATACTACAGAATTCCTTTTACCTCCGAGAACTATTGAGGAGTGAACTTACTTACTTACTTACTTACTATCT
>Ga0049107_10000680_pt1 | contig 10861 bp, 7 predicted proteins | sample WorMetilPIANOSA1_FD_61187 | JGI IMG/M metagenome (GOLD analysis project Ga0049107, IMG submission 61187) | Marine gutless worms symbiont microbial communities from Max Planck institute for Marine Microbiology, Germany - Olavius ilvae PIANOSA.1 | ecosystem: Host-associated > Annelida > Digestive... | reverse complement strand
GGTCCGTGGCACTAAACATGTGACGGCGTCAGATGACCGTAGTTGACGGCGACCGGCAGCGGCAACGAGTTGACAGTCGTCCGTCAAGCACTGTGGGGCTTGCCCATGCAGCGCTTTGAAAATTAGCACGGCCAGCTTGAACTGAACTCGTTGGCGAACTGGAAGCCAGTGCAGCTGCCGGAGAACAGGCGATATGTGGTCGTGCCGTCGAGCGCCGGTGATCAGACGTGCAGCGGCGTTCTGGACCGCTTGAAGCCACTGCATCAGTCCATTAGCAATACCATACATGTGACTGTTGCAGTAGTCCAGGCGTATTGACACGAACGACTGGACAGCCGTCTTCGCAGCATCGACGGACAGTGAATGTACAACTGGCCACAACTGACATAGCTGATGGTACGCTGATCGACACGTACTGCTGACGTTTGCAGATATGGTGAGCTGACTATAGACAACGACGCCGAGGTCGCGTGCACTCGCTACTGTTGTCACCGTCGATGACAGGACCGGTATGTTGCCGACGGCGATGTTCGCGACTTGCTGTCTTCTGCCCCACCAGATGACGACTGTCTTCACTGGATTGAGACGGAGGTGACTGGAACTCAGCCACGTTGACACGTCAGCAACACAGCGCGAAAACCGATCGACGGCTGCCGCTGCGTCGGTGACCGGAACGCTGACGTAAGCCTGGCAGTCGTCAGCGTACTGGTGTAGTCTGTGGCCATGAGACTCGACGATCGTACCTATATCTGCCGTGCCAGGAGGACGTAATGGCGGTCTGTGGCTTTGGGTAAAATGTTCACATAAAGCGCACCAAGCCGTAACGTCTCGTCGCATAGATGGCCGGACATTAATGTAACCGTTTAAGCCGGCCAACGTTTGCTCAGCAAAACACTTCTACACCGTTACTGTATATAAAAACCAGCTGCTGTAGATCATTCCAGATATATGAACTTCAGACTTTTAGAATGGTGCCATCACAGCAGATCACAATACCAATGTAAAACACATGAGCTGAGAAATGCAGACCTTGTAACGACGACCGGCAGCAGGTGACCTTTGACCCCGACTGTCTGCGACACGGTGACCTTTGCTCTGCTCCTTCTCCAGCTGCAGGATACGCAAGTGGTTCTTGAAACTTAACAGCAATCTGCACACAGTTGGCATCGGTTAAATAAGTCACAATCCTCCGCCAAGGCAGCAGCTAATCCTGTAAAATCCGTTAACTGTTTCTTTTCTGCAATGGTAAAAATTGTCTTATTAAAAGTCCTGGATCCGCATCGTGAGACCAGATCACCAACAAAATCTGTTTCTTTTGTTGCCAACCATACAAGCCACCCCTCCAAAAATTTCATCAAAATTCGTTGACAACTTTTTGCTTTATCTTCCTGCTAATAGACAACAACAAATGCAAAACATAACCTCCTTGGTGGAGATATTAAGGAATGCTAGTGATCAAACAGAACAGCCTGACTGCCTGCATGGACTATTGTTTTTTTTTTAATTTCTCGCACTATCAGTTTTCTTACTGGTTATATGTAGTTTATTTTTCATTCGGTTTTGTGTCACAGATTTCTTTCTGTAATAATATGTTGCCAATTGAAAAGGTTAGTGTGATTTTCAACTTTGAGCTTTCTCCCCGAAACTGGAGTGTCAGATACATGAAAGACGGGGAATAATTCCTCCACTCTTATGTGATGGGCATATCGACAGGCGGATGGACAGCATCATTGCGAAATATGGCCACCCATAGGAAGGCTTTATTCTAAAGCAGGAGTGTTTAAGGCAATTTAAGGCAATCAGCAAACCTAGCTTCAAGGCTCGCTGTCGCCCATACGAGTCACTGGTGGGGTCAGGAAGGACATATGGCACTTAACGGATCCTGTGTTCCACAATACACAACACATGTTGCACATCAGATCCTCAAAAGAAGGAACAGAGGAAAATGTTAACAGGTACATTTTTATACCAACTACTACTAGTTTTGGGCTTTAATTAACTGGCCTATTTTCCAGAGATCATTCCACGTTAGGTTGCGTCCTCCCTAAGGTTTCTAAAAAAAGTGCTTGAGAATTGCTGGTGCGAGATTTTTTCACAGGCCAGATGCCTCCTGTCATCCAACCAACGGTGTCAAAGCACTGAGGAAGTTATGCGTAACTGGTACTGGAAAATGATATGTGCATATGCGCAGCAGTTTTCCCAGCATGTTACTGGCATCGCATCAGCCATAACAGCCAGCTTGGCAACGTACTGATCGAGGAATTCGGCGCAACGAGATCGCAGTTGTGAAGCTTGCTTGCCGACGCTGTGAACGTCCCCAGTGTCCAACTCGCCGGCGAACATCTGAAAGTTATGCTTTACTCCGCATTTAAACAGCAGCTCTGTCACCACGGCACTGCAGCAGAAACATGGCCGCATAAAGTAAGAAACAGTTTTATGAAATTCTCTGGAAGGATAACCACAGCGTGGAAGTGCAACAGCTAAACGTCATATAATCTATGCCCAGGTCGTCACACATCCAATTACACATGTCTGTGGTCAAAGAAAGCAAAACGAGCACACACACACACACACTTGTTGAACGGCCAGTCAGTTTTCCACGACAACTTGGGTAAACTGTTACCAGAATATCAAAACCATTCTCAGGCTGTTACTGCAGCAAGTGACGTAGATGGCTGCAGTGAGAAATAGAACTCGAAAACGCACAATGCTCCTGTCAATTCACCACCACCAAAACACTGACATTTTTTTAAAGGGGCCGGATGCCCTTCCTGTCACTGAACCAATTGTGTTGAATCACAGAAGTCGAAAGCCATTCTGAGACAGAAACAATCTCAAATATACGTGTAAACTCTTTGTCCGTGTAAAGATTCCCTAAACACTTTACTGTTTCAGCATTTGTTTTACCAGAAGAGTTTTCCCGAAAAACAATCTAGGGACCATGCCAGGACCTCAAAGGTTTGTTAAAGGAGAACCGGATGCCCTTCATGTCATCCAACCAACAGCATCCACAGTTAAAGATTCCACATAAATCTGCATTCAGTTTAGTGCAACTGAAGCGGATGAGACTTACCGGGTAGTTTCGTTCCCTTGCTTGTACGCCACCATCAGCTCCACCAGAAAATCTTTGCCGTGGTCCGAAATCACAAACAGCAGCTGCAAAGCGTCTTGGACAAACTGCTGATCGTCTTCGTTGGCATAGTTCGGAGCCGGCGTGTCGGCTGAACCTCTCAGTGACGCATAGAGGGCGCCACGCACGTCATGCGGTATTGTACTGTCAGCACTCAGTTGCGACAACACTTTTATGATTGCAGACTTGTCCGAGAATGGAGCTATGCGCAGCACTGACGCAGCTTTGGCCATAAATTTCTTAACCGTCAGCTCCTGCTCTTCTGCATCCTGGAATCATATACTACTGCTAAAAATTTCACTAGTACAATTTTTTCCCTAACAAAAATGTTTTTTTTTTATGAGATGCTTACTTTGTTGATCTTTTGTGTACTTCAACAGCAATTTAACAAATACTGCAATCCACGATAACCCATTTTCTAGCCCGTGATATTAACTTTATTATTATTATCTTTATTACGCCAAAGGCAGCACATCATATTATATAAAGTTAAAATAAAATACACCACAAATTAAAATACAAAATACACCATACAAAAACTATAAAACACTAAAAAAACATACACACAATCTACATACAATGTAATGATTATTTAAGATCAGACCAAGCACAGCAGGACCTAACGTTGTTATTTATTTATTTATTACGCCATAAGGCAGCACAAAAAAACACAAAACACACACTATACAAGAAAAAATCTACACTAATAAAAGTTATAAAAAGCTATAAAATCCTGAATTATCATAGTTCTAGTATAACAGGCTTACATTTCTTACGATCACTTATGATCACAAGGTCAAGACAGATCAAAATAACACCAACGCCACGGACGTATATAACTGTATATTAAAATACAATGGCACTCGGTAGAGCGCATACCTCGCCAAGGCCCAATAGTCTCCTTTAGTTCATTCAACCCTTATCCAAAATCAAACTCATAGCCGTGTAACCATAATCCCACAAAGTTAGTGACACGGGCATCTTTGTCCCCTACCTAAATACAGTGTTGTGATCTCGAGACCATGGTCTCGAGACTAGAGTGCACTCGAGTTCATTTTGTCCAGGTCTCGGTCTCAGTCTCGAGACCTGAAGGTCCAGGTCTTGGTCTTGGTCTCCAGACCTGAAGTCTTGGTCTTGGTCTCAAGACCTAGATTAGGTCTTGGTCTCGAGACAGCATGCTTGGTGCCTACACCTGTAGCACGATTACCGTAATTTGTTGCAACCTTTAAGCGAGTGCTCTGTCACCAATATCAATAATTGATGCAGCCAATGTTGTGATCTCGAGACCATGGTCTCGAGACTCGAGTACTGAGTTCATTTTGTCTAGGTCTCTGTCTCGGTCTTGAGACCTGATGGCCAAGGTCTTGGTCTCGAGACCTGAAAGCCCAGGTCTCGGTCTTGATCTCGAGACCTGAAGTCCAAGATCTCGGTTTCGAGACCTTAAAAAAGGTCTTGACAACAACACTGCCTAAATATAACCCTAAATCAACACTACCAAAACCCTAATGTAACGCGATCCAGATTACCACAGAAATCTACTTGTCTCTTCTGTGGCCCATGTGCTCGCCTTTCCATTGACTTTTGCGATAATTGGTTGAGTAGTTTTTTGTATAATCCTGCTAATTAACAAATAAATGCCGATGAAAACATAACCTATTTTGTGGAGGTAACAATAACAACAGCAATAACAACAGCAACATTGACAACAACAGCAACTACTACTACAACTACTACTAATAAAACTATAACACAGCATCATAAATTCATAGATTCACAGACAGATGACAGATATCGGCAGAAGTACGTACATCATCAGCAAAGTATGTCTGGTACCAATCTTCATAAGTGAAGTCCAGGGACAACCGTTTCTTTAACTGTCGTGGTCTGTGGGACCTCATCGAGGTATGAGAATGACTGCTGCCAGCTCCAGCCAACGACTCTTCACTTGCATCAGGCTGAACCACTTCATCAGCTCCACTTACAGATGCATCACGTTCTAACGACGTCGCGCTCTTTAACATTTACAAAACACCATTGTCTTGCAAACTATACAGGTCCCACCCCGTGCGGGCTCCAGGGTTGTAAGAATAGACCCACTCCGTTTGCTGGCCGGATGTCATAAAAGGCTTTTAAACCAGGTTCTATCTGTCATATCTTATCATGTTTTCATTGCGTTGTGGTTTATTAGGGCCCCTTTTTATTTATTGTTAGTTTTCGTTGGTATGTGTTCTGTCTTTTGGTTGTTATGGTTAAGTTATGGTTAAGTACTTGCCAAGTGATTTGCTAGAAAGACTCCTTATGAGGAAGCTTAACCGTGGCAAGGGGATAGTCTCCATAAAGCCCAGGCCAAAGAGTGTTTATGATTTTCTTGGTTTATTGTATTGTTTCATTGTTTAATTGTATATCTTTTGTCTTGTTCCCCAGCCCTACATCATATACTTCATACTCCTATTGCATATAGCCCGTTTGTACTGAGAGTGCCGTTAAACACCAATAAACCATACCAAACTATACAGGTCCACTCTCGTTAATCTGCCCATAGTTCTTTTTTTGGAAAATCTGGTAGATTAATGAATTTGGCATAGTAAGGAAAACAGGCTTTCTACAGGGCAGTGAAGTGTATAAGTACTATACTGTGTATAGTATCTGTATCTATACACTGTACAGGTATATAGTGTTCTGTGTACAAATCTGTACCAGGCACACCAAAAAAGTATCCCCCTAAAGAATTTTGCTAATTTTTCTAGAACTATAAAGAGATAGGACATAAAATTTTATACACTGGTTACATATCCAATTGTTCATAAATATGGAAAGTTTCATTATATTATCTACAGAACTGACAAAGTGACGCTGCTTTTAGTCATCACAACTTAGCAGTTGAGACGTTATCAAAAATTGTCTCAACTATTCAAGACAGCACAAACGCCGTAAGTACAAACATTTTTTTGAGTAGAGAGTTATTAGGTGGCCTGTGTTCCTTTTCAAGCATTTGCAGACAATTCTCGTGGAGGCATTGTTCAGAGACACGTGCAATTCGCGCATAGCACTATGCATCTTGTTAAATCTGCCGCTCCATCTAGCAGCAGTCGCTTTCACTCTTCAATGAACTTTGGGAGCAGAAAGTAATAAACAAATTCAATTACTGTTTGCAACAACATTAACACCAACATTACGTCACAGTGACGCCACTGTCGTGTAAAGCTGGCATTAAATTTTGTTGAAATAAATGAGAATTAATTAACTCAAAACTAAATGCTAAAATATCTTCAGATAGCTTCATTTAATTTACAGTATCTTTCTCATTATTAACCTTAGCAAAATATAACTTGGCAAATATACGTTAATATAAACGCACAATACACCTGCAGAATATTATGTAATTAACTTAAACCGTTGATGAGTTATCGGCAAAAGATTGTAGGGGAATACTTTTTATTGGCACACCCTGTACAGTACAGCCTATGAAAGCACATTCTAATGTAGTTTAACAGACATTATGGTGCAGCCCAGTTTTAGAATACAGTATCGAAATCGTCCATTGCCAGTGAAATTTAGTGGAAGCTTGTATTAATGAGCAGATTACGACACTTGTATAATGACATTTTATTAACGGCCATTTCCTAGACTACCCGGATAAGCCAATAACAGAATGTCTTCATTCTGGATTTTATTGGAGCTAAGGATGATGGAGTTGGTGGTGACAACTGGAGCTATAAGACGTGCAAAGCTCCAGTCAAATCGTCAACATCAACAAACCAACATCCATTTTTTACAGTTTGGTTCTCTTCCTGTTGCCCAAGTTCCAAGCAACAGCGTCAAAGCACTGAAGAGACCTTAGGGGAGGGTTGCCAAGCCTCTCGTGTGGTGGATTGATGAGTAGTAATACATGGGCTAGTACTGAAATAATGAGTGGCGGATAAATGAGAGTGGCCTGTATCTGTGTTCTGCTCAACTGATCAATCAATTAATCAAACATTTACAATGTGCCACAATTACAAGTAAATCAGAGGCGCACAATGATGAACATTAGGCCGTGTGTGTATATATACACACTCACCAGATGCATCGTCTAACAACATGTATCAGTCAGGCAAATGTTAACACTGCCATTAAATTTTGTCAACAGCAGTACAAATAATAAGTTAATATCCGATAAAAGGCTGTTGTATGGTCACACAAGATTTGCATTATCGCTTTATAACATCTGATGAACACTGCAGTTTGAACTATTTATGGCTATGGCCTTGATTACAGATACAATCCAAGATTGCTAAGAAATCTGATGATTTAGCACATAACAAGATCACGTTCTGATGTCTGTCTGTCACCAAATGACGATAACTGGAAAAGGCAAAAAAATGGGAAAAATGAACACCCATCTCATTTCACCAAGTTGCAATAGAATCTTATTTTGATGACAGAACAGTGTTTGCTAACAAGCTGTGAAAGTAATCACGGCAGACAAATCAACAGGTAAACCTCACTTTCTTGGATTCGACGGGCAGTACACTCATACTACTGAGTTGATCTGATCCGGTTCGCATCTGCCTCATCTCCTGTAACAGCCAGAAGTCATCATAAATAATAACAAGCTGTACCAGTGGCCGCCACAATATGCCCCCGTCCCAGCAAGTGGTGACGAACAGACATCCAGCGCCCACTCTATATTAATATCAAAATGTCAACATTATACCAGTGTCCACTGTTAACATTATGACGGTATACAAATATGGACTGCTGTAGAGTGCAATGGTGCGATTTATTGCACTGTGATAACGTCATATTGCCCAAGGCCAAAATTACTCCTTAAACCCTTATATTTCCCAAGGGCCTTTATAGGCCCGAGGGAAATTTGAAGGAATAATTTTCGGTCAAGGGCAATATGACGTTACCACAGTGCAATAAATCGCGCCAGTGCACGAAATAAGCAGTCCATATTCGTTTTGTTATCTCATCATCAGAAATGTACACCGATTGGTGAAATTACTAGTTTGTATTTTTCATGAATCGTTGATAACAGCAAAAAATACCTCACAATTTCAGCTGGTGGCAGGTTCTCCAATTCATTTATCAGCTTACTTTTCGCTCTGGCGTATTCACTGAGTAAAATGAATGACATTTCTATGACATTTTTGGTATTACTTGACAGTTTCTAATGGTTCAAAATATTCTCTACATTGTCACCATGTAGCGTTATGAAAATCCAAATCGTCTGCCATCTGGTAAACATACGAATATACTTTTCGTTATAGGTGGTGCTAATACGGCATGTTGATTGTGGCCAATGCAAATCATTTAAGTCTAAAATTTAATTAAAACGCAATTGTGTCACTGAAAACACATACCCACGACATTATGAGGCTTTTAGTCTTTCACTAAGTCACACATCTTTCACTACACACACATAAACTTTGATGTCAGTGAACTACTTCCGGAGCACAGCGTTCACAATGCAGTTCTGATCGGTGCAGTTCTTAACGCAATAAAAGTTCAGCGGCAGATAGGCCGTACGCTTAAATTATTAATTTTTAAACTCTGAAACGAGTTTTCTTATTTTTTAACAAAACATTTCAACATTTTCAAAGATATAACTAATAGCACACTGTTTTTTTATTTTATTTCACTTTTCAGGCGTAGGAATCTGCGGTTCAATATGACGTGAAAATGCACTGTTTACATTCATATTTGCACCCATGGGCGCGTAGAAAAAGCAATATGCGTTTATAGTGCCGGTCATGTAACTTGATTTCAACCAATGAGGCTTCAGCATTTCTGATGATGATATAACAATAGTTGTTTTTTCACCTCATAACTGAAAATATTACCTCTATGACATATGCCTATTATAAATAATAAATAATAACGAGCTGCACCTGCAGCCGACACAATATGCCCCCGCCCCAGTTTCAATGTCATAACAATTGTTGTTCTTTTCCTCAGAAGTAAAAATATTACAATTATGACAGACACCATTCATGTATAACACACGTGTCTGTATGTTACTATTTTATGCGATGTATTGCGATGTAATAATATCAACCAAATTTTCGTAAAGGACAGTAACATTTTTATTTTTATTCGCTAGGTGGCAGCAACTGGTGCCAAAATTTTGAACTTTAAAGGCCTAGACCTTTGACCTTTTGACCTGTAAATGGGTTAACGGGTTTCCCGTGTCATGGGCTTCCCTCCTGCCAAATTCAAGCTTGCTACGCTCTTCCATTCTTGAGTTAGGGTCAGGCACGAGATAGACGGTCAGACAGGTGGACAGACAGACAACAGTCATCACTGCATAATGCCCCCATCCTACGGGATGGGGGTATAATAAAAAATGTTAAAACTTATCAGTTTAAAACTTACTGTAAAGGTGACAGTCATAGATCTAAAACTGCAAATATCACTTTGCCAGGACTCATGATAAAACAAAGGTGAACGCCCTTACGTGAAAAAGTGAAATGGTATTCAAATTCAACTGCATTATGTTGGTTGAAACAACTCATCTCACCGAATTTGAATATTATATTTCGCTTGTTCACGTAAGGGGGTTCACCTTTGTTTTAGCGTATGAGTTTAACATCATTTAACATTTATATTTGCAGTTTTATTAGAATAATCATTTGATGGGACAGATTAAAGTTAATTACCGGCAGGTTGCCATGGCAACCCGCCGGTATTAAATTTACTCAGTGCGTCAGTGGCCAAAATCAGCATTTTCACCCCTGTAGAAAGAACTATGCGTTGGATCAAAAAATGATTGACACCTTTTAGAATGGGTACAACGTCCTCTATCACCATGCAAAGTTTGGGGAGATCGAACCACGCATGCCGGCTGTATACAGGTGCGAAAATGTGTTTTTTTTTGTTTTTCAGGCTTGGTCTGCCTGCACGTGGGGGACATAGTTTGAACAAGTATTGTGTCATGATTTATGGGTCAATTTTTGTGATGTTTCATCGTTTTTTTTCAGAAGAGATTACCCTTTCAGAAGCGCTAGGAGTTCTCATTTTTGTCGCTAGATGGCGCCACAATTTTTGCCAAATTGCAGTCAAAAATTAATAAAAGCCCAAAAATAGGCAGAAAAGTTACTGCGCCCCACTTCGTACAGATAGCTGAGATTTTCAAAAAAATTCCGCTGCAGTACTTCAGAGTCAGAAACGTAGATGTGCACCTATATGATTTTTGCCCGCAATTCGCTACATAGCGCTGTGAGCAGTTGTCAAATTTTGTATCGGTAGTCCAAAAATGGCTCGGAATGAACAAGTTTGTGCGCATCAAAAGTCACACAGGAAGTAAATATTCCAAAATATCTTTGGGATGTTATGCACGCGAGGGACTGTAGTTGTGCACCTACACTGTGTCTCAAAAAAAATCCATGTGACTACGTCTTCGACGATAACTTGAACAGTAAGCGTTCGATTGTAATAATTTTTGGTGCAGTTATTACTTAGACTATAGGTCATCGAATGGTAGTTTCATTTTCCCACTTCACCTATTTTGTGCAACTGCCTTACCCTGGGAATTTTGTTGAACCTGAAAATTCGTAGATTTATCCATAAGCAGCTTTTTGTTATTTTAATAAACAAAGTTCAGCAATAATTTATTCGCACGTATTAGCTTTCAACGCAAGTTTGTGTTACACAAGCTCACAACAAATGTTCAAAATGTCTCCCGTGTGCGCGCACGCACGCTCTCAGTCGCTGTCTCCACTGGCTGACAGCCAAGTCAATGATGTC
>Ga0049107_10000679_pt1 | contig 10863 bp, 8 predicted proteins | sample WorMetilPIANOSA1_FD_61187 | JGI IMG/M metagenome (GOLD analysis project Ga0049107, IMG submission 61187) | Marine gutless worms symbiont microbial communities from Max Planck institute for Marine Microbiology, Germany - Olavius ilvae PIANOSA.1 | ecosystem: Host-associated > Annelida > Digestive... | reverse complement strand
TGAAGACGAATATCGTAAAAACAAATAGACAAAGTTACTATTGCACAATAGGAAACTATATGTAACATGTGGAATGGTACCATGTTTGTTGACCTCGACTGACCGCTAAACGCGTCGAGCTGTTGTCAGCATCAGCTGAGCTTCTTGTATGGGTTTATGGTTACACCGCTGAGTTTGATTTTGGAGCAGGGACTGTTGGGAATTGGCGGAGATATGCGCTCTAATGAGTGATATCTAGTGAAGTTCTACAATTATTATAGTTATTATTAATTATTATAGTTTACTTAGTCTCACAGAAGGGATGAACTTCTTGTTTACACCGCTTCTACTCGACTTTACGTCTAGACGAATCGAGGTGCTGTAAAGGCATCTTAAGCATAATTTTAGTTAAACATATAGGAGACTGCTGAGGTGGAAACAACGTTTACTGTATCGTAAGGCGGTGGTTACAACTGCGATTCGACCGCCTTTCGATTCCCATTCGACTGCAGTTCGACCGCGCTACGACCGTTCGACGACCTACGTCACGACCGCGCTGCATACTCTGCGGCCTAAATAAATAAATAGGTCAGCGTGACTGCGGCTAGTGAGTTACGTCACTGCAACCTTAGCGAGTTGCGCTTATACTTTGAACTCGGTCTATCCCCGAATTTGGCGACGACTCCTAATAGTCACAACGCCTCGTACGATCAGGTACAACTTACTGTTCACAATCGTTATAATTAGCTGCATTGGGCAATTACGCAGGCATTCTGTAATTTCCAGGATTTAGGAGAAGAAGCGTGCGTTTGCATGCACGAGTGATAATATAATTGATAATATAATTACATCCGCCAAAAAGGTTATATTTGTGCCTTTTTATGTGTTTTTCTGTTAGCAGAATAATTCATACGTTGTTGACGAACTCTGATGACTTTTTTGAAGAGTGGGATGTGTGACTAGCAACACCTGATTAGATTTTGTGGTGATTTGGATCAAGATGCGAATAGTGGAATTTTTAAAAGGAATTTTTGCCATTACAGGATAGGAAAATTGTATGAACTTTGCTAGTTTGCGGTCTCCGAGTGCTTATAATTAACTACTAAGTTCGTGAGAGCACTTACATAACGCGCCCAACTCCATAGTTCATCAAAGTTTGTAAAAAAAAATTACCAACAAGGCCACGTACCATATACGGTGTCGCCAAAACATCGACAATAAATGGTAAATCGTTGTCGCAACGACGTAGTACGGCGGCGCGGATATAGCGATCACTTTGTCATGCTGTGTGTGGGGGTGTATGTTAGCACGATAAAACGAAAACTCCCTGATTTGAATGATTTGAAACTTGGTACAGTAGTAGTTCTCGATAGTGTTGGTTCAAAAGGTCAAGGATAAGGGGCCTGGAGCTAGGGTCGCTAGCCTGCGTGTTTCGGGACTGTCGCCGAACCTACGAACCCAGAATTATCCACGTCTGGCTGATGTCCAGTATGATATCCAGAGCAACTTTGCCTTTTGTTAACGAAGTGGATTTGCATCTCCACAGAATGAACTTACCTTCTAGTTTAAACTACGAAAAGCTGAATAATTATTAAAGTGAAGTACAAAGTGTGTATAACTATATATGCCTCGTAAATTTCACCGCACAAAATCGGAATGGACCGCTTTGACCGAGCTAACGACATTCTCAAGTTGTGCGTCCGACAACATTGTCGTAACGTCAAATGGTCACATAATAAAAGAAAACATTCTTGTAAGCAAACAGTGAAAGCTATAAATGCCAGCATTAAGTTTTAGACGCCGTCCAGCAGGATATGTAGACGCATCGCGTTTCGTCGATGTCCCTGTATGTATGTATGTATGTATGTGTGTGTGTCGGCACAATTATGGCGTCTCGGAGAACCAATCTCGCGGGCGACACGTCTCGTTCGCTCCAAGTCGCCGCCGACGCAATCGCGCGTCGTTGTCCGAACGTAGTCCCAGCGGACGTGAACCGCCGCGACAAATCGTATGAAAGCGCGCCGTAATGCGATCCAGAAGTAAAATGCTCGTCAGACGGCGACGGAAGAAAATTGGTCAGGGACGAGGCGTCTCCCTGGCCGCCCGCCGCGCGCCCGGCCGCCCGTTTCTATCGTGTTATTTGACATTCATCGATGCGCGCCGGAATCGCGATCCCGCGTCTCAAGTATCTTTTGTCTCGTCGTCACAGTTAACTTTACGCCGCTAACAAAGAAAATTGAGAAAATTTTATTGCTACGATCTAGTCATACAGATTTGCTTACCAGGAGAACTATATCTATCTCAAATGTCTATCAAAATGCAAACTTGTTCTCGGTATTGCGCCGCGTGCGGGCTCCGGGGTTGTAAGAATGGACCCGCTCCGTTTCCCGGCCGGATGTCTTAAAAGGCGACTAAACCAGGCTCTGTTTGTCCTGTCTCTTAGCCTAGGTTTTTTATGTATGTATTGTGCTGTTATCTAGGGACTCTTTTTAGGTTGTGTTATTTGTGTGTTCTGTCGCTTGGTTCTTGTTAGATTGTCAGTACCAGTGCAAGTGATTGCCTGGAAAGACTCGTCGAAGTAAGTAAAAGTAAGCTTAACTGATCATTTTTCTGACTAATAAAAAGTAAGAAAGTATCACTGACAAGAAGTACTCGGAGAGCGCAAACGTCCGCCAAGGCAGGCCATTTAGTACACATTCACGTTCAATAGTATATTTAGTCCTAAATTGCATTTTAGCGAGTTATAGTCTGTTTCATTGTGACCTGATTCCTCCGACCTTTGACCTCTATCGATCTTTGAAACTGTCAGTCCTATAGGGCCATAATCATATTTACAAATATTTAGAAAACTGAATAATAAGCTATATTTTAATTTTTGTCCTGAGTCACTACGATAATTTTGATCACAGTTTTTCGCATAAAAGATTTTGACCTTTTGACCTCCAGTGACCTTGACATTTCGTTAAGGTCACTCGAAATCTAGTTCATTGGTCCCTTACGTCCAATCATTCTGTAAATTTTTATAAAGTTTTGATCAGTAGCTTCTCAGTAATTCCGTTCACAAACAGTCAGACGAATGGACAGACAGACACAGGTGAAAACATAACCTCATTGGCGGAGGAAAAAACTTACATTCGAAGTAAAAAGTAAAAAAGCGATAAATAATTGTAAGTCATAATTAGCAGTTTTTAAAAACATTGAACATTTTTTGTTCAATTTTGTGTTGCAGAACAGCAAACAGCAACAATACAATGGTTGTGATTATTGAGAAAACTTAATTTATAGCTATTCAGTTTCATCACACTGATAAAAACCACTTTGTCAGTAACCGTTCATTCACTAATTAGCACGTACAGAACATCAGTTCGTAAATTTATCGACTATCAGGTATACAGCTGTTGCTTTTCGGAGAAAAAACTATAATTTCAAATTTCTTGGTCTGTTTATGAGCCCCGATGATCCCTGCACAGCTGAAGTCTTTCAACTGCAGCGCTGGATGGAACTGCAGCATTAAGCTGAAGAAACAGCTCCTGCAGCTGTGGCCAGGCAGCGATAAACACGGATCTAAGGTCACGTGACATGAGTGATAACAACGAACCCGCTGACTTGCTTCGCGGGAAGTGAGAGCTGATCACTTGCGAACTGATGCTCACATCAAATCTGTCTACATGACATAAATCGTGATAATGCTAGATCACGCAGTTAGACCATCGGATTACCACCGCGCTCCATAACACTGACGACGCCGGATGAAAACAATACGACGACAGGTAAAACAAACATTAGTTAGTTTTCCAAATTACATGACGAGCAACAAATGTAACCAATGTCCACGCAAGCAACCTCTTGGAAGAAATTCGCTCTTACGAACAGCACAGTTGGTATCTTGGAAGTTAGCACAATATCCCGTACATAACATAACGCAGTCTTCTTCCTTTAGCAAACGTTGTCTCTACTGGGCACCGTCTGTAGCAGGTCTGCGTAGGCAGAGTTTGAATTGTCAAAAATAATTGAGGCTCACTTCCGAGTCGTATAACGGAAAAACCGCGATACTTAATGTTTTTCAGACAACAACAAATCATTGATCATTTTTGGAACATTGCTGCGCTCTTTATCATTTGAGTCTTCAGCTGGGTGCAGACAGTATATAGGGTGAGTGCCTTTGATGGGGGCTGGAATTGACCCGCTGGGGTAACACGGGGACAACTGTTTGGGGGTAGAGCCAAAAACTGTGGGGTTCAACCCCACAACTTCCACGGCAATACGAACACTGTGCGTAGGCTTATTTTACGTTAGTGTGTGTCATCGAAGTTCGGAACCATGCACAACACTGTTGACTTCTGAAACATAGCTGGCGATAAAGGAGGGCGTTTGATACGTCTGAACTACAGCGTCGTGGCAGGCAGCAACGAGTCACAGCGACAGCGACCGCGGATCGAAGACATTCGACGGAGGTAATTAAACGAACGACCGTCAATCTACTCGTCCCCTCGCCGTCCGTTGTCCCTTCACTCACCCGCGGCGACCGAGGGCGGGGCCGCTGCGATCGAACTGTCGTGCTTGCAATCACCGAAGCCGTTCCATCTTTCACTATGCTCGCTCGTACTGGCGACATTTCGTTGTCTCTCGCCGATATGGCAAGCCGACGAAGCCGTAAGTCAACAAGCTCAATAACGGCCTGTTCAGACTCGCCGACTAATGTCGCCGACACCAACAAAGTGTCGCCGACATTTGTAGAGTACTCGAGCTCAAGAAACACGAGCCCAAAATCAGAGCTCGAAAAACTCGACTGCTCGTGTAAAAAAGTAAGTATGCAAATAAAGAAGTAAATAAAGCAATTCAACTTATAATTACATATCCTTCTAATTAACAACCATGCTGCTCCATAGGCATGGCCGTCCTCTATTGTAGGTCAAAAACAGGTTTTTCGGCCACCATTCTCCCAAATGTAGACCCATTTTGATGAGTGGCAGGGATCTGTTGTTGCAAGGAATACATTTGTGGGTTCAATTTCACCCAATCGGTGCACGGGTGGCTTCAGGCCAAACGATAAAGACTTCGTTTTCTTGTAATACCTATAATGTGCCATAACTACAGTTGTATACAACGCATCTGCGCGCTGAAGGTGGCAAACCCGGGTAGCGGATTCCGCTGTTGTGAAACATTCCGGAAGTTTCGAACGTGGGCGGATTCAAACCAAAAACGGCGGTTTTCCGGTATCCTGCACACAGCCTGCGGGAAAAACGTTAACTGCCAACCAATAGTACTGATGGAAAGCGTATGCTTCGAAGGGGTGCCTTATGGGGATGTCAACTCAGCAAATATCAACAACCCCAAACAAGAGAACCCTAAATCAGAATAAAATCGGATTAAATTCACTTCATCCATCCTATCCGACTTAAATAAATTCGCTCAATTCAATGGTGAATGAAATCCTAAATCCTAAAAAATGGCGGAGATATTGCCAGAAAACCCCGTGCATGGGCGACTCCAGGACAAACGAAAACGACTATTGACATGCAGAAACCGGCTTTTGCGGCGTGGCAGTCTCGAACTGACGCTCATCAATACAGCCCTCTGGTGTTAAATATAATATTCTAACGTATAGTGTTGTTGTTAGCATTTTTGTCGACTTATTTCATTCAAACGGTGCTAGACCCGCCCGCAAGTTCGTAGTGCATATCCCAAACGTACTTTTACATACTGAAAACTTAGGCAGGTCGTCGACTTGCGTTATAGCGCAGCAGTAAGTTATAGTACGGTTGACGCCAATTAAATGACATGTAGCAGATAATCTTACGCTTTCTGAGTTGGATCTGTTCTTTTTTCAATCACCGTTTATACACAATTGGCTCATTTTATCCTGCTTATGGCAGCTTCGCCCTATGATCGCCATAACTATCAGCGCCTCTGCCTTCGGACCCGGCTTGGGTAACTTCGCCTCCAAGATCATCTCCCATGTGTATTCATAATGTTATACGGTCACCATCTGGGGCGAGTCCATAGTTTCTCAGACGGCAGTTGGTGCGGTACATAAGCCAAGCAGAAAAAACGTTTGAATTTTGTTCTTGAAATTGCACATTTCGGTGCATATTAATTTGCGTCAGAAAAATTTCCAGCGTGCCGAAGTCATGGGATCGCCGGCGTGTCCCATTCGAATCCGCCACTGGTTACAAAAGTGCTGCTTACTTATCAACTTCCGGTTTCTCGATAGAGAGTTGCGATGGAGTACTCAAGCCGAAAAAGCTCGAATGGCGCAACCATAGCACATGCCCGCTCGGTGTGTTTTGACTGACAGGCCGCCGACAAAAACTTAGTGTCGCCGACATTTCGCCGATGTGTTGGCGGGCGGCTTATCCAGAGTATACGCATGGACTGCACGATAAATAAAATGGTGTTGTAAACACCGCTCGCTGACGTATTTACTATCGAGCGGATGTAGGCCTACGATAAACAGACATAACGCCGGCGAATTTTATTCACAATAAGCCATTCGTTTTTTTTCTTTAATTACATTTCTCGTCTCATCTGGGTGAAGCTTTTTACTATGACTAGTTCGGCATGTTGGATACTTTTTGTTGTTTCGCATTCGGATGTTTGCCGGCAGAACAGTTCTCAGCATACATGAGCCTGGTGATCCAATGCGCTGTTTCAATTACTCGTAGCAGTAGATCTCATAGGTTTTTGCTGAATAGCTTAACAGAGCTGAGAGTCGTTGACGCAGCCCCGAGAGCTAATGCATAATTCATTAAATTGCGAAGCAAATCAGCTGGTTCAGCTTCTGCGTCAACAGTAAAATGCTGATTTTGGATCGTACAGTGAATTTTCGATACTTTCGTAAGACAGCTGATATGTTGCAATTTTGTCAGAGATAAATGGTGAAAAAATCACTCGCTCAGTGAGCAGTAATAGAATGGACAGACAACAGCCAAAAATTTATTTTCCGTCAATGAATCGATCAATAGTTAAGCATGTGTGCACGATCTCGAGATACATGTATTTTTCCGATTTTTGTCTTTTTTTATTTCTAGATTATTTTCTCCACTATCTGGATCAAATTTTGCGAAATTTTATCGCGCGACGCCACTGTATACTGAATAGAAAACGCCTATTGGCATCGCTCAAGGTACCCTTAACAGAAACGAGGGTAAAAAAACAAAATTTTCAAACATACATATCTATTCGCCAAATGCTACTACTCATGTTTCCATATTGTGATTACGTGACATAAACACTATTACATTTAACTGCACGAATGAAATTTTCGATCTCTTACCCATTAGGTACACAACTTTTATGGGCCTCGATGAGGATTAAGGGCCGTTTACTCTCAAGGATTTCCACTGCTGAGCGTTGTCCAGGTCAAGAACTTTCTAACTTCGCAACTGTGGAACATTTTGACTTCGTACCCCAAAATGGGTAAACACTAAGTAAATTATATCGAATCGCCTATAGGAACCTAAGGTACCAAGTTATCATTTTCAGCTATTATGCGCTCAAAGTGGCAGTAATCGCCTTTTATAGAAATCAAACAAGATCTCAGCTATCGCCGAGTGACAAACCGCGCGACATATTTATGCAATGCAATTTATGAAATATTCATGGCTGACCACCTAAAAAACGCCATTACCGCGCATAAACATTAAAATATCGAATCGCATTAGTAGGGGTACCAAAAATGAAGAATGTTTGAGCCCCGTCCCTTGGGTGGGGGCGTGGCTGACCAGAACAAGCCCCTCCCCTTATGTATTACTATGCCGAATTTGGTTGTTTACGTCAAGGGGTGTGGGCAAGATATCCCCCAAAACTGGGGCGCGCTGGGGCCGGCCCGCCCTTTAGCACCGGGGAGTGCCTGACCCCTTACAAATTCGCCCCTCCCCATGTGGGTTACTATGCCGAATTTGATCGCTGTTTGTCAAACGGTACGAGCGTACGTACGGGATGTACTGAGCTCCTTGCGTCCCGCCTTTCAAGGTCACACAAGGTCACCGGAACTGACACGGATCGATCGTGTATCTATGACTTTTAGTGATCCATTGCCGGACATGGGCGCCCATTAGGTTGTTAATTGTGTTGCATCATTTCTAGTAAAATGTTTAACGCGTACAAGGTCAAGAAGATGATGAAATTTCTCTATGGTGAAATTAACTTAAATGTGACGAAATTTAGAAAGCGCTTTTTTAATGCCACGTTCAAAAAAAACTGGCGGGAAGCGAGCTTAGTCCTCCAGGTTCACAGAACCAAACAGAAAATGAAGAAGAAAATTAAAACGTAAAACTAAAAGAAAACAAACGATTTTAATGACTTTTGCACTATAATTTATTCTCAGTATCTGTTTGCTACCATTTCATTTAATTGTAATATAAAGTGTAGTAAATGTATAATGTTATTGCGTCGTTTTCTCATTCGGCCACCAAATACGCGACCCGATTTGAACAAAAAGTTGCTATGGTGTTTTCTCTTCTAACAGAATTTCCATTATGCCGAATTGAACGTGAACGTACGGTGATAGATGCAGTTCGCCGCATTGCACTTATAACCGTTTACCGCACATTCTTTATAGGAACTCACATCATTTGATGTAAGTTACCGGGCGCGACAAAAAGTAGGCTCTAAAGAATTTTTTTGCATTTTTACAACTAAAGAGAACTAGTGCATAAAATTTCAACACTAGTATTCACTTAATCGCAAATCTGGAAAGTTACATAGTATCCGCAGATTTTACAAAATTTTGCTGCATTTAACTAAGTCATATGGCCTATAGCAGTTTTGACATTATCAAAAATTGTCTCAATTGCAAACACAGAACAGATGCTGTTATGACACATTTTGAGTTGTAGTAAATGCTCAAAATGTTCTCTACTAACCTTCATACTGTCTCTCAACCTCTTTCTAAAATCAGGGCAGCTCTGTTGAACGTCCTGTGCCAAATTGTTCCATATTTTCTCCAGTGCAACTTTCAGTTCAGAAACTGTCGTTGGTTCTCCTGACGTGATAGTACCTGTAGAGTAGTTGGCCACTGCTCCTTCTCAATCAATAATTTGCGGGAAGTTTGCGTACAGGCAGTGATGAGCACAGAGCATGAGCAATGTGTATAGAGCCCCATCTTGCTGAAACTATCACTCCGCCTGGCAGCAGTCAGGTTGCAGTCTTCTGCAAGTGCATTTGATTTGACGTGAAGTATTCGCGCTGAAATTTTAGGTAATATGTGATTTACTGTTGATTGAAATGTACGCAGAACTTCGCGATTCCGAAAAGCGTCAATTCACAACTCAATATACTGAAGATTTCTAGCTAAAGCCATTTTCTCAGCGAAATCTCGACGTACGTTACCGAGGAACAACACACTTACTCGTTTCAGTGAAGATTTGGCGGCTGGTTTCAGCAGCTGCAGACCGACTTTTGCCATTTCCATCAGTCGTAGTCCGATCATTCTTCGTCGCGTCGCAAACTATTAATGTTGCTTCCCGTCGCCGGTGTCGCTGCTGCAGCGCGGGTGGCGGCGAGGAAAGGACTCAGGACAGCCAGTGTTGCTCGTCTGTCAGTCAGTAGGCGTATAGGCATTCTGCGCTAAACCGTCAGAGAGATAGGTGGTCGCCGCAACTGCGACCAGGCAGACGTACAACGAACGGCAAGTGCCACCGACGGTCGGGGCGACTTTTGAAATGCCAACTGCGCGCACGTCTACGCCCAATCGCACCGGCCGAGCGGACGGCCGGCAATCGCTCAAACGCTTGACAGCAGCGCGGCAAAGTCTCGCGGCGGCTTGTACAGTAGGCCTACTCGCAGCCGCAGCAGCTGATCGCCGAGATTTGATCTCGCTTCACTGACTACCGCCGACTGCCCCGCGCAACACAGGCACGTGACCGGCTGGAAATTTTACCCGCCGCGGAGCCCCCAACTCGACTCGGTCATTCTCGGCTGCGGAAACAGGCAGCAAAGAAGCAACACGGCAGGAAGCTTAGCCACCAGTCCGCAGTGCAATTGTTGACGTCCGTCCGGCGACATCGAAATTGGAGAAATGACCGCTCGATGAAACTCATATATAAAGTGGCGAGGGAGGGAAAGATACAGAGGCGCAGCGGAGTAAGGACGGCGAGAGTTATCGAGAGGCTAGACCAGCCAGCTCCGCGCTTTGATTTAAGTCCGGCCGTCCGACTCGTTGCCGGTCGTGTAGCGCAGGGCAGATAGCGGCCGGCCGGACAGCGAGCGAGAGCGGTCGGGCGCACTAGTCCCGGGCGGTTTAGATCTCGCAGACAACTAATCAAGACTCGCCATCTCGACGGCTACGAACACGCCGCATCCATTCGTCCGTCCTCCTCCCCAGCACCGCTGCCGCCAGCAGCAGCAGCAGCCGCGGGGCAATTGCATGCCGCAAATAAAGTATATCGCGAAGTCGGTGAGCGGCTGAGGCGTGACGGGTCGTAGACGTCGGCGGGCGGGCAAACCGACGCAACAACGGCTTCTTAACAACGGCGCATGAAGCTGTAAATCGTACCGTTAAAGGCGCACGACCGCCAAGCATCGAACGATCACCGACCGACGTGATCGTTCTTGGAGCACGCTTTAACAACACGGCGCATCGCTCGGTCATGTTTTATAGGCGACCTATAAGCGTTGCCGTGCGACCCAAGTCACTGGGGAATTCCCGACGCGCCGATATCACCGGCTCGTCCTGCATGCGGCCACTGTATATTCGCTTCATCCTACCGCATAACGGCACTGCAACTCGGCCCTGCAGCGGCAGCAGCCTACTTGTATGCTAGTCGTATAATCGGCACGGTGGTTTATCTGCAGCAACGATTCAGTGCACGGCATAATCCGACATTGGCGGCGACGTTGTAACCGTGTGAAATAAATGACTGCAAGGCCGAAAGTCGTCAC
>Ga0049107_10000677_pt1 | contig 10874 bp, 9 predicted proteins | sample WorMetilPIANOSA1_FD_61187 | JGI IMG/M metagenome (GOLD analysis project Ga0049107, IMG submission 61187) | Marine gutless worms symbiont microbial communities from Max Planck institute for Marine Microbiology, Germany - Olavius ilvae PIANOSA.1 | ecosystem: Host-associated > Annelida > Digestive... | reverse complement strand
CAGTCCGACACAGTATCTACCTTCAAGTGTCGGCTCTCCGCTCTTCCGTAGAGCGCAACCACTCGTCGCTGTGATAGCCTCCGGCTCCTGGCGACTATTATCCAGATCCAGACTGGCTCAACGGGCAGCGAGATGACATCCCAGCCTTTTGGAGTACGGTACACTAAGTCTTTTTCCATATACCTTCAAATTACAATCACACGAGCTGTATCAAAAGCATAGCTTTCTCCGTTGTCGAAGGTGAAAACGTGAGACATAAGTGCAGCAGTGTACACGTGTATACACACGTGTGTACACACGTGTACACACATGAATGCGGCCGACCGAAAAAGGCAATCACTGACTATATCCGCGGATGACGCCGATTTTGTGGTTGATGTTCGTAAGATGAATTAATTCGATCGCACCGATCAGTCGCAAATTATCTGCCTCTGCGCTCATGCGACAGACGACAAAGATAAGTTAAGAAAGAAATTAAGAGCAACAGCCATACAGAGTAGACCGGGACGAACGCAATGTTTAAGTTGTGCAATGTTAGCTGCGGAAGGGGATAGAAAAGTTTGACAAGATGAACGGTACAGTATACTAAACGGTAGCAAGTAAGCAAGTAAGTAAGCAAGGTAGTAATAGAAAGCTCGCAAAACAAAGAAAAACTAGAATGTGCACTGAGGAGATGCAAATACACGCCGACTTGGAGAGACAAAATGGCAACCGCTGTACGAAGTGTTTCGGAACTACGATTTCGCATTCTCGTTTCATAGCGCATTACGTAAATGGGATGTGAATTTTTCACAGGGAATTATATTCTGTGACACCGGACTTATTCCGGCAATTTTTGATCCGCAGGCAATAAACACCCGTATTGCATTTGTGCACAACAAAATTTAAACTTTGTAGCTGCATCCGTTCCACAGATATAAAGCCGTCTAGCGGACAAATTCACGGCCGGCTTAGCACAAATTGCGGCTTAATTTCGGCTAGCCGCAATTTTTACGGCCGGCGGCTGGCTCAGTGTTTTTGCGGCTTAAATCGCAGCTTATTTTCGGCTTAATTGTAGTTTTTACTTGGGTTTGAAAGTTTTGTAAATTTATATACTATTCATATTTAGGCCTACTGCCTAGCATACGATAGAAATTTGTTTATGCTTTATATTGCTTTTGTGTAATAAGCTAAACGAAGTTATCAACTTGCCATGCACGCGAAATGGTAAGTTAGTAGGCCCTACCCAGTGCGATGCGACGAGTGCCGACAGTATGCAATGCCAGTAAGACTAACTGAAATGGAGTCTACTACCATAGCTCTGATAATATACCACTACTAGCATACTACAGTCTGTAAAGCCCTCCGTCGTCGTAGACGTTGTGTTTTAAAGCTACTGTTGTCCTGCAGATTGCAAATGACTCAGTACACGCCGAATGCAGCGCAGACTTACGTTAAGGTAGAACACTGTGAACATGTACCTTCCCGGGAGTTGGGACAATAGTGGTTTAATGATGAGTGATTGAATTTTCTGTATGTCAGAACGCGACAGCATGGAAACGCTGATGATTTTTATTTGTATTCTTCCGCGCAGTCGACATTTACAGTTAATCTACTAAAACTTGCTACTTGGTCTTAAGCATTCATATTGCAGAAAACGCTGTGACGATAATAATGACGACCGTATTGCTCTGCTTTAAAGGATTTTTCGTGGCTTAGCCGCAAATTTATCGGCGGCCTAGCCGCATCTTTTTTACGGCCGGCTCGCGGCTACGCTGCAATTTTCGCGGCCGGCGGTCGGCTTACTATAAATCGCGGTCGGCCGGCCGGCTAAGTCGGTGGCTTAGGGGTCTAGGGGGGGGGGCAAAAGTTCGAAATAATGACCTGTGCTCCTGACCCTTGACCTTTGAACCTAAAATCAATGGTTTTCGACAGACGGTCAAGGACTTCTACTGTGCCAAGTTTCGAGTCATTCACATCAGGGGTATTCGTTTTATTGTGCTACCATACAACACATCCACACCTCACACACATCGCGACTAACTGATCCTAATATCCGCGCCGCAGACCTACGTCGTCGGTGCCGATAATTAAGTTCATTTATTACTCAAAACGCTGTTTGAACAACTCTGTGTGCAGATAATAAGTCACGTCAAATAGACTACTGTTACAGCCTTTGGCCCAGATCTCATAATTTTGAACTTACCCACAACCATGACAATAGAAATTTTTATTGATCGAATGCTTTTTCGCAATCCCTGTAGCCTTGCCTAACACATACACTAATTTGCATTATGGGCTTCGTAATTTTATTGGTCTGTCTTGGCACTTTTTATTACATTACATTGTCATTTGTCGTTTTTATAGCTATTATCGCATTGCAACATGTATTTTTGTTGTAAACTGTGATGCGTTTTGTCATCATTTTTAATAAAGTCTTATGTATGTATGTATGTATGTATGTATGTATGTATGTATGTATGTATGTATGCATGTATGTGCGTCGGATTTCAGGCAAAAGTGTGAAAAATCGCAGTATTCTAAATTCTGAAATAATAAAAACACCACATAGCTGGGAATTCGGCTAGGTAGATTGAACAAACGACTTAGGATAAACTCTCGGACAGTTTAAATCCTTTTGGTAACGGATATCTGCTGAGCGGCAGTATAGCCGGATTAACCCGTACTGCCGATGCCAGGATCCTGAACAAGCCTTCCTGGTCCAAGTTCCCGATAACCTCCAATCTAAAGCCTGCGTCCACAAAAATGCAACTGCATGCGACACGTTTCAGAAGGCTGCATAGGTAGTAATCGCGTTCGAATGTTGTCAGCTTGTTTTATAGGCACTTTCAAGATACCTTTTAAATGCCTAATGTTTTACGTCGTTGCTGTGGTATCCATAAAACTGCATAATTTCCATGCAGGTTTTAACGCGCTGAGTGGAAGAAACCTTCCTTCATTCATAGGAAGGCAGAGGTATACACAAGGTGGTATTTGTAGGGGGGAAGCCGGGGAACTTCCCCCTCACTGGATCTGACCTTCCCTCCCACTGGTTTGCCTGAAAACTTAGGGGGAATGGAAAGGGGGAGGGGAGGGAAAGGGGAAAGGGAAGGGTGGGGGAGACCACCTGCCTTACTTCCCCCCGCTGGCTTCTGCCTCAAATACCACCCTGGGTATACAAGCTCGTGTATTGGGAGCCTCACCCGGTAGTCTCCTGAGACTGCAAGAAGACATCCATGTGTCTATATTAGCTGGCCGGCGGCTAGATGCAGCTCAGTTCTCCGTAAGCAAACCGGACGAAGCTATAAGTCACGTGCAGCCGATTAGAGGAAGCGGGCGTGTCCAGCTAATGGCCACTCGCCTCCGCCGCCGCGTGACACGGTAGACGTTTCGGTATTAACGTGATCTATTCATATTCGTCGACACGGACATCGCCTGTACAATCCATTCTCGCATCTCTACGCCAGCTTATGGCGCGCGTAGCCTATACGTGTACAGTTGCATCGGCCTGAAACTGTGCAGCCATTCCTATTACTTCCTGGATATTGTGTTATATCGTGGACTCGGCGCTAGTGGCTGTGTGGTAGAGTGCCGGATTTGCAATCGGGAGGTTGCGGGTTCGAATCTCGGCCGGGGCTACTTCGCACCAAGGTCTGCTCAGCCTTCCATCCCTCCGGGGTCGGTAAATGAGTGCCAGTTGTAGCTGGGAAGGCAAAGGCAGGTATGGCTCATTCCGATTGCGGATGAACGTGTGGGTGTGCAGGTAAAACTGTGAAATCCCTTGAGAACACGCGCCATACGCTTCTGCGGTGGCGTTTCACTACGAAGAGGCGCTATATCAAGTGTATGCACCTTTACCCTCGTCGTAATTTTGCAAGATTTGTGCTAACACAAGCCCACGTGTCTACAATGTCTCTTCAGTATTATTATCGTGTAGCGTTGGCAACAAGACCGTTTATTTATCAGCACGACATCAAAATCAAAGCCATCTTTTCTCGGTCCCGAATTTTTCTTGCAGCGAGATAGCGACACCAGTAACGGCCAAATCCGTCCATCAGACTCGGACCGGGTTTTCCTCCACGTTCAGTGGCGGATCCAGGGGAGGTGGAGAGGGCGGCCGCCCCCTATAGCTCCGTGTAATTTTTGGTAGCGAAGCTTTTTTGTGTATAAACGTATGTCATATACTGACTGTTTGGGGGACTGTTTCCACGATCGTTGCATGCTGTTATAAACATGATATTTGCATAAGTAGGATTGCTACTCAGAATACACTAAAATGCGCAGTTTCGAGAGCAAAATTTCATTTTTTTTCCTGGGGAGGGACATAGCCCCATACCCCCATACTCCGCCACACCCAACCCCCTTCGGCCACTCGCCGTCCCCCTTCCACAAATCCTGGTTCCGTCACCGTCCACGTTTGCAATATCAACACCGCAGATAGCAGAAATACCGTCACTGTCCAACGCGGCCGAACCGAGTGACGGTGTGTATTAGACAGTTCATACTGGGCAAGCATCTCACTCATTTCCCGAGGGATAGGAGGCCGAGTTGGCCCTCCCGACCACGCGTCGGTCGGCGGCAACTTGCTCAAGGTTGCTTTGTGATGAATCGAATAAGCGACAGAAAAGCGGACGCGTGATCTCTCCGCGGTTGCCGTCGACAACGTCAATCATTTGATTATCGTTTCCGCTGACCAGACTCGGTCCGTATCGGTTCGTCCGTCGGACGAACGCGGCCGCTTTGTTTTGTTCGGATCGAGAAGAAGAAGCGATCTTGCAGCAGCAGCAGCAGCAGCAGCCGATGTCCGTAGTGCAGTCGGCGTGGTTTTGATGTCCGTCGACAAGAGGAATGCGCAGGCGGGCAGGCAGCCGCGGCGACCCGTCGTTCCGGTTGTTTGAAGACGGAACGAAAGATGGAATCGGTGCGGATGTGAGAGAACAGCCGCGCGGCAGCTGCAGCAGGCAGGACTCGGTCGTGGATCGGCTGCAGTCCGTATCGAACACGACGTCGTCGTCATACAAGCCGCGCCACGGATGTTAGTCATCAATATGGCGGCTGTCATCACTCACCTGTTCACCCAGTCGCCCGCGTGCAGCAGTCACGACGACAAAACGCAGCCGCCCGTTTCACTGCCGCATCGGTCCGACGAATCTACCGACATCATTCGCTTGTTGTCGACTTTGCCAGAAGCACCACTCGTCATGCTGCACGGAATAACCGGGATTTTTGTGCAATCCTGTTGGATGTAAAAATGAAACTGATACGTGAATTTCTATGGCGTGGGCAAATGATTACCATAGCTCAGTATACAAGTCAGTTTTATGACAGAATTACAACCTTAAACCAGAAAACTATCTTGACTGAGGCTAAGCACAGTTGAGCAATAGGAAATTTCAGATCTTCCAGTGTAGTAAACAATGCCAACTTGTAATAAATATACCTGTTCATTATTGTCTGTTATTTGGCGAATAAAGTACTACTACTACTACTACCTTGAGGACTGGATATATTTTGCTGACAATAACTGAATTATGAAAAGTGTATTTTTTTCAGGCGAGCAAACGAACGAAATAAGCACGTTCTCCGTTGAAAAAGACCAGTGACGTAAAAGCATACATTGCATCGCTGCGTTGATGTCTAAGCGTCTTACGAAATAACAAAGTAATTTTTAAATCAGCGCCATATCAATCAAGCCACGCGTCAAGTTACGCGTCCGGCAGTAAAATTGCCGCGCTCGTAAAGCTACAGCAAAGCAAAGCGGGAAATAGATGGCATGCCGCAGACTCTGTGTATACAAATTGAATTTCGAACTTCGTTCAGAGACGACCACAGGAGCGAGACGAAGAAAAATACGACGAAATCTGCTTTAAAACAACGCACGTGGAAGTTGATTAATCTTGCACAGGTGTCCGCACGTCGATCATTAATTAAAATCAATTGCCAGACTTAGCCTAACGCTGTTAGATAGTGCCTTGCCAACCGCTTGCCGGCATCCATTGCTAATTTACGCGTAGGAAAACTGTAATCGATCAACTCGCGGCTTTTATCGGTCTAACTGATAGACCCTAAAGTTTACAGCAAACTCTTATATCGATCAATCTACTGGCTTTAGTCATTTAATTATCGACTAATTTCGATTAATTGTCGTAAAATGTACATTTTGCCGGTAAATTACGCATTCGTTTTAAGTATTTAATAGTCAGACTTGACTATTCACTTAGCTGACTCAAGCCTAGTTGCTCCTAAGCCACAGACCACTCGCCTCCATCCAGTTCTGTCTTGAGATGCCGCCTTCATCTTTTCCAGATGTTGTCCCGACTTCTGACTCCAGATCTTTTTTTCCGACCATGCGTCGCGGTGTCCACTGCAGTAGTTGTATCGTAACGCTGTCGGCATTTCTTCTTCTCAATGTGCGTCCAAGGCAATTCACTTCCTTCCTTTTCACTTGTCCAGTATTTGCTCTTGATCATTTTTGTCAACTCTTGATCGTTGAATTTGACTGGATAATACGTTAACGGTCCTGCGAAAACATTAATTTGTTGATGAACAGTTGTAGCCTCTGTGTTGTTCTCCGTGTGATTGTGCTGGACTCCGATGCAATGATCTTCGATATCCTTGATCTTCAGTAGAACGACTAAAAGACGGGAATATCCATATGTGTTTCTTTTCCCGTTCCGGTTATAGGCCTTTTATAAACCCACCTCCGTCCGTAGCAAATCTACTTTTACATATAAGTCTATGTTCAATTTCATTCTGGTGTCGTTTTGTTTTTTTGTTAATTTTAGGGTTAGGGTTAGGGTTTAGGGTTTAGGGTTAGGGATCGGGTTAGGGTTCGGGATCGGTAACCTAAAAAATATTTGATAGGTGGCGCTGGCAGCACATTGGACATCCCAGTCCACTAGACGCCTGTGATCTTCAGGAGGAGGGGCAAAATTGACTGTCGGTGCCGCCGTCAATGCAGTGCTGCGCTGCCGCTTTTCCTATGACCGTCATCGTCGTCGACATCATCGTCGTCTCGTCGTTGATGTAGCCAGAATCACGATGCCAGCGTTACGTACAGTACGTTGCCTAGACATGCAGATCGGCGCCAGCGTTTTGCGCCAGTACATACAGTCAACGTCATCTGCGATCCAACTATACACCCGGAGACAGCGTCAGTATATAGACGGCCAACGCCGGCAACTGCATGTGTATATTCTGTTATGCGACGGTAACAACTACCATTGGACTTCGATTGGACGGCCATTCGACTGCTTATCAGAGGTCATTAAGGTCACACTGGCCGCTGACCCGCTAATCGCAGTCGCGCTGATCCGTTTACTTACTTAGGCCTCGGTGCAGCAGCCCACACACAGGTAGGCCTACGGTCGTAACGTAGGTCGTCGAATGGTCGTAGCGCGGTCGAAATACAGTTGAATGGGAGTTTAATGGCGGTCGAACAGCAGTTTTTTCATTCTATATATTGCTAGCTACCAGTTATGGTGAATAAAGATTTTCATTAATAAACGTCCCAAAACATTTTAAATGTCAAAACTGTTAACAGGCCAAAGACCGTTTGTCGTGTTAACGTACGTTTCCACCCGGTCCTGTCGCTTTTTCGATCCGTGCTATTTGTTCCGTCGTTTTCCGGTCCTCGTAAACGTGCCGTCCGCGAGTCCACTTCGACACTTAATCACTTCGGTCCCGCGGATTGACGACCTTAATGCCTGGACATCTAGAGGTCGGGTCAGAGCACCTGCGAAATTATGCGCTGTGTGCCATGCACGATGCGCCACCGCGCCGCGATGATTATATATCGGCCGACGGAGTTTTTTTTTTGCACCGGCCAACGACGCATAACTCTGCGCGGATGAATTATGAAGGATTCGGAGGAGGACGCGACTCGATATCAATTACTGCGGCAGATGCGCAGCGCATAGGCGCGTGCGTTCGTCACAGTGAGGATAAGGATGAGCGACGACGACGGGGAGGAGTCTTCCAGGAGGACGCCCGCCCTCCTGCCAGGCCTGCCTTCCTCGAATTTAGTTAGCATTCTGACGATATACGACGCACGTCCGTCGGTTCGATGTCGTACCGGCTCGGCCGCCCGCCCAGTTGCCGCCGGTGGACCCGCCCGCCCGCACCCCTATCCGTAACCGGGCCGGATCGGTTGTCCGAGCGAGCGCGTAAAAGCGTCGTGAATTATTCACGCCGCTGCTTCGAGCATCTTTCCTTCTGCGTCCCACCGTGGCACCGCGTGACGGTTCGGGAGACCGCAAACCGGGCATGGGTCATATTAGCAGCATTTCATCATCATCATCATCATCATCATCACCATTGTGGATCTGTAGTGCGGTTATACGGTTATTACAAAGTTAAGAATACAGGTGCAGTAAAAATGTCAACAAAGCATTGGGCGGTGATTTAAACAATCAGACTACGTTGAAAGTTAAGCTAATAGTGACTTTTGATTAGTTTTCGGAACATTGCTAGGCTACATCTATCTAGATTATCCTTTCAAATCTAGACTGTCCTTTCAAATGCGGACCAGACTACAAGCTTAATAGCATCTATTGCACAGTACGGATGATGCAATCCATATTTGTGACATATCCCAATGCAGTCGTAAACTGCTGGTAGAGACATCAGTATTCTAAGTAGTACCTTACGACAAAACTGTGGTTTGTACTCCTCAATAATATATGATAAACTTTAACTGTTACTACGGTGTTAGGAGATTTCGTTATATGCCGTTTACACTGTGATTTCATCGTTTGTTTTACGCTAGATGGGTTACCGGTGATAGGTTTCATAAGTGAATAAAACGTATTGAAAGCGAATAATTATAACGGGAGAAAAAATCGTTACGTTGTTCTCACGGACTCTGCTCTGGCATCTTTGAGTATTCCTTTCCCGTTCGCGGCTCCTCCCCCACCCGAAACACGCTGTCGCCGTTCGTTCGTTTTCCCCGGACCATAACAACTCGGCTGGGATTAAAAAAACACCCCCCCCCGAAGTGTAACAGCGCCGGGCAGCCGGCAGAACGACGAAAACGGTGCTGTGACGGAATCACGTCAGCGCGTGCACGTCTGCGAGTCGCCCGGAGCGACTTGAAGCTATCCTAACAGAAATTAATGCACGCCGGGCGCGCGCGCTGTGATCTGCATCGGCTCCCCACGGACCGCCCCGCCGGACCACACGCGTCGCCGACAAAATTTGGCTTCCGCATAATGACCTTCGCTTGCAGGCAACGAGCACGCACGTCACGTCACTGTCTTTTGATTAATATTTCACGGAATCGAGGCTAACGACACATCACGTTGTATCACGAGGTAGTTCTGTCCTTTTCGGCCACTTTACACACAGCTAGCTAAACTGACATTATAAGCCTAAGTACCGGCACGGCAGCGAAATTCTGTAACTTATTTATAATGACTAACTCTTTTGGATCACGGAGTGTGTAGCAGAGTTATTTGAACATTAAAAAATAAAATACTTTTGACAAGAAATAAGTTTATTATGGCTATAATTTTATACACAAATAAAATTATTTTGTTTTGTGCAAAACACAAGCGGACGCGACTGTTTTTGGGTGCCTAGTGTCATTAAACTCTAATTACCGCTACACAATGTTTCGCAATATGCGTTAATATACGTCATTATTGCTGTTATTATGGACGATGATGCGCCTGGTAATGAAGCCGTGTGCGGCGACGCGCAGTCGAACAGATGAGGCCAGTGGTGCGGATTCGTGTCGTAAAATATGGGGGTCAGGGTCAGTCAGGTCAAAGCCATGAAACTGTTTCAGATTACACCCTGCGTCAATCATTTCCAAACACTCAACAATCTCGGTTCCCGACAGCCTGTAGGCGCCTCGAAAAACAGTTTACTTCCTTTCATTTTTGACATAAGTCTTTCATCCTTTGATGATGCGAAACGTGCCGAATTATCCAACAACAGTTTTGAATGAAAGTAACGTCCCACTCGACACAGTATAGGTCATTTCGGAGACGGGGGCCCTGTGCAGTGATGTGCATCTCTCATTCAGTAATATATTCATCTTTATTCACCACATAGTGGTAGCAGCAAACAAACATAATAAACAAACATAATGAACACCAACATGACAGAGTAATGGGGGGCCAGCGACATAATAACACCCTTAACCCGCGTTGCTTTTGTTTACAACGGCCCAAAAGGCATGGAGCTGGCTCCTAACCCACGCTATAGTGGAGGTAGCTAAAGCTCTAGGAGGCTCATTTAAATTAGTTACGCTAACGCCAAAAACTGTAAGGGAGATGACTCAACTGCTCAGGGAAACATAAAAGGATAATGAAAGAATAGAATTAACATTTTAGGGGAGGGGTCAAAACTCACTCTGTCCCATCATAGATATTTTCAGGGCAGGACAAGACCCCCAACCTGCAGGATCTATGCCCCTGGGTGAGGCAGCAGCTCGGTAGGAGTGCATGTGTACAACGGCTGGTCGCATCTGCGGCATTGTGCGACAAATGAACGGCGCGGAATAAAACGGAGCGCAATAATGAGACGCGAAATGGTCGTCTGCACCGACACACAACAGTGTAACTCACACGCGATGACCTGTTGTCATCGTGGCTGAACGCACACACGCTCGCAGCCCCAATTCCCGTATTATTAACGCGCGCCCTCCGTCATCGTCGTCTAACTGCAAACGGAGTCGATAATTTTAGCGCGCTCCCGCAGTAAACAGATTTCTGAAGATTTCTGTTTCTTCTCTTCATACAGCGTGCTAAAATAGATATTTGCCCATTTTTAGGTAAATTTTAAGGTTCAGTTAATGCTGTTATGGCTCACTCAAAATTTGTCAATGAGGATGTTAAACTGCGGCTGTTTGAGTCATTCGCTCTACCGCTTTTAACATATGGTTTAAACGT
>Ga0049107_10000676_pt1 | contig 10874 bp, 7 predicted proteins | sample WorMetilPIANOSA1_FD_61187 | JGI IMG/M metagenome (GOLD analysis project Ga0049107, IMG submission 61187) | Marine gutless worms symbiont microbial communities from Max Planck institute for Marine Microbiology, Germany - Olavius ilvae PIANOSA.1 | ecosystem: Host-associated > Annelida > Digestive... | reverse complement strand
CGCGGTTGGTCAACTGTTGCGCAGTTGGTCAAATGCCGCGCGTTTGGACAACTTTGTCATCGGCGCAGCGCGATTGGCCAAATGCGCAGATTGGTCAAATGCGCCTTACACCTGCATCCTTAAAAATACGTATATTCTATTCTTAGAAACTGCATCACAGTCTTTAGCGTTTTAAGATTATTAACATAATTTTAGTTTCAGTTTGGTTTTTACAGACAATTACACCACCAAACCAAACCGGCTAACCTACAGGCACGAAATACTTTTAACGTGATGTACTGTGTACATACCGTCAGCAAGCTCGATCAGTTATGTCCACAATAAGTTTGTCCGTATCGTTACTTATTTTGACAATACAGAACGCTATAGAGTACTGATATATAGCATAGCATATACAGCAATCGGCACTCATTCACCGCCGCCTGTTTCATCGCATCCCACTAATACGCCGCCTGGCCGCCACCGGGCGTCAAGCCGTATGGTTATTAAACCCGGCACAGCCACTGACTAATGGCCTACAGCAACGACGACGCACCGGCCCACACCGTGCCTGCCTGAGTATAGGTAATGACCACGAGTCGGTGCGCGGCGCACGCAGTAAACGCGTGGGAGGCACCACGGCGCCAGTAACTAATATCGGGAGGTGTTCGGACGCGCGACTTATCCACACTTTTATGCAGATCCCACCTAGGGGGGTGTAACCCCCTGGCTCAAATTGACACCCCTGATGTAGAAAATCAATAAAATTGTTGCCACCAGATGTCACATTTTAAGGCTAAAATGCACCAAATTCAATTTCGGCTGGGGCTACGCCCCAGACCCCGCTGGGGGGAGCTTACAGCGCTTCCCCAGACATCCTAGCTGAATTTAAGGGGGCCTACTTACTTCTAAGGGAAGGGAGGGAAGGGGAAGGGAAGGGAGGGACCCCCTGGTTCTTGCTTACACCCCCTGACGTGAAATCCTGGATAAAACCCTGGCCTTATCTGGAGTTAGATACACACAGAAAGACCAGTTCGTCGCTAAGTGTGATGATAACGTAGTAACGTACGACCGTTTAGACACAATACCCGAGCATATGACACACGGACGGACAGACGGACGGACGGACGGAGAGAATATCCCCTATCACTATCGCTGGATACGCGCGATAAAAAGAATCGTTCAGTCATTAGCACTGACAGCAGGTCCCGACAGTCTGGGAAGTTAGTTAGTTAGTTAGTTGGTGTTTTACGGCATTTTCAGCACAAATAGGCTATATCATGCCATAAAAGTAGGAAATGTATCACATAAGGCCGGTGGAGAACACAAATATCATGCAATAAAATAACGAAAGAATACAATAAACCAACACAATCATAGGCTCTCTTCGGCCTGGGCTTTATAGTATAGTAGAGTTTAACATCCCACTCGGGGGCTTTATGGAGATGTTCCCCTCGCCACGGTTAGGTTTCCTCAGAGGAGTATTTCTAGCCAATCACTTGGCAAGTAGTGACAACTTAACTAGAACAACCAAAAGACAGAACACATACCAACGAAAATTAACAATACATAAAAGGGGGCCCTAATAATAAGCAATAATACAATTAAAGCATGCTAAGATATAAAACAAAAACTAGACCTGGTTTAGTCGCCTTGTACATCTGGCCAGGAAACGGAGCAGGTCTATTCTTACAACCCCAGAGCCCGCACGGGGCGACAGTCTGGGAAGACAACAGTTGGAGTCTTCTGTGTCAAAATGGGAGACACAAAACGCAACACATAAGGACAAACACATAAAATTCATAATGTAAACGGTGTTGACTGCATAACATAAACGACGTCACGATTTCTCAGTTCAATACATCACTATTTATAACCACTGAACTCTATAGAATTCAGTGTTTATAACGACGCGCAGAACCACGACACGCCATGGAGGACTTGTGTGTAGTAAAGAGTGTAAAGTACAATAAGCACAGTGGAAATGGACGTAATCGCAAGCAGTGCGTATACTGCGTCAATTTATCTTTCGAATTAAACCGAGTTTTAACAGTCTAAAGCCAAACCTTAATCTCAAAACAAACACCTGTTGTAAGCCGCTTTTCGGATTAATTTCCCTTTAGAACCGAATTTAAAATCGGTTCTATAAGAAACGATTGATATTAAACTGATATCATTATCGAACTCTAGCGACACTTTATCTATAGGGTTAAATTTAAACCAAATCTCGTTTCAAGTAACCGATTTTATTCAAAAAAATAAAGCGACCATATTGTACTCTCTCGCAAACAAGCGACAAACAACAACTTCTTCGCAACTGAATTTTTACGAAGCCGCGGCAGCAATTAAATAATCGGCCACCAACAAAATACCCAGAGGTTCGTACGGTCTGTGGAGGACCTAAGGGGGACCCGGCCTAATTTGGAGTAATTTGTGGAAATATTACTCTGTTAAAATTTAAGTACTGTTATCACAAATGTATGAAGAATTTTTTTGGCTATAGTAAACATTCTAGTGTTACTGATATGCTGCTTGAACTTCGTCTCCCCTCATTTAATACTGTTATACATAATTACAGATGCTCCTATATACTCATGTGGAATGATCACTGTAATGAGTTAATTAGGTCCGTACGGAGTGTGTGTTCGCATGTGTTTGTTTGATTTTAGTGTTTTTATTATTTAATATACAGTGTTTCTGTGTTGCTTCTCACTTTGTCTATAGACCGTTAGCTTTTTTAGTTGTTGTGATGTATAGGTCCGCATGCGTTTTTGTGTGTTTTTTGTTATACTGTTTTCTAGGCTGTACTGAGTGCTATTACTTTTATTTCTTCTTTTTATTATCTATTTTTCTTCTTTTCTTCTTCTTTTTTTGATATGAACCACTGGTCTGATACAAATAAATGATTGATTGATTAATAGTGGCCGATGAAACAAAATCGTAAAGTAACAGCAGCAGCAGCAGCATCAATTCGCAGCCGATGTCCGCGTTCGCCACTGTTATGCCGCATATGTAGTTCGCTGTGGATCGCAGTCCGCGAACCACCGACTCCGGCGACCGCCCACCGCGTGTGAGTCGGCGGCAGCGGTCGGGCTTAGTAGTTAAGTTAGACTGTTGAGCGGTAATCGGGTACGCCGTAGTGTCTGAATCATCCGGCCGTCTTTGCGGGCTAATGTATACAGTAGACGGTCACATGGCGAGGCCGAAATGAGCCCGGGAGGCATTGGCGACGGTGTGGCGGGCACAAGGCAACAGTCCAGATACGACCAGAAGTGCCGGCACCGCTACAGCGATCCAAGCGGAGAGCAGCGCAATAAATCTGCAGCTGCTGGATAAACGTATTGATTGACGTACGGACCTCCCAATCTCCCGAATTAGGCCAAAACGACTGTCGCATCAGATGGAAATGGGCTCTAGCGTGCTGCCATCACCAGCAGCAGCAGTAGCCACGATGTAGGCCTACTTACTGTTCGTCACGACTTGGTTGCAACCTGTAATAGCGTTCGTTATCTACGTCGAATGACTCATGACTCAAGACAAGCGCGACGCGGGACGCGAGACTGTTTACTTCTGAAACAGTTATCTTTGTCGAAGACATCACCGCTGCGTCTGGGAAAGACTTACGGGTGTTTCTGTTAAGTTTCACCTCCTCAGATTATAAAAACGCACGTGTTAGAAAGTTGCATTTTTCTGAGCACGTGCAGAAAAAAAATTATGTAGGTCTACAGCCGAAAGCTAGTCTGAATTTTCACAGCTGATAGGCACATAAGAAGACTCGCGTCCACCAGATGGTTGAATTACTGGGAGAAATGAGTTTAATGTTTCCAACTTCCGCAACGGACGCACACCCCGTTCGTATCTCACCCACATTCTTCGGCGAGACAGCAAACTGGATTTAACATGCCAGTCGAGATAGTCGAGACTACATTTACGTACATACAGCCAAAACAGAGTTGGCACAGAACCTCTGTATCTGAGGAAGAAAGAGGAAGAAAGCATTACACGAGATAATTTACAGGTTTAAGATCAATGTACAACGTGCGTTTTCGCAATCAAACACCAAGTCGCTATACGCCGATATACGAGTACAATAGATCTACTGGCGCCTCGAATTCAGATTTTAATGTTGACATTGTGCACCTTATAAATATTTCTATTATTATTGTTATTATTTACAGCCAGCATGCTGGCCAACATATACTGTCTAAGATAACGACACTTTCAATCAATATTCATGTACCGGCAGAATTACCGAAAGCAGCTGAACAACTCACTATCTTAAGCTACGTCAGCACATATACGCATTACGCAGCCACGAACCTGCTAATTCCGGTGAATATCAGTATTATATCCAGTGCCTGTTAAGATTCCATGGAGCTCTGGCGCACTGGAAAAGAACCCCTCATCCCTATAAAACTAAGATTTTCACATCTCATAAAGTGAAACTGTCGCACAATCCACTGAGGCTGCACTTGAAAACTTTATCCTAGTTATACTGCGCTTTTCTCGTGTAATTTTTCCCACTTTTTTGGTCTATGCGGCCCCAACCTTACGGACTCTGTAGCAGATGCATCGGCTGGACTTATAAACTCATTTAATTGCCATTTTGCACACACGTGCTAAACTCAACAATACTGAGTCTTGTTCTCTCTTCACCAGGGCAACTTTTTACATGTAAACTAGGTGGGCGAAAACAGACCCACTCGGGCAAATCGCCCACCACTCCAGGCATTTCGCCCAAATGGGTTAATCGGTTATTTTCCGTACTGTGGCCGGTAGAGGTAGTCTGGTAGATCAAAACTATTCCGTCATGAGCCTAGTTGGTAACTTGATATGATACCCAATAATCACCATGACACCGGTAATTATTTTCTCTACTTACTTAAACTTAAACAGATTTGGCTGACCTGTGGTGATGTTATAGTTATAACGTCATGCGAGCGAATCACAACATTTTCAATTTCGATTCTCAGGAAAATCATTAACATTGCTGCCACCAGATGTCATATTTTAAAGCTAAAATGCACCAAATTCGAATTTGGCTCGGGTTCTGCCCCAGACCCCGCTAGGGGAGCTTACAGCGCTCCCCAGACCCCCTAGCTGGATTTAAGGGCCTACCTCTAAGGGGAGGGGAGGGGACGGGAGGACAAGGGGGGTAGGGGAAGGGGGCCGGAAGGGAGAGAGGGAAGGAGGGAAGGGAAAGGGAGAAGGGGAGTGAAGGGATAGGGGGAAGGGGAGGGAAGAAAGGACAATAGGGATCGCCCATCCACTATTTTCGGCTTAAAAGTTGCACTGCTCTTCACTGCAGATATTGCTAGTCATGCATACGTACCGTTAAAAAGACCTACGCTAGACTACATCTGCGAATAGAATACACGTATCCTGGTGCATTTCCATGTACCCTGCTGCCGACTGAACTACTCACCGTGATAACACGCGGAGATTACGTTTCCTGAGTAAAAGTCTGTACTCTACCGGCCTACTCAGCGGCTGAAATAATGGGAAGCCGCAGCGGTGTGAGGTCATCTGGGTGAATAGGCATGCAGGGCTGCAGCGAACGCACGGCGGCGTACTGTGCATCATCACAGCATCATTCAGCCTTTCAGCGAGCATCAGTCACGACACCACAGCTCTGCATGCAGGCCGCTAGAAACAACGCACGATGAACTATGCACCCGCGCCGGATGACCGTAAATAACCACCGAAACAGGCTCAAATTCTCGCCGCCGCCGCCGCCGCGCAACATTTCGGGCGCGCTTCCGTCGCATGACGGCATCATTTGTTTCACATCACATGCGCTCAATCGGTCGTCAATTACTCAGTCCCGACAGACGCTGTATAATTATATGCCTATTACATACGGGCAACAACAAAACAACCGGATAATTAACCGCCGTTATTTGCCGTCATGTATAAACAGAACGCGCTGTCGGTAGGCTTCCACGTCGAGCGATCGAAGCTTTGACAACAGTATTGCTGCTACTAATTATTTACTTGCCTCCTCTCAATATATGGGTGTCGGTTGACGACGACGGTTAGTTTGTTGGCGGTGACGATTTGACTGGAGCTTTGCACGTCTTATAGTCCCCGGTTGTCACCACCACCTCCGTCATCCTTAGCTCCATTAAACGAGTGTTGTTATCGTCCGGTGTATTAATGTTTTAGATCGTCTTAAGCGGTGACACAGTTCATATCAGTCGTCGAATAAACTCCTTGAAATTCGTCAAACATTTTAAGCACCATAACAGCCGTTGAATTAACCGCATAAGTAAGCCTCAAAACAATTTCAAAGTCGTAAAACAGCCACTCGTTTGCGTAAAAACCATTCAGTTTCATTATAAAAGTAATCTGCTATGATTTTCTCAAAACAGTGGTTGAAAATGATCGGTGTCGAGTGGCGATGCGAGTGACGGGTCGTTAAACCTGGTTTACGCGCCGCTTAGAGCATCTGCGTCTCTAGTTAAGTGTAGCAATAAAACCGAGATTAAACAGACCGCGATTAGATAGGTCCTGCCTGGAATTAATGTCTTGTCTATACGTCAGGCCCGGTTAGTACTGACATAAGTAACCCACTACGAGCATCTCGGCACGCGACCACCCACCGAGATCAACTCAGCCCGGGGTAAGAGTTTTAGTATAAACAGGCATGCGCGTCACACTCTAGCCTCCGCAACTCTATAGCTGAGAGCTAAATAAACGGACCGCAGAACAGGCCCACGTGACTCGTGAAAAAAACACTTCGTTCTCGGGCTTTAGTTCTGGAAAACAGCGAATGTCGTTCATTCTCATAGGCGCCGGCGCCATAGAGCTGGCGGGGGCACGTGCCCCACCCCCAAAAAATTTCTGATAGCAGGGGCACAACAGAATTTATGGGGCACCTACAACTGTACGAAGCGTCCCAAAATTTTTGGGACCCCAACATACGCCAACATGGTATGACATTAGGACAACCAAATTTTGCAAGGTGACCACGAGTGACAGGTAGGCTTAAGTTTCTACAGGATCCACCATGCTCCCCGACACTCGGAAGGGCCTAAGGGGACCAAAATTGTCATCATAATATCGGTGTACGTATGTCACTGTCAAGCTGGAATATATCTAGGCCCCTACAACATGTGCCAAATGTCGATTTTTTTCCACTGTGGTATGCCCCGCTGTGCTCCCGGAATTGGGGGTACAACGCTAATTTGGGGGCACGCTAAAAAAATTTCAGGCGCCTTGCGCCGAAGTTTATGCCCCACCCAACTTCAAAACCGTGTCGGCGCCTATGTTCATTCTGAACGCAAAACGCCACGTGACAGCTTTCAACGGAAGTTTCTTCTCACGACAAGCTTAGAAACTGCCAACAATACTTTCTTTGAATGGCTCTCTCTCTCCCCACCCACCGCTTGCTAGGCCTATGGTTCACTTGCCCCGACGGGTGCATACAGCAGGTTGACAAAATGCAACCTGTCGCGCTGCACGAGCGGTGAACAAAGCCATATATTCACGGGCGGGCAGGTGCGTAAAACGGTAAATGAGGTCACGTGACAGCCATCAGCATGGACCAGCAGTATTCCACAGGTGAGGAGGGTGTTGTGTAAAACAGCAGTAGAGCAGTAGGTCGACGTCAATACGGCCCAGGGCATTGAACAGTGTAGGTGCCATAGCTCTGTCAGCATCACACAGCTTAAGTGTTCGGCAAACAATGAGACACACACAACACTAAGGCGTAATTCGCCTCGCCACCACCGGCTGTTCCCTCGATATCAATGCCCTCCAGCCAGGGTAACTGGACGTTTCGTGGACAAGCGCGACAAACTGTCTGAATCTCTTGCCTCTTTGCGAGCAGAGATCGTTTTTTTAAGTCGCGGACAAACTTAAATTAGTTAATAAATATCGACTTATCAGTTTAGTCATCCAGACTGTCCGTGTGCCTTCGTGCCAGACTTAAGTTTTTATTGCCCAATATTTGTAGTCGCGTGACTGAGTAGCCTATACAATTCGCAAGTATCGAGTCGAGAGTCGGTTTCTTGCCACTAATTACCGAGGCGACATCTGTTCCTACAACTTAACGGTCTCTGTTCACAAAGAGTCAAGAGGTTCGGCGGTGGCTTCAAACACTTTGTCCGCGAATAGACCCGCTTGTCCGCGATATGTCTTTCCGCGAATCGTCCACAGTACGCGGATTGGCATGTTCGCGAAAGTCCAGTAACCCCAGCCAGTTATCAGTTTAGTCATCCAGTCTCGTAATGAAAACAGTGCCAGTGCCAAGCTGGAATATATCTAGGCCCCTACAACATGATCAGTTTATGTCTCCAACATATCTGGACATGTTGAATACCGAGCCCTCAGTAGCCAGTAACCTTAGTAAATCAATTAGTCCATCTTAGCCCCAGTTACTTTTGAGACTCGGTTAATGTGACCGTACGTCACCAGTTTCGCTGACCGTCATTACGTCAACGAATTATGCCAAAGGTCGTCACGCATGACTGAACACGAGGAATTTTTGTCTCGCCCTCGCTGATCGGGCTCCGTGTGGACTCGAGCGATGTCCGCTGTTCGCCGGCGACAGCGTCTACCGACAGGATCCTCAACGCTCGCCAGCAGCGGTCCGCCGAGTACTGATCGTCGTGGAGGAGTTGTGGCACTTGTACATCAAGTCTACGACAGTGGACGTTTGTCGAGTTTATCTCTGTTGCGTTTTCATCGTTTGTCTTCGACCGTTTCAGTCAAGTGTCACGTAGTTCTTATAACATTCACTGCGACATTTGGAAAGTGACTTTTCAGCTCATGTACAGTCTGTGAAGCTGCGGCTGATCACTCCTCAGTAAATACAATTTATTGCGTTCGTTATACACTTCGCCTAAGTTACCATTTAACTCGTCATACTAGTGTTACTGAAAACTGCGACCACTATAGCTCAAGCAGACGGACACAGAATGACCCGGTCAGTTCAACTACGAAGACCGACGATTGAATACCACAGGGCTAATCTGTGATTCATGGAGTGATATTTGACGCCGGAAGTGGACCTAGTCACTCACTGGCTGATGTAACATCAAACAATCGCCTGCATTCAACTGGAGGCTCGGCTGTCGGCAGCTGTTGGCAGGGCAAGCGTTAATGAGTGGGTCAAGCCGGAAGAGGAATGGGCAACGGCCAATAAACCCGAAACAAAGCTGCACTGTCCAAGCCAAACGCTTCCACGTTCATCCTTGCATATGCACAGAAGCTATGATTTTTACATGTGCCATCAAGAAAGATTAAAGTCGCGTGTAATTAATCAATCAGTCATTTATTTGTATCAGACCAATGGTCCATATCAAAAAAGAAGAAAAAAATAGATAATAAAAAGAAGAAATAAAAGTAATAGCACTCAATACAGCCTAGAAAACAGCATAGCAAAAACATAAAAACGCATGAGGACGTAAATACATCTCAAAAGCTAAAAATGCTAATGGTAATATAATAGTTTCGGCCATAACCGAAACTAACTCGTGTCTTTTGCAGCAAAAACAAAACCACGCCAAAACTGCAATTATTATCAGTTTCGGCAGAGAAACCGAAACGGTGTTTGACGTATACACCATCGTCCATCGGCCTATAATTATATACGATATACTGCACTCGTTAAAACGGTCAGTATTCCACTGACAACCAACGTAACGCCTCTAAGCCAGTGTCACAACACACAATACGGTATGGCACGTGTTCTCAAAGGATTTCACAGTTTTATCTGCACACCCACACGTTCATCCGCAATCGGAATGGGCCATACCTGCCTTTGCCTTCCCAGCCGCAGCTGGTACTTATTTACCGACCCTCGGAGGGATGGAAGGCTGAGTAGACCTTGGTGCGAAGTAGCCCAGGCTGAGATTCGAACCCGCAACCTCCCGATTGCAAATCCGGCACTCTACCGCACATCCACTAGCGCACCTGAGCGCTTCTGCGGTGGCGATTCACTACGAAGAGGCGCTTTATCAAGTGTATGCACCTTTACCTTTACCTTTACAATGTCAAACATTTCTGGGTTTTACTGCATCCAGAGATGACGGAGGTGGCATGGTAACAACTGCAGTCAACTGTAGAATATGTGCAAACTAGAATACAACTCGGTAGAGCGCACAACTCCGTCAGGGCCGCTGATGTCGCAAAATTGTTACTGCTTAACAAATAACGAGTCAACACACACATATACACTCATGCGGGGTCTGTCAGCCCTATCCAAAACCCCTAACCCTATGTTGTTAGTGACGTAACAACAACAACAACCCTATTCTAACCCTAATGTACTGTGATCCGGATTACCACCAAAATCTAACTGTTTCTTCTGTGGCCAATAGTTCCATAAAAAATTCTGTGAAAGTCAGTCGAGAGGTTTTTCGTAATTATGCTATAACAAACAAACGCCTATGAAAACATGACCGGAGGTAATCATACGCACCTAGCTCCATGCAGACCGCGACCACCAAGTTATTTACAGGCTGATGCCATCAACCAGTCGTGTCACAGCACTAAAGCAGCAATCTGTAATTATGAAAAAAAACTACAGGGTATAAACTGGCAAGCCGATAACGAAGAACGAAAGCATGTGAAAGGTTTCTGCGAGAAAACATCAGCTGATCAAACTTCAAATCAATAATGAAATGTTGCCAAGACTTTATATAAGAAATTCAGCGGTCGCTGACAAACCGCGCGACGCATTTGTGCAATATGCAGTGATATGGCTGAAACCACCCTAAGAACACGCCCCTCCCTCGAATATGTTACTGTGCAGGCCCGTAGCTACGCTCAGGCACGAGGAGTCAGTTGCCTCCTCATTCCTCGTCGTTTAAACTTTTTTGAGACACAAATAAATGTAATGAGAAACTGTATAAAAAGAAAAAAATATGGCAGAAAGAGTCGTACAAACC
>Ga0049107_10000675_pt1 | contig 10875 bp, 7 predicted proteins | sample WorMetilPIANOSA1_FD_61187 | JGI IMG/M metagenome (GOLD analysis project Ga0049107, IMG submission 61187) | Marine gutless worms symbiont microbial communities from Max Planck institute for Marine Microbiology, Germany - Olavius ilvae PIANOSA.1 | ecosystem: Host-associated > Annelida > Digestive... | reverse complement strand
CGAACTGCATGGATGACAGACTCCGTAGAACTGGGTGTCATCGGCATACTGGTGTACATTGAGACCATGTCGTTCAACGATACGTGTGACGTCTGCCGTGTACATGATGAACAGGATCGGACCAGTGGACCAAAAGTGTCATATTTTTTCACCGTTAAATTCAGGAAGGATCTGTGGAGGAATTAAGCTGGACTCAAAACTGCCACCTCCCCTCAAATCTGTTTCCGCACTACATTGCGAAAATAAGTGGTCAGTTATAGAGCTCTACATTCATATTAGCCAGAACAAGCTGTAGGCGGGCGGCCGCCACGGTATGCCCCGCCCCTCTCCTCCCCGTGGGTGCCGAAGTGCCTCGCGCGGCCGGCAACGTAGCAGCAGCTTCTCACGGCCAATAAGTTCCCACGCTTACCGCTGCAGCCACCTCACGCGTTAAGGCCGCGCTAAGTAAAGCGGCATGGTGACCTCGACAGTGGTGTCAGTCACGTGTGACGTCGGCTATCTCTGTGCCAATTTTGGTCTTTCTAGGCATCTCGACTTAGGCACGATGTACGCGACAGACAGACAGACGTCAGACAAAAGCATCGCTTAATGCCCGCGCCTGTTAGGGGCGGTGGCATAATATGCTTCATGTCAGGCTGCATTTGATTCACGAGTTTATTTTTTCCTGATACTGTCTTCATTATGACATTATTGCAATATTTTGTTTGTTGCATTACTCATTCCTTTCAGTTATGAAGATAAACGTTTGGCACAGCATTGAACAACGCACAATTTTTGACGCATCCACTTATCAGTGGCAGACACAACTCAAAACATGTGCCGAAGGCAGACATTTTAAACACATGACGTAAGAAAGTGTAGAAAAACAAAGAAATAGCATCCCCATGAACGTTTATCGTACCGTAGTTAAATATTTTTCACCACTTTGAACCAAATTAACAGTTCTCTAAAGCTGTATAGTTGACCATTTACGTTTCACAAGGTAGTGTGGCAACAGATTTGAGGCGAGGTGGTAGTTCTAATTCCAGCTTCCCCCGCAAATCCTTTTTGATTTTAACAGTGAAAAATTTTTTTATGAAAATTGGTCCACGTTTAACGAAGTTATCGTAATAATTAAAGTAGCCTACTTTTTTTCTGAGACACAGTGTAGTATTAGGCCACGTCTGGATACCACGACGTATCAGTCTGCTCACACAATTACATCTCAATCATAGTGTTACTGCCCGACTATCCCAATTCAAATGCACCGCTTGTTCTTTTTCCTTTTTTCCTGTCGCTTTTTCCACAATACAAAACCATCGTTACTTTTACTTTTGTAAAGTGCGGTAGAGATCACAAAGGTCAAAAAATCAATAATCTCCAAAATCAGACAGGAAATATACACCGTGATAAACATTAAACTGTCACAGACAAGCTCAACAGCTGACTTCATTGTGGGCCAACATTGTTACAGCTAAACGAGTTTTTCATAGTTTACTGACAAAGCAGAATATCGAATCAATAAATTCAAGGCACAGTAAACTCGTGTAACTGTAAGTACTTTAATTAACAAACAGAATGTGAAACTGCATGAACAAACGCATAACGCCAGTGAAGTGCCATAATAAAAAATTGCTCCTGAAGAAAATACTGCGACTACTGTGCTGCAAAATACAGTAGTTGCAGTATTTTATTCAGCAGCAATTTTTTAATGATGGGACATCACTGGCGGTATGCATTATGCTGTAAACGGTGTTCTACTTTCAGCCACGCTGCTGCTTACAAGTCCAGAAAAGGTGACACTAATAATGAACAAAATGATACATAAAAGAATGACAAAAGTGTGGAATTTTACGAAAGAACAAGGTGGCTAGTATTCATTTACTGGATCTATCCTTACAAAATTTGGAAAACTGACGCTGATTGCACCAACATTAGCAAAACAATATCAAGTCAAAATATTGGACATCGAGCATACCTGCCTAATACTAGCATCATATATTACAAAAAATTTAAACTACAGTGGTTAGTTAGTTGGTGTTTTACGGCACTTTCAGCACAAACAGGCTATATTGTGCCACAAAAGTAGGAAAATATATCACGTACGGGCAGGAGACAACATAAATACATAATAAAACAACGAAGCAATACAATAAACCAAGAAAATCACACACACTCTTCGGCCTGGGCTTTCTGGAGACGATCCCCTCGCCACAATTTAAGCTTCCTCAGAGGAGTCTTTCTAGCCAATCACTTGACAAGTAATGACAACTTAACTAGAACAACCTAAAGACAGAACACATACCAACTAAAATTAACAATACATAAAATAGGGCCCTAACAAGCAACAATACAATTAAAGCATGCTAAGATATAAAACAAAACTAGACCTGGTTTAGTCGCCTGGTAAGACATCCAGCCACGGAGCGGGTCTATTCTTACAAACCCTGAGCCCACATGGGGCGTAAATTACGGTGGGTTTCAAAAAATGTCACCCCTTAGCCTGCACTTTTATTTTTTACTAACTCTGTGAAAAATCAACGAAATTTAATAATAACTGGTATAACATATCCTGAAGAAACTGGACACCAGAAAAATATAAATACGCCACCTCACTTACAAACTCTTACCACACTACCCAAAGGCAGAAGAGCAACACGGTGATTTTTCAAGTATATTCAACAAAGATTTCAATTAAATGGCTAATTTTCCAATCATTTCCATTCTGTTCATCATTTTAAAACTGTGAATTACGGCATTTTACTAGCTTACGTTTTAGTGAGTGTTCAAAGTGATCTCATTCTGTCAGTGTTTTCTGTTTCAGAGATGAACTGCATTCCAGGCTTCCAGTATCACAGTGCAGATGAGCTGATCGAATAGCGACATTTACAGACGCCACGGTTACGTCTGTACACTTGGGACACTGGCTGTAGTGTAGGCTAGTTTCACTGGTTTCATTTTCACTGATTTAGGATGATGAATGTTGTGGGAACGTTGGGAAATTTTCGAAAGTCAGCTGTTTAACTGAAAATACTGTTAAACATTGTTTAGAAATCACTTTTTACACTTTGCAAAGTAGCGTGGTAACAATTTATTGGCGAGGTAGTAAGTTTACAACTTTCCAATGTCAAGTTTCTTCAGGACCTAAAATTATTAAAATCAGTTAACATTTCACAGAGTTATTCAAAATAATATAAAGGAAGGCAAGGGGGTGATATTTTTTTTGTAAAACAGTGAATAATGGTACTCAGTATTCTGCATATCTTTGCCAAGACCATTGACACCAAATCAATTGTTACTGTTGAACAAACGCCGGGTGAAACATACCCAGTGTAGCAGGGTCCCCTCAGAACCATAACGGGATATTGCTCGTCCCCACCTAACTCTAACCATGATCCTAATCCAACCCTAACGTAACGTGATCCAGATTATCACTATAATCCAACGGTTTCTTCTGTAACCCATCTGCCACCTTTCCGCCGAATTTTGTGAAAATCGATCAAGTAGTTTGTGTGTAACTCCGCTAACAACAAATAAATGCTGTTATCTCATTGGTAGAGTACGTTGTCCAATTCTGAGGGTTACCTGTAATTACATTCTATCAACACGTTAAGCAGAATGACTATTAAGTTTAATAATTAAGTATTGATGACCTATTCAAATAATTGCATATACACGTTCACTCGGCAATGAACTCCATCGGCTGCTGCGAGGTGGTGACGTAGACGACTTGTATCTGGTTGGAGACCTTGTGCGAGCTGCGCTGGTGTCGGCCGAGCTCTCCAGCTCCAGCAAAGCACTTGCTGCACATGGCGCACTTGAACGGGCGCTCCGACTTGTGCAGCCGGCGGTGATAGCGAAGGTTTCGGGCGTAGGCGAACTGCTTCCCGCAGTCGGCGCAGGCGTAGTTCTTGTCGCCGCTGTGGGCAATTCGCACGTGCTCCTTCATGTTGTGCAGGCGGGTGAAAGGTTTGCCGCAGTGAGGACAGAAGATGCCGCCCTCGTGCATCCTCCGATGGTCGGCGTTCTCCCGGCCGGTGTTCATCTCCTTGCCGCACAGCTTGCACCGATACAGCACCTCTCCGGCGTGCAGGCGCTTGTGTTTCGTCAGATCGCCGCCGACCGCGAACTGTTTCCCGCACTGGTCGCACTGGTACGGTTTTTCGCCGGTGTGGGTTCTTCGGTGTTCGGTCACGGCATAGCTGCGGATGAACTTCTTGCCGCAGATGTCGCAGACGTGCGGCTTCTCGCCCGAATGCGTCCGGTAGTGGTTGACGTACTCGCGGAACCGCCGAAACGACTTGCCACAGTCCTTGAAGTCGCACATGTGGATCACCTTCTCCCGGACGGTCCCCGGCGGCCGACCCCGACGTTTCTTGACCTCGGCCGGCACCGGCAGCTGAACGTCAGGATTGGCGGCGGCTTCGGCGGACAGGTGCTCTTCGCCGATGACGCTCTTCAGCAGCATCTCCTGCAGAAATCGCTCTTCATCCTCGCCGATCAGCGAAGCTTCCGGTTTGATGACGGCGTTCATACCGTCCAGGTCGGAACCGGGTGCAAATATGGCTCCGTAGACCTCGAACGGCTGAGTGGCTGGCTGCACTGCGTCCGTACCAAGACTGACGGCGGTCTCAGACATCTGATGCTCCTTTATCACAGTCTGTTCCCGATCGTCTTCAACAGCACCGCATGGGTTCGTGTCCGGTTTGTCTAACACGGCCTCGTCTTGTAGACCAGGTATATTTTCGGTAGTAACATCCGCTGTGTCACAATTCATTACTTGTACGCCTTCAGTAATGACGGCCATCTGTTGGACGGCGTTTTTCGGCGGGCGTCCTTTTCGCTTTGGCACGGACATTACGTCATTTGTGTACGAATGATCCTTGCCATTGTTCACCGCTGACCAGACGTCGCTGTGCTTCGACTTGATCTTAATTATTTCAACGGGTCCAGCTCTGGGCTGGCACTTACCTATGCCGTCACCTTTATGTCGACAAAACACCAACAAAATTAGTGGCAGTCTATCAGATTAATACTTTTTGTTCCTACTAATAAATCTAAAGCTCAACATTACTCCGTAAAATCCTAGATGCCTACTATCATCCACAAATGTAACATGCCTAAAACCCTACAATATCTTAGTAGCCATCTTGTAAACAATACGCAACACATGAACTACACATTATGGCAGTTTTTCTATTTTAACTGCATAACATTTAATATATGGACCCTTCAGTGCTTTGACAACGTTGGTTGAACGACAAGATAGGCATTCTGTCAAAGTGCTGCTTAGCCAATCCCAGTGGCTCTCCTTTGGGTGGGGACTTGGCCTGCCTAACCAAGTCTGGCGGAAAAGGCAGGCTGGTTAAATAATAATGAAGCAGTAATAGTAACATTCAATGTAGGTATATTTTATTCAGTGAAATACTGTTACAACGGACTCGTGAGAAATATATGTTCATTCAAAGGAGTCGACACATAACATAATACATTTTTAGCATTTTAGCGTCAATATATGTGTGCATGTTCAAAATAATCCCAATTCCTACAGTTCCGTCTTTAGCTACTGATTCACTGAAAACATAAAATGCATTAGATATTAAACAAGTGAATTATTCAAAAAATAAACAAACATTAAAGACCTGCACAGAAATATAAGACATAGTTTAACTGTTACGACAATGCCGGCAAATTAAAGATTTTGTGAGTGCCGCGACGGTGGCGGTTTAACTCTCCCATCCGAGCGAAGCACTTTTCACACTCCTGACACTTGTAGGGGCGCTCGGCCTTGTGCAGGCGGCGATGGTAGCGCAGGCCGCTCGAGTAGGCGAACTTCTTTCCGCACACCGAGCAGCCGTACTGCTTGGCGCCGGCGTGTGCGCTGCTCATGTGTTCCTTCATGTTGTGAAGTCGGGTGAAGGACTTTCCGCAGACGAGGCAGACGTTCTGTCCGGCGTGGACTCGACGGTGGTCGGTGTACTCGCCGCATCGGAGGAACCGCTGGCCGCAGGTGGTGCAGTGGTAGCGCTTCTCGCCGGAATGGTAGCGCCGGTGCTTCAGCAGTTCGCCGGACGTGAAAAACTGTTTGGCACACACGTCACAGACGAAGCGCCGCTCGCCAGTGTGCTGGCGTCGATGTTCGGTGACCGACCGATGCCGGGAAAACCCGCGTCCGCAGACGTCACAGTGGAACGGGCGGTCGCCTGTATGGGTCCTACGATGTTCGGCGTACTCCTTCCCGCGCAGGAACGACTTTCCGCAGTGATCGCAAATGTGGATCACCCGCTCTCTTCCGGCAACCGACATCACCGGCTTGCGTGCCTCGCCTTTACCGCCACCAAGAGTCTCAACACACTTGGCCACATCCTTGAATGGATGATCGTCATCGGTGGTTGACAGCGCGGACAGAAAATGTTGGCCACTGCCTTCGACGCCGCCACTGTTTGTTATCATGTTGTCTGATATTCTAATGCCGGCAGCGACTGCCATTGGACTGCCGCCCGATAGCGAATCGGGCAGATCTTCACAGGTTAACGGATGCGCGTTGCAGTCCACTTCCCGTTCAGAACCATCCGACAAACTGACGTCGTCAAGAGGCAGAACAAAAAGCGGCTGCTCGTTAATATACAGTGCCGTCTTGTCTGCAGAGATATGTGGTGAGCACGACTTTGTCTGCGGAGCCGGAGTCACACTGACAGATTTCTGGTAGGTGTAGCAGTGGTCGAGGCGTGATCCGACGTCTGGCCTTTTAAGGTTCTCCCTCGAAGTGATGCGAATGAATGCCGATGTCCTCGCCGCATGTCGTCCACTACATTTAGCCGACGTTCCAGCAGCCGATTCACCTTTAAGTCAAATTAACAATAGGAGTTAGTAGTGCTATGATAGTGGAGTGACGACAGGTATTTATGTCTTACAGGACAAGAACACGGTTACTTTCAGTTTTCATTTAACCGGCCTATTTTTGAGAATTATTCTGGCTCAGATCAAAGCAGAATGTATGGGGCTTGCTAGAGTAGGTTTCTATTGGAGGATGGATACCGTTTCCTGTCACCCAACCAACAACGTCAAAACACTGAACGGATTCAAAAGAACATAACACCGACTAGAAATTTTTTTTACCATATATATGTGCAAAAGACGAGAACCCACAACAGCCATGCATATACTTATCCCATGGGGATGGTTCAGCCACACACAAACAGAAGAAACACAACAATCGTCAAACACAATCAAAACAGCAAATATGGCATGTTTTCAAGACGGCTGCTATTCAAGAACTGAGTAAATACTCAACAAGCTACGCTGTTATTCCCTTAAAATATGTACGCACTGCATGATGTCACATTAATGTGAAGTTACAAATCAAGTATAGATCTAATAATACTAATGAGGAAGTTCTCAAGAAAGTAAACAAAGACAGGCAAATACCGAACCCTATTTGCCAAAGGAATCACGGATGGATTGGTCATGTTTTGAAATAAGACGGACTTCTGCATGAGATTACTGAAGGCAGAATGAGAGATAAACAAATAATAGGGAGAAGAATTCAGATGCTACACGATTTCACAACTGATGGTGGCTGTGTTGCACTCAAACGGGCAGCTGAGGACAGAGAGGGATGGAGACACAGAGAAAGGATGTCAAAAACCTGCTCTACAACAGAATACTACTGATGATGATGAAGATCACCAAGGCCGATTTCAAGACACTCAAGACTTAAGTGCTACTCAACTCTATATTGAAGAATAAGAGTGAAGTGTCACATAAATCTGAGTAATGTTCACACAATGAATGAACTCCAAGTGACAAAATCACGAGCCTACAATGTGCTAGTGCAAAACTTCAGCAGGGTTTAAGCATCAACTAATGAGCTAATTTGGTTCAAAACTACGAAGTTCGACAATTAAAGTAAATGAAACGTCAGTACTTACCAAAATGTATACTGCTTAAATATGCAGAGAACTTCAGGTCAAAAACGGATCATCGGTAAAACACTGTCCTCTGGCTAATGTCCAACAGCAAAATTACAATTAAGTGTACCACCAAAAACTTGAGAACTATTCCAACCGTCTCCAAAAGTGATTTAGTAAATCAACATGTGGCATTATCCATAATGCGTTCAACATTTCTGAGATTGAGAAAAAAGATGAATCATTATAGAAAACATGGTGTCTAAATGTTAAGCAATTCACATGAAAATGATGGATGGTGAACAGTCCATTAGTGAAGACTTCAGAAGTCTTTGTAATGCTTCATATGTCAATGAAAATGCTACTAATTTTTAGGCACTGCTGTCAGTTTGAATCCTCTACTAGATTTAAAGAAACCAAATTTTAAATTAACATTATATTTATTTACAGTCAAAATAAAAACCAATATTTTTAGTGAAATTGGTGATTTCCATCACACATTCATACATACACTCATAGCCTACATGCACAATTGTTTTAATGGAAAATTTCCAGGTGACATTGGTTTAGCCAGTGAAGAGTTCAGAGTTGCCCCTTGACTTTCTTTCTCCATCTAATTCTAGACTGTACATATGCTTGGGACAGTCCCAAACACTTTGAATCCTCCACGCCAGTCCCACCTAAGTGAAAGAACCCTAAGTGGGACTGGCATGGAGGATTCAAAAAGTTTGGGACTGTCCCAGGCATATGTACAGTCTAGAATTAGATGGAGAAAGAAAGTCTGTGGCCAACTCCTCGGTCATGTTCCATCAACCACCATCAAAACATTTCACTCAAACGTCATCATCCTTAAATTCTTCATTCTCATCATGCTTTCAATCAATAATCTGCATGATAGGCATGCAAAAGTAAGTTACATAGTTCACTTCAGTTATGTAACTAACTGCAAGTGATTATGCCCAATAATTTCACTAAACAACAATTACTGTTAAACGTTTTGTTTCCGTCTCCCACGATTTACAAAAAAACTAACTTCACTGCATTCGCAAACTGAAATTTAGAACCAGTGACATCATATTCAATTTTTACAATGTTTTTGGTGTTCAGTTCATAGCAAAGAAGCATTTTATTATGCACAGCTGACAGGTGTAATAGCTGTGACCTTTCTGTCCTAATGTCCGTCCATCACAGGCTGGTACTGTGTTGAAATTACTGCACACATTTTTTAAAGTTTCTTTTTACAAAAGATGTGACGACTATTTGTCACTAACAACACAAAAATGTGGCACAAAAACTCCACACCATTGGCACTTGTTAGTAAAAAAGTGTTGGTAATATTACGTCTAATATGTGAGCCAGTGAACTTAGTGGATTTGCCTGAAATCTGATAACGATTTTAACGACACATTTTTTAAAGAAAGTATTCACTAGGGTTTCTTGCATGCATACTGACAGTGTTTCTGTAATAATGTTAAGCCAACTAACTGAAGAAGAACAGCGGTTACAATTTTAAGACTAAGTCGCCTAGCAGGCTAAAGTGGTTAATTAATTGGATTAAAATCCCTCGTGTTAATTTACAACTTTTAAAATAAGGCTTAGAGATTTTAAGAGTGGGTGAGGGTTGTCAACTGATGTTAGAAGTTTTACGGTTAATTTTCTAATCATTTGAACAACCATAAACAAACCACATACATGCTAGTATGCAGATAGCCCTGGCACAGGGAATAGAAACCAAAAACACGGACACATATTTCTGTTTGTGGAGCTAACTTTCTCACTAACAAAAATTATTGAGGTCTAGCATGCATATGCATGGGGATGAAATCAAAACAAACAACTATGGCCACAAACAAGCAATATACAGATAATACAATAATTACATTGTGGCATATTTCACACTTGACCATGACCGTGGTTAATTTCAAGTTCACAAACAGATCATACAAACACATCAGCATGACTCGGTATGAAAACTGCTTAAACCCTGCATCAGTTTTGACTACGAGCAAAGAAAATCAATTTACCTTTCTCAACAACCTCCAAACAGATGTCTTCGTCGGTCAGGATAACTGGAGGCAGGTTTTCCATCACGCTGTCATTTCGACACCACACAATTACACAGCAAAAATTCTATTAATCTGTGGACTGACAACTGCCTTCTACAATATCACAGCATGTCGTTCTCAGCACAATATTTATAAAAGTTATGCAAATTAGTTTGAAAGTGCGTGAAAAACTTTTTGCTCCCAAATTTTTCCGTCAATTTCAACCAAAACTGGCATTAAGTGAAACTGCAGGATCTCAAAGCAAACATGCAGGACAACTGATGTTAATGTACATAGGACAAGCCATTGCTCAGTCAGCAGTTAAGGTGCCTGACTTTCACACAGCGAACCAGGGTTTGAGTCCCACTGGTACCCAGTTTAAAGTCATTGGTGGCATCAGGTAGGGCATCCGGACACACTGCACCCATGCACCAGATGTCCCACTGTACACGTGGAAATGTCCACGCCTTCATATGGACGTTTTGCATGACATTATGTATGTGGAGAAAAAAAAATTAACAAATATATTTAATAGTTGGGTGTTGGTTTGTTGAGCTTTGCACAACTTATAGCTGCCGATGTCACCACCACTTCCATCATCCGTAGCTTTAATAAAACTGCCTAACCCAGGTTCACCTGGGAAAATGGCCATTAAAACAGATACCAGAGATCTTTAATGGTCCTGGTGACTCCAGAAGTTGACGAATTCTTGAGAGCTAATTAGATTTGGATGCTGAAAAACAAAGTTCTGTTTTGGACATAGCTTAGGAAGTTGGAACCCAGTGTTAACAAGAATTTGTGCGGCCGAGATGGCCGTACGCTATGCGGCCCTCAGTGCGTGCCGAAAAGTACGGATGCCGTCAGTGCGTGCCGAAAAGTACATGTGTGTCATTGTAATTCGCTAGGTGGCGCGACGTGACGCTCGGTAACGATAACGGGAC
>Ga0049107_10000674_pt1 | contig 10877 bp, 11 predicted proteins | sample WorMetilPIANOSA1_FD_61187 | JGI IMG/M metagenome (GOLD analysis project Ga0049107, IMG submission 61187) | Marine gutless worms symbiont microbial communities from Max Planck institute for Marine Microbiology, Germany - Olavius ilvae PIANOSA.1 | ecosystem: Host-associated > Annelida > Digestive... | reverse complement strand
TGTAACTCAAAATATGTGGTGATAGAGACTACAGTTTACAGTTGGAACATTGTCAAAAGGACAAGCAAGAAATTCTGTTGTCGAGTTATAGTTTCAGTGCAGTCTGTTTAATGCTTACATGCGTTTAATACAGTCTGTGTATTCTTATGTGCATTTACATTGCAGGTTTAACAAGAAACCAAAAAAGGCAATTCAGTATCTGCAAGAACAGGGCCTTCTTGGCAATAGGATCGATGACGTTGCTGAATTTTTTCATCATGACGATCGTCTTGATAAGGTCTGCAGTTGTTGTGTCATCTGCTAACTAATGTGTCACATGTGTAACTTAACTTTCTTAATTATGCATGCCAAGTTTCTAGACTAGGAGTATAGTGGTACCTGCCATTTGCATGTAACTTCCCTATGTCTCAAAAAAACTGTCATCTGTTTAATCTTGTATAACTTGAAGAAACTGGAACTGATGTTGATAATTTTTGGCACGCACTCTGGTGTAGGTCTGAGCTTCAAAATGCAAGCATAATTTCCAACCTCACTTTAGTTGTAATCTTACACTACACAGGAATATACCAACAACCGAATATGCGCATTGCATTCATTACTGGACGCGTAAAAACTGTCTTGCTTACAGAAATTTTCTGTACGTTATGTAGTACTGATTTCTTTGTTGGTATTTTTGTAGCATGTTGTTGGCGACTTCCTCGGTGAAAATGAAAAGTAGGTTACCTGCATTTGTCTTTTTGGATATTTCAGTTAATTCGATGGCTGATATTCTGCAGTAATGATAACTTGCAGTAACAGCAGCGGATAACTTGTGTGTTATGACTAAACAGCTACCATAAAGCAGTTTTAATATTCGTTAAGCAGGGATTCGACTTTTTCTATCAACTGCACATACATATTATCAGGGATCACCCTCAAATCTAATTTACGTAGGAATAGGTTAAGAATTGTAGCAGGTTTGTACAGAAGTTATATTTGATGGTGTATTATGATTCTTCTATTGTATATGACAGCTAAGCAGTACACATTTTACTGGATATGCGATGTGCATATTGTAAGATATGCGATACAGTTGTTAGTGAGGTGCAAAAATCTTATCAGTCTGCATACATTAATTGTGACAATGACCGAAGAAGCACAGTTGCTTGTGTTGTGACTGATACATAGGTACAACAAGGAAGTTATGTATGCTTATGTGGACTACTTTGACTTTGGAAATATGGAGTTTGTACCAGCCCTGCGACAATTTCTTGACGGCTTCCGACTTCCAGGCGAGGCACAAAAAATTGACCGACTTATGGAGAAATTTGCATCAAGATATTGTGAATGCAATCCAAAGTGAGACAGTCTTATAACTTTATTTGCAGTGCAGCATTTGACATTATAGCATTCAACTTTGTTCACTGCCTGTATCGAATGTTTACGTGTGTATGGTATAAACAGTGCCACATGCATATCATACATCACACCTCACTCAACAAGGTAGTTAGATATGTATTTTTTGACGACAACTGCACTTCTGTATAAGTTACCTTTTAGATTCCTTAAAGCATATTATCTCTAGTGTCAGTATTTTCACTTAAATTAGAGATGTTTCGTGGACACCACAAATTGTGTTACTGTGGAAACTTTTATTGTAACTTTTCAACAGAATTTTACAGCATTGTTGGACGATGACAATGACACCCATTTTATGGCCATTTTAATGGCCAACCTGGATAAGCCAGTACCAGAATGTCTATTCTGGATTTTATTGGAGCTAAGGATGATGGAGATGGTGGTGACAGCTTGAGCTGTAAGACTTGCAAAGCTCCAGTGAAATCATCACCACCAAAACAACCAGTACCCAACTTTTTACAGGCTGGGTGCCCTTTTGTTGCATAACGACAGTGTCAAAGCACTGAAGGGACATTGCTGTAATACGCTAGTTATTAAAAGAAAATGCTCTGTCATTTTGGTTTTTAAAATGACACAGTATTGACGTGTTTCAGGTTGTTATGTACAGGGTAATTTCAGTGTCGATGCTGTTCATAACTTAGCTGTATATTTTCTGTATATTGTGTTAAAGCACGTGGACTGCGAGGCTGAATGGAAATCCTAGTGACATGAAAGAACTGGGAAGGAAGCAGTCCAGGCAGATATATGAGAAATTTGGAAATAAAAAAGAAGTACTTTGGGTTTGCAGTAAATGGAGAAGACTGATCAGTATAGCAGCTCACCCAAAATGTCATGAGAATGACGATGCTGGCAGTGTGGTTAAGACGCCTATTGATTTCGGGTACAAACTGGCCCCGGCTGTCCTGGAATGCAGCTGTAAATGTGGTCATTGCTATGTGTGTGTTGTAGCAACAGCCTCTTTGCAAGTGCTGACACTGCGTATGTGTTGGCCTACTCGATCATTATGCTCACCACAGACCTGCACAGCACTCAGGTTCTGTTTTGTCGTTTGTAAGCAACAAACAAACTTGTTTTACGACCCTTGAACCAGGACAACCCAGGTGAACCAGCACCATAGAGACGTTCGCTGTTCACACCCATCTTATCACCCACTAATAACTGTTGCACCAATACTCTTTGATATTTGCCCTCCATCTGCTATGATCCATCACATCACCCAGCTTTAATTCCAAGTCTAGCATATCTACAACCTCCTTCCAAGTTTTCCTACTTTTTTTCTTTGACCCCTCAACCTCAAAGTTGTGCATTTTTAACTAATCGTCATCATTCTTCCTTAAGATGTATCCATACCATGTTTTTTTTAATAAGCTATGTGTTGTCATGCCTGCACATGAGTGAATGGGCAGTCACAGCTAGTAAACTTTGTCTCACATTTTAGTGTAACATTGCATGTATTTACAAGTATTTTTATAAATGTTAGTGAATATTAGTAAGAGTGAAAAGAATTCAGAGCATGCTGTAAGTAAGTAAGTTTATTGTGTTGCATGTGCCATGTGGAGATATTGTATAAAGCACAGTGGATAGATAGCTGCTGTGATCAAGTTTGTCAACACTATTATATCGTTGTTCACTTGATCTTATAGTCACATTGAATATTGGCAGCTGACTGTCCGAGTCATCTGTAAAAAGCACGTCTCTATGTTATACCGTTTATGAATGTTGGAATGAACTTACTGTGACAGCAAATGACTTGTTGGATAGCAATTCAGTGAAGTGGAAAGGTTAAAACAATATGGGTTTGTTATTTTTTTAACTTTCCGTTATGGATTTTCGCCATTTTTGTACTTCATTGCCTTTAAAGTGCAGTAAAGTGTACGACATGTTGAGGTATACCATGTTCTTGTGTTACTCAGGTGAGGAACAAGATGACAAAGCACCAATATATCCGGATGAATCGTGGCATTAATGATAGTCGAGATCTGCCAGAGGAATATCTTAGTTCAATCTATGATGAGATTGCAGACAATGAGATTAAGATGAGAGTGACGCCTCAGGTACGACCAGGCAAGCCAACGTCTGGAGCAAGTGAGTGCACTGTACTCCGTAATAATTTTTGTCATTATTTTGTAACTGAAATTTTAGTATTTTTCGTTAGTGGCATGACATTCTTGTGAGTGTTTAGGTAGGTTCGATTCCCTTACATGTAGATTGTAGTCAGTGATGTATTACTTTAGTTTAATTGATAACCTTCAGTGCTTTGATACTGTTGGTTGGGTGACAAGAAAGGCCATCCAACTTATGAAAAAATTCTGTTCAATCAACCTAACCAGGAGTGGCTGCAAAAAGTTGGCCGATGTAACAAAAAATCAGAGTAGTAGTGGCAGTTTAGATGTATTGATTTGCTGAAGATATTATTGTCACATTTTTATATTTGGACTCACAGGGCTGATTGTGTTTTTGGCTGGAGGCACATTGTTCTGAACTATGGTACTGCCATTAGTTTTGATTTTTGTGTGACCATTTTTCTGAAGATCACTCCAAGTTAGGCCACGTTGCCCAAAAGTCTCCCAAAGAAGAACCTTTGGAGATTCCTGACTTAAAGATTTTACCCATGCGATGCGTAGCATAGCGCAGTACTTGCTATGGGAAAATGGCTGGCTGGCTGTCTGTCTGTCTGTCGCACGCCGGTATTGTGACAAAACGGCTAAACCTATCTTTAAAACTTTTTCGACCATCTGGTAGCCCCAGTACTCTTAGTTTTTTACCCTAGCGCCGGTACCCAATTCCAAGGGGAATCTCGTCATATCCCCAAAACTCCCCCAAAATGGGCGTGAATAGGCAATTTCAAGCCAAACGGGCCAAATATAAAAATAGCGATATCTTGCAAAATATTAACACGATGGACGTGCAATTTTAGGAGAATGTTAAGACCATTAAACCCAAGTCGTGGGTGGTCTGCTATGACTTCATACCAAATCCAAGATGGCGGACGGCCGCCAATTTGAAAATTGAAAATCGCAATAACTCAAAGGCGGATAGTCCGATCTTCACCAAATTTTGAATGATGACGAAGATATAGCGCTGCAAATTTGAATTTTTCACAAAAATTGCGATAATATGAAAATCTAAGATGGCAGTTGGCCGCCCTTTTGAAAACAGAAAATATGCAATAACTCGGTCACGCATTATCCGATCTTCACCCAATTTTGTTTTGCAAGACGGTGAAGATATAGGCCCAAATTTGATTTTTCACAAAAATTGCAAAAATATGAAAATACAAGATGGTGGACGGCCGCCTTTTGAAAATAGAAAATACGCAATAACTCAGTCGCGCATCGTCCGACCCAATTATATTATATATATATATATAACATGGCATCGTGCAGATTTGTCGGCATCAGCTTCTTGTTTTACAGGCCGGCTGCCCTTCTGTCACCCAACTAACAGTGTTAGAGCACTGGTGGATAATGATAATGCATAGTTTACCATTGAGTGTCATGCTGTGATGCAAAAACACGTTAGCTTATTGAGAAAACTTGTACTGTAAAATGCCACAAATAACTACTTAGTGTCAAACTGGTGACTGATAGACATGTTGAATGAGCGTCAGAGAAAGCTGCTGTACAATGTCGAGATGGAGCAGATGGCACAGACAGCAAAGGCATTAATGGAGTCAGTCAGCCATGTTCAGTCCAACTTCACTAGTGCTACGCATCTTGAACATGTCCGCCCTATGTTTAAGGTTAGTTTTAGTTTTTTTCTCGGTTTTTGTGTAGAGGCACTTGTTCATGGGCAGTCATTGGTAAAATATTTGTTTGAACACTGCTGTGTGCAGTTCATTTCAGTATGTAATGTTGCATTATTTCAGACAGTAAAATATATTGAAGGCAGTATTTAATCATGTAGCTATCGAACTAATGTATGGAATCTTTGATGAATGGCTGCACAGGTAAGTTAACTGTCGTTTGTTGCTGTGTTCTTAGTATGTATCTAATTCTTTCATTGTATTTTGTTTATTTTATTATCTGCCTCTCTTTGGCGAGTATACATGCTGATTGTCATTCTTTTCAGTTGTATCGTGTCACTGATTTGTGAGTCATTTCCTGTGCCCGGACACTGAAGCAATGTGATATGATGCATTGCGTACGTGTGTGGGGTGTTCAGTTGGCGTGGACGCCACTGCTGGCTGCATTCAGTGTCGGTCTTCAAGACTGCGACGACCAGGCAATTGCTACACTGTGTCTCGAAGGCATTCGCTGTGCACTTCGCATTGCCTGCATTTTTCACATGGAGGTAACTGATATTAAGTCTGGTGGTATCATGCAGTTGTACTGCAGTATGTTTGTGATCCTGTCTTCAATGCTTTGATGCTGTTGGTTGAGCGTCAGGAAAGGCAGCCAACCTGTAAAGAATATTTTTGCAGCAATCCTCAGAGATTTTCTGTTGGTCCTGACGTAACCCATGGTGACCGTAGAACAATAGGTTGGCTAAATAAAAACTGCACATGTGTGTTTAATGGTAAAGTCAATTTTATTAAGAGTGACATAGGTACTCATGAAATTCAGTGGATTTATTGTGGCCTTATAATTTACCATATCATCTGTATGATAGTTATTTCCTTCAGCGATCTGACACTGTTGGTTGGATGAGAGGAAGGGGACCTGGATGCCTTTAAAGAAGCTGGGTGTTGGTTTGTTGGTGGTGACGATTTGACTGGAGCTTTGCTCATCTTATAGCTGCACTTGTCATCACTACCTCCACCATCCTTAGCTCCAATAAAATCCAGAATGGAGACATTCTGGTACCGACTTATGTGGGTTAACCTGGAAATGGCTGTTAAATGAGTGTCGTGGTGTCGTAGTCTGTATGCACATTGTCCAACAGATGCTACTGATAGTCCAAACTACCAGAGCAATGTCCGTGATGTATAAAAGCGTTAAGTTAAGGCTAAGTTTTAGATAAATGATGCTAAAGCTATTTTTTTTCAGTGTGAGTGAAACCTCCGCTGTGGATCAGTAGTTAAGTCTCACTTCAGAGACCTATGTTTCATTCTAACTGTCATTCTCATGAGTCATTGCATCACTTTGCCCCCACCTGCACTGGCACCCAGGCACATTGTGGGCTCCAGGTTGAAAGAATAGAATAGACTTGTTCCATTTCCTGGCTGGATGTCGTAAAAGGTGACTAAACCAGGCTCCCTGTGTCATGTCTCTTAGCCTAGGTTTCTTTTGAGTGCGTTTTGTGCTGCTAACTATGGCCACTTTTTGTGTTGTGTTATTTTGTGTTTATTTGTGTTCTTTTTCTTGGTTGATCTGGTTAGGCTGTCATAAGTGATTGACTGAAAAGACTCCTCTCCGAAAAGACCTGTAATGTATCGATGGGGACGTTAAACCCTACACACTCACTCACTCATTGCTACAAAGGGATCTGCCCAGGATTGTGGATCATGTTGCAGAAAAAGTTTCACTTTACTAGTGGGCATATTCAAGCCCTCAAACGTGAATGCATGGTGTTGAAAACATCCTTTTGAAAGCTCAGTGCCTCAGTGTGATAGATCTAACAGGTAAACTTGACGACCTTACCTAATAAGGCTGATATATGATGAATGTTTCAGTTGGAACGTGACGCTTACGTTCAGGCATTGTCGCGGTTTACGTTATTGTCTGCTACATCGCCAATCACCGAGATGAAAGCAAAGAACATTGATACTATAAAGACCTTGATTTCTGTGGCGCATACTGATGGCAACTATTTGGGGAACTCGTGGATGGAGGTATGCATCAACTTTGATTTCAGGTGCAGAATATACGAACAGTACCTTAGATTGTCATATTTATGTATTGATGTAATTGCTTGTGTCAAGGAGAGGTACTAGTACTATGCCGTCATTGTAATGGTGGTATTTATGGAGTGAATGGGATATGCCTGATGTGTGCAGATTTTAAAGTGCATATCACAGCTTGAGTTGGCGCAGTTAATTGGTACTTTTGTGAAGACACGATACATAACTGGGCCAGGCAACCAGACCTCAGCTGGTCATTCGATTGAAGCTTTTGACCCAGAAGGTGAGTGAGCTCTGATGTTATTTGTGAACATTTGTGATTTATGAACATTTTCTAGCTTTGTGTGATGTTATGAAATAATAACTGAGTTATGATCCGTGCTGTTATTTGATGGCTGCAATGATGTCTAAACCACATGTCATACACGCCCAACTTTTTAATAATGCTTTGTGTATTTTTGTTGTTGAAATTTTTGAACTGATCACTGCCACTTCTGTGTTTCATTCCATTCCATGTTGGAGTTGGCGGTCTATTTTACTAGGCGTGCCAATGTTGAAGCCTTGCTTCCTGATTGGGCCAAATGTGCAACCTACCATGGAGCTGTGTGTGGGTGTGTATCCGTTGTAGTGAGTTGGTGTGTGCATGGCCTGGTGACCTAGATTCACCAGGCATGTTAGTGTAGGGTGGTGCAGAGGGAGGGGAGGAACTTAGGTGCTTTGTGCAATATTGAATATACTGGACCTGCCAAACTGTGCAGCCATTGTAGAGTTTGGTTATTGGGCAGCCTCAGCACGGTCAGCCAAGCTTGACCTCGCCACTCTGTAAGGCAGTGTAGGCCGACTACGGCAGACCACAAAATGTGGTCAACAGCATTCCCGTCCAGCCCATCTGCCTTCTTCCATGGCAGCCAAAAACCATTCACATAGCACCCCTGAACTGTGCAAATTATTACCTGCCACAGTTTAGAGGACACAGCACCCTGGAAATTAATCCTATAACATACCTACTATAGTCAGATGACCAGGCTTGGATTTGAACTCCGGTTTTGGCGATGTCTAAGCAAATACCTTGTTTTTTTACACAATATGATACAGAGTAAATTTTCTATTTGATGTGAAGGCAGTGTAAATATTTTTGATTATTAAACTATCCATTCAGTGACGTGACACTGTTGGTGGTTAATAGTAAGGACATCTGGCCTGTATAAAAGTCTCACACAAGCAATCTTCAGAGGTTCTTCTTGGGGAGACCTTCGTGTGACTCAGCCTAATGTGGAGTGATTTCCAGAAAAAAATAGACTGGTTAAACAAACACCTAATGTAGTAACAGATTATTAACTACTCTACTAACCTGCAACAGTGTAGTATATGTGGATATTACGAAGTTACAAACCGTTGTAATTATGTTAATTGTTAAAATATGAAAAATTCAGAATTAAATCTAGTGAATGTAATTTGGAACAGCTGATGGGAATTTCGTAGCAGTGAATGACTGTGATGTCATTTGTAAACATCTAATTTGGTGACTTGCCATGGAAAGTGTCTTGGAGGGAACATCATGCTGTTATTCTTTTTTGTGGGATATTCAACACAAATGCTAGTCTTTGTGAAATGCTTCCAATGTATGGTGTGGTGACAAAATGTTTTTTTTTTGTGACCAGCAATACATGGTTGGTGTTGTTTGTTAATGTAAGTGAAATATTGTTAAGAAATGCCACCAGCTTATTGTCGCAAGAACTAATGCCATGATTGTAACAACTGACACATTCATTAGGTCCAATGTCCAACTGACAAGTCATTTTTCACAACCTTTTATGTTGACAGAAACGTGCATGATTATAATGTTCAGGTTTTTAAAGACGTCTGCATAATGGTGCCAAAACCGCTAGAACCAGCCACAGCAGTAGGCCATATTGGATGATTTCAGCGGCAACATCTTTGTATCAAATTAAATCATATCGATCACATTCCCTACAAAATTTTGATTTTTTTTTAAATTGTAAAAATTAATGGAATGGCACATTTTTGTAACTTATTTATTTACTGAATGACCCTTGTACAGTAATCCAGGAAACATTTAAGCTGTGTTTGTCCAGGTCTTTCCTGCTAAGGTAGTCTGGTGTCATACCATCTCAATTATCCTTGATACCATGTATGCTGAGACTTTCCATCCCTTTCCTGTTTCAGACATGCACGTTCTGTATTCTGTTTTATCATAGAGACCACGATGCATTGGTGAGGGTAGGTGGTCAAAGGTTCAGGAGGTTAGAGCACATGAATTTCAGCTGTATAGGGAACAGCATAGTCATTACTGGTGAATGGATGTGGTATTAAACTGTGCTTAACCGTTATTTGGATAAAACTGTTGTATAAGTTAAACCCAAAACTTGGCCAATATTCTGCTTAATTATCACAATGTGTCTGTCATGAAATGCCTTTTGGGTTGGCCAAGGGGATGATACCTTGGTAATGTTTTGTTTTCATCTAGTGGAATGTGTATTGTCTGTTTGTTTGTGTAGTGATTGTTCGTGGAGGTCGCATTGACTCGAAGACCATGCAGCACCTGCAGGAGTCGATGGGAGAGACCAGTTCACAGAGTGTAGTTGTTGCGGTTGACAGGATTTTCACTGGCTCTGTGAAGCTTGATGGAGATGCCATTGGTGAGGTTTTTCTTGCACTTTGTTTTGAAATTGATGTATGGGGTTCTTTGCTTAAATAGACTACAGAATTGCATCAATCTATTTATTTTTTAAATATAAAAAAATCTTTTAAAATATGCATTGTGGTTATCGTGTGGCTGTTGTGCTGCTGCAGTTGAGTTTGTTCGGGCATTATGTGTCATATCGATGGAGGAGCTGTCAAATCCGTCACATGCTCGAATGTTCAGTTTACAGAAGATTGTCGAGATTTCATACTACAACATGGGACGTATCCGTCTGCAGTGGTCTCGAATATGGCAGGTTATTGGAGAGCATTTCAACAAGGTGTGTAATCATAACCATTCTCTCTTTGATCTAAATATGTTAGTGATGTGCAGTTTCTTAATAAACCATTGGGCTGTGATGTTGATAATAGATTAATATAGAAGTCAAAAAGATGCATGAACTGTCTTTCTTTATAGGTTGGATGCAATCCAAATGAAGACATAGCATTCTTTGCCGTGGATTCTCTTCGGCAGCTATCCATGAAGTTTCTGGAGAAGGGAGAATTTGCAAATTTCCGTTTTCAGAAAGACTTCCTTCGACCTTTTGAATACATTATGAAGACTAATCGGTAATTTTTTCAGTACTTTAAGTTACAATGAAGTAATCTCCATATATTATACAGTCATTCTGTGCAACCTGTGATGATATATTTTGCTTATGTTATTAGGCTCGACGCCTTAGCGTTGAGCGTAATAGCTACGGCAACGTGGCTGGCTGGCTGGGTGGCTGGCTGTCCGTCACAGCCGGTATTGTATCAAAAAGACTAAACCTATCGGAAAACTTTTTGGACAGTCTGGTAGGCCCATCATTTAAGCATTTAGGACCCCTTACGCCGATACCAAATTCCAAGGGTAACCCCTTCATCGGGGGCATTAAATACAGGGGGGGGTGGGAAAATTGGCGATTTTCGTTCGATTTTCGACGTACATCGCCGTTTATCTCGGAAACGGTGCGAGATAGGCCGATGGTTACTATGGAACGTTAATAGGAAA
>Ga0049107_10000673_pt1 | contig 10877 bp, 8 predicted proteins | sample WorMetilPIANOSA1_FD_61187 | JGI IMG/M metagenome (GOLD analysis project Ga0049107, IMG submission 61187) | Marine gutless worms symbiont microbial communities from Max Planck institute for Marine Microbiology, Germany - Olavius ilvae PIANOSA.1 | ecosystem: Host-associated > Annelida > Digestive... | reverse complement strand
CTCTACAGAAAAAAATACTCAACAATTTCAAGCGCTTAATGGCTTAAAATGTTCTACAGTCGGTAACTTAGGTTCCTAGTGGGCATTCGTTATAATGTTATTAGGGTTTACCCAGTTTTTTTATTCAACCTGTCAAAATGTGAAATTTGTCTGCTTCTTGAAATAAGTTTTCTTACCTATTCGGTAGGTGCCGTCGCCTACGCAGTGTTACATTATCTTGCAGCAGCAATAAAACTGCCTCAGCGTAAAAACTCAATGATTTCATTGTTTATTTGCGTAATATAATCCAGTTTGTTCGTTAAAAATAACAAAAATATTTTTGAAACTTAATACAAGAAAATGGTGTAATTTGTAAATCCTTACGTCTGCAAGCGAAATATAGTAGGCTATTCAACTTGGGTGAGATGAGTTGTTTCAACCAACATAATGCAGTTCAATGAATTTGAGTACCATTTCGCTTGCAGATGTAAGGTCGTTCACCTATGTTTTATCACGAGTCCTATCAAAATGATCTTTGCAGTTTTAGAGCCACGACTATCGCCCTTACAGCGAGTTTTAAACTGATAAGTTTTTAACATTTATATGAGTAATATGCAACTGCATCAATCTAATGACACCTGCCAACTAAATCCTTGACACGGCAGTAAATACTCTTTGTAGTTCAACTAATACTGCTGGGTAAGTCGACATGAAAGCGAGACTCAGAGCGAGTCAGTGAGTACTGACAAGTAAAACCAGAATAACCACGAGATAAAATATGGAAAAGAACATAAACTAACCGAAAAATACTAAACACAAAAATATTAGGATAAGACAAAGAACAGGCAGAGCGTGGTTTAGTTGCCTTTTATGACATCAGCCAGGAAACAGATAGGTCATATTCTCTGATGCCTGAGCCCACATGGGGCGTAAGACACAAAAGTACCAATGTATCTGTGAACAGAAGGCAACCTACCATGTCACAGTAACTATACAATATATTGCAGCCTTACTACCGGCACTTAACAAGCTGTGTGGTCTAGAGTGGGCCCCGGGCCACCACATTATGCTACCACCCCTCCCCACACTTGGTGACTTGCAGGCATTTCCCATTCTGAAGATATGGCTGATTTTTGGTCACAGCATTAAGCGGCCTGGTGACCTTGACTTTTGACCTTTTGATCTTGGAAGAACTGGTGTGGAATGTCAGCCGTGGCATGAACCGTCCTGCCAATTTTGATGTTTCCGCGATTTTTCTTTGTTGAGTTATGGGCAAAGACGCGTCAGAATGACGACGTCACGTTATAATCTTAACCTCTGACCTCTTGAGTCACTGCGTATGTCGGTGATTCTGTCATCATATTCCATTTGTATACCAAGTTTGAAGTTCATAGGCCATCCCATCCAGAAGATATAGCTGTTTTTTGAGCACGGCGTTAATTGGCCTGGTGGCCTATAGTGGGGCATTTGACATTTCGATCTCTAGACAGTCACGGATCACACTCCTGCCAATTTTCACCTTGCTACGCCCTTCCATTCTTGACTTAGGGTCAGGCATGGGACAGATGGACAGATAGATGAAGGCCATCAATGCATAATGCCCCCATGCTATTGGGGCGAGGCCATAAAAATGGAATGTGTACAATGTATCACAAACAACTTCACTATTAATATGACCAAATGTCTACACATAACATTCTGCTGAAATAGCATCGACTAGACAACAGCACTCACACCTACATTAACAGCACCACTTACAGCAGACGTAACAGCCTATATCAGTTATCACACGATTATGTCGTCTCAGTTTTGATAGTTTAGAAGTATACACAAATATAAAGAAAATCAAATATGAAATTTAAACTTTTTTGGAAGCAGAAACTTGACAGTGTTGTGTGAAAGTCTGGAAAATGACCTGCAATTCATTTTAACTGACAGTTAAAATAAAAAAAATTACTGCTTTAAAATTCAGTCTGGAATGTTTGCATTAAAAGTCGCACACTACACATACCGGCAGTGCACATAAAGTGTAGGACATGAATAATTTCAGTAACGCAGTAGACACATATATAAAATATATAGGGTGAACCAAGAAACCCGATTTTTGTATGCACTACAATTCAGCAACCATTCAAGATACAACTAAATGATTTTCGCCAAAATGTTCGGGAAATTTAGTAGACTGGATATGCAGATGTAATTTTTCTCTCTAAATTACTAAAAAGTCATTATAGCTGCAAAACGTCTTTCCAGTTCAGTCACTTTGAGAAAGTCTATAACACAGTGTGATAGTTTTATGATTTTTCTACCCGATGCTCAGCATGTTCACCCTCTACCAGAATAATGACTGTAACACATTTTGACCACCAGTTTTCATACTGTCTATCAAGTGTTGGCTGACCACGTTCCTGCAATATCAGTTTCGATGCAACCAATATCTGCTTGCTTTGCAAAGAACACTGAATGTCTTCATGTAGATATTTACACATAATGTCAAAACCGTCTGCACCTGAAAGAGTTATATATATAGTCTGGAACATGACCAGCAAAGACATGATTGAAGTGCAGTAGACAAATGGACTATAACATACTACAGTGGTCATTCTGGCACAGTATAGACACACAGTGCATCGTATGAAGTAGAGTTACCTGTTTTTTTTTCAGTTTAAAACTTACAGATATAAAACTGCTGGAAGATTTTACCACGATATAATAATTGGAGCTAAGAATATTTAAGAGAGCATAAACATTACATCTGTCTTTGGTCTCCTGAATTTCATGAATATTTGATGAACTGTTTCATTGCATCTTAAACTACTGCATATTGCACTGACAGTTGCATTGACTTCTGTATGAAAATACATTTTTTAGAAGTCCAGTTTTTGGCTCGCAGTGTAGAAGATCTACTTTCTATCGTACTGCATACCACAGCATATTAGTATCGAGTGTGATGCCGCATCACCCATCAGTGAACAGACTGTGAATGTATGAGACAGTAACAGACTGCAGCAAGCATAGAGCCACACAGGATATGAATGCATGAAAAGAACACTGCGGATCTACATTGACGGACACATCAAGCCATGCACACGCCAGCAGGAACACGAACAGGCATTGTGAAATACAGACATCATGCACGACAGACAGTGCAGTCACGGAAATTCCACAACAACAGTGATTTGCAGAAAACAATCCACATCAAGAATATTAGGTAAAATCAAAGTAAAACACATTCAGCAAGTACATTTCGACACCAGAGCAGGAACATACCCAAGTAAACACAACACATGTCGAGCATCAACAACCAGCACAGCAGATGTTAGTGGCATTATACACAATGTATGTAATCTATTATCAATGACTAGCTGCAAACAAATCTCTCATTTATACACCCATATACAACTGTTTTGTATCAAGCTAATGCGAATGTTTAGTGATGTGAAATGATCATTATTCTTCCATGCAATTTGTATCAGAGTTTGCTGTTGGTAAGTCACATGACAACAGTGGCACTGTCATCTATTTATGTCAGCTATTTCTCACTGAGACATTGACACCAGCAGTCGTCAGTCAACGCACAGGTCAGACCTACCATCCAACCATCACGTTGCTGCTGGCGACTGCTGTTTGCCACAGACGAAAAACTGGACATCAGTGCATGAGTATATCAACACATGCATGTGCTTGGTGAAATCCTTCAAAAGATTTTTGGGTAACATTACGAAGCAGCTGCAACTCAGTGGTTAAGACTTTCACCCAACAAACCCGTGTTGAAGTCCTGCAGTCACCCATACGAGTCAGTGGTAATGTCAAGGGATTCCAGGCAAAACTGCTCTCATGTGTCAGCAGTGTTCCACTTTACCTCGGCTATGTCCGAGCCTTCATAACCACGGTGTTAAAAAGCCTCTTTTTACACTGACATGGCACACCATTTACACTAGTCATATCTAAACTGACATGCTGGTGGTATGCTGCCGTGGAGAAATAATTATGTTATCTAGCAAGTATCCACATCTACAAGCATAACCAGTCTCAGCCACGACGCTATCAGTCAGCTGAAAGCACTGTTAATTACTACAGCAAGCCGTTCGTAAGTATGCAGCAGATGTTAGTGTGGCAGGCAATGCAGCGAATGGCTTACTTACTTATCAACGAAGATCTTTGCCACACAAGCAGGACTCACAGCTGTTGTACTGCACACCAGCCACGCTATGCATATTTTGTATGAATCAAACAACAATTGTTGGCGGCGTATCATAGTGGTTAGAAAGCTGGTCTCGGCCGGTGAACTTTCCCTGTCCTGCGCCAGACTGCTAGCTGGATGGGTGACCATTTTGTGGTTAAGACGTCCGCTATCGGTCAGCCAACATGGCCAACCCAGCCATCCAACTCTCAGGGGTCGGTAAATGAGTAATGATCCATGTAATTTGGTACATGGATTACGGGGTGAAGGCCTAGCGTGGTTAACTGGGGCATAGTATGCCTGCTGGCTGCATACTGTGGGCCCAGTAGTCCGTTAGCGTGTGCTAATGCTATGGGCTGCCACTAGCTTGCACCACGGTACTACAGTCAATGCCAGTCAGCTGCCACTTCCGAGGTTGTACAGTGCCCCTGCAACAGTTCATCTGTGATAGCGTCACTTTAATCGCAGTCCTTCATTTCATTTCATTTCAACAACACTTGCTTAACGGCCGTTTTCCAGGACAACCTGTGTAAGCTGGTACCAGAATGCCACCATTCTGGATATGACTGTATCAAGGATGATGGAGGCGGTGATGACAACTGAAGCTATATATTGTCATATTGTCACCACCAACAAACCAACATCCAGCTTCTTACAGGCTGGATGCCTTTCCTGTTGCCAAACAACAATGTCAAAGCAATGAAGGGAAAGTATCACATTCCGCAGACGTGCTCACCCCAGCTCACGTGGGGTCTTCAAACCTTGTCTTGATCACTAAAGGCTTCTGGTTACCTTAGGGAGGGTTGCTAAGCCTCTAAGCCTCTCATCAGCCATCTGATATCAGCAGCCCATTCATATGAATCAGATGAATCATTGGCGCCTCAGATTCAGCTCTGAAACTGACAATGTGTGCCTTACAAATGTTTGTATTATTATTATTATTTGTGACGTGTCTGATTCGTATCAATCACACACATCACAAATGCATACTAGCCTACTGCATTTGACTCTACAAGCACATGAAAGTCTCGTTCAAGTTGAAGACCATCTGTGAGGACACAAAAACAATGAGAAATAACAGACGACAAAGAATGAAGAAAATATTGTCATAGTTCTAGGTTGTGAAGTGCGTAATAAGAGAATTCATAGCTGCAGCTGAAAGACCAGCGTGAACAGCTTGTAAGTGAAATGAAACATCAAATACAACACATTCAGTGCACAATGGCAGACCTGTCAACTGGTGATAAGTTGTCATACGCTGAATCATCACTAGCATCAGTGGCACTGTCATCTAAACAAATATTACACAACTGTCAACTGATATCAACTACGTCAAATGTGACATGAAGACGACACTGTGCCGAATGCATACCTCTGACAACGATTGAGCAATTCTGACCCAGTGACCAACTACAACTACTAATGGCTCTGTGCTGGGCCTGGCAGTCAATCCCTTTAAAAACTTCCCCTCTCCTGTATGGGTCGTTATGCAAAATTTGGTTGTGATGCATTAAATGGCGTGATGAACAGCCACATCACGTGATGCATCACAACCAAACTGTATTTCATATGATGCATGCATACATAGAGTTCCCAAGAATTTAGGGCCCCTGGGCCATCCCCTTCGATGGGGGAACGTGTCTGACCCTGTACAACTGCCCAGCACCATGATGGGCTACCATGCCAAATTTGGTGGTTGGATTTCAATGGTATGAGCATACATGGTGGGTCCTAAAGTTATTTACACCCTCAGGTCCCATCCTTCATTTGGGCATAGTGTCTATCATCATAAAACCTCCCCTTCTCTAGATGTATTACTGTGGCACATTTTGTCAATCTAGGTCAAGCAGTATGACCACACATGGGGACGCATGAAAAACTGACCACCAAAGGGCCCTTTCCATTGGGTCACGGTACTCAAAATCTAGACAGTATGTCCCCGGCCAGAAGTCAATCCACCCTGAAAGTTTGGTCATAATCTGTACAGCGTCTTAAGTTATCCTTCACACATAAAACAACCAACGAGCCAGTTAATAAGCAGACAGCTGCAGAACAAATAACCTACTCCACCGTCTCCACAGTCAAAGGTGCCATCAGGTCTGCTTTGTACTAGTGATAGGTTATCAACAGAGAAGTGATGAGTGCAACGTTACCGTTGGCATCATTGGCTTCGTTGCTGATACCGACGTCATCAGGATTCAAGTCTGAGTTCTTGTCAATCACATAATGCAACATGTCATGTTTCCATATGCCATCCATGCGCTCTTGATGTAACTTGGACGCAAGTTCCTTCACTTCATCTTCTCTCTCGGCAGCCAACATTCCCTGCAAACCAACATGCTAGCTCACAGGCACTGCTGATGCCATTACTACCATGTGCATTGTGCTCTTCTCTTTGTAGCAAGTAAGTAAGTAAGTAAGTAGTAGTTTAATAAGTGGTTGACAAACCGCAACCAGACAATCAATATGAAATATAAAGGCAAATGTCAACAAATGTGATCAAATCGGCTAATGTTTTTATACAACATTCTGGTTAGAAAGTTGCTGTCATAGAGTGTTCTGGAAGTTTGTAGCCATGAGATCGTTTGCGTAGAAGATAGTGTTGCTCCTGTAGTGGCGGGAGTAGAGGGTGCAGCAGATGTCGGCGGTTGCTCGTTATGCAGTTGAACAGACGCTCATCAGCATCAGCACAGATGCTGTTAAACGTCGTAGCAGGAGGCAGTTTCTTCTCAGTGAAGGCTTATCTACTACAAATTCTCAACAGTTTGGGGAAAGGACACACACTGTACTGACCTTAGAGATGATAAGTCCTATGCAGTGTTCCAACAGGTACTTGGTCTCTGATAATGAACATCGTTCCAGCAACGACAACGGTTCAACCTCGTCATACTGTGCCAACAGTAAAATCATTGGAATTTCATCATCAAATGTTAATATTCAGCAACACACAATTTTGCAACAGTGTGAAATCTGAGTATCTGATAGAACGTAAAATTCTTTCAGAGCCAATGCCTCTGAGATTATTCTTATCTCCATTTCCACAATCTTCAGCTAGAACTGACTCAGCTTATCAGCTACATGCTGTTCAGTTCATCACAGCTTCATTGCTACCACAAGTAAGTAAGCAACCAGACAAAGTAATTGGGAAAGGCAATTTTCACCCTACATCTCCGAAACCCCTCGACCAATTATCACAAAACTTCAATCACATTTAGAGCTATCTATCTCCATAAGATTTCTCCACAAGCAAAATCTGATACTGATCCAAAGACGTGGGTGGTCTGGGCAAACAGCCAACTGGACACAATAACTGTTTCTTTCCTAAAGCTATAGAAAAGCAAATATTAAAATGTTTTAACTTATAAACTTTTAGTACAATGTGGCAGGGGGACAATTTAAAGCTGGCAGCAGACCGAATTAAATGTGCTACCACATACATTTCACCTCATAATTTATAAACATTTTAATATTTGCTGTTTTACAGCTTTAGCTTACACAACCTTATGACAGACAGTGTGCAGTATTCTTATATGTATGTAAGTATGCAGAGCAGCTATGGCACAGTGTTTAAGGTGCTGGGCTTTCACCCAGCAAACATGGGTTCATTTCCTTCTGGCACCCACACACAAGTCACTGACAGCGTCAGGAGGAACATCTGGCCAAAACTGTTCCTGTGCTCCAAAAACTCTTACTACATGTGGGTAGGCATGGCCAAGCCTTTGTAATGAGGGTGTATGACAATACAGAACCTACCCAGTACCTTATCTAAAAACACAAACACACACATGCATCACTTTAATGGCCATTTCCCAGTTAAACCGGAGTAAGCTGGTATGCTGCAGCGAATTTTGACTCTGACAATGGTCACATGATTGATGAATAATGAAAATTTCAGAAATCCAACAGGACAGACAAACGCCATCTTGGAAATAGTTTTTCAGCGTCACATTGTCCAATTAGAGTGAAATTTGGAGGGATGAAGCAGAATCACATGCATATACAGGCCACGTCACCACATGAAAAATTTTGAAAATTAAAGATGGCATATGTCCACCATTTTGAAAATGGTTATATCGCACTATCTCAGCCACAAATCCTTCGATTTTAATATTTTGTACAAAAATTCAAATTCTGATTCCCAGATCGCCACATGACAAATAATCAAAAATTTTCAAAGCCAAGATGGCAGACGGATGCCATCTTGGTTATATCTCAGTGCCATGTTGTTCGATTAATGCAAAATCTGGTAGGAGGAAGTAGAATCATACCAGACCCACTTTCTCATCCTTGGCACCACCCTGTATCGCTTTTGTAGATTTGCGTATGCATGATTTAAAATAACAATAAACAGCAAATATTAATGTAGAAATATGCCAGTTTAAAACACTGTGTAAGGACGACTTCAGTTATAATACAGAACTAAAACAGCAAATATAAAAGCCGACATTACTTAGCATCACACTGACTTACAGCAATGTGCTGCTCAGTAATACCAGCATCTGTAAAGCTTGGTATGTGAGAGCGTTAATGAGTAGTGAATGTGTTATGGATAAACTCTACACCCTGTAATGTGTATTCTGAATCAGCATGACATCATAAGTGCACAGGTACATATTTCATTCATATTAACTGAATACTGACAAACTTCTCTTAAATGAAAGTTTAGAATCGAACATCAAAAGTTATTGTCGATTAACGTTTAGCAAAAAGAGACAACAGCGGAAATTGCAGCTGAAAATAAGTAACACTATCACCAAATACTACAGACGTAGGTATCTTCTGTATTAGTAAAGGCGACTATTTGTACATTTCTTACCTATATACTCGGCACTCTTACACACTCGAAAATAGCCAAGTGAACGGCAGCATTCTGGGCTAGTTTATGATATTTGCCATTTTAGTAGTGTAACATAATTAGTCTCCTTACACAATATTAAGTTTTTTACATTAATTTTCTGTACTAATATATAAAGCTAAGTTTCTGTAGGCCCTATCTGATCCCGGGTGTGCATAGGTACCTAATTCATTTGCATTAACTTATCTTTAGAAGTTATTCTTCAATGCAAGTTACAAATCGATAATCGGAAGTCATTTTACTGCAACCATGTTTGCATATTTGTTACCTTGTTACCCATAAACTCAGCACCCTTACGCACTCAAAAATAGCCCGCCCAGTTACAAATAACATAGAAGTGGATTCACAAACCGAGTGGCAACAGACCTTTGACTCTTCGAGATGAACGATGTTTGTCTGACACTCATTGATGTTGTCATGTGCCCAGCCGATACTGTCTCGCAAACTCTCAATCTGCTCATCGATCTCTGTCACCAGCTGACTGTTGTCCATGTCCTCACATACGCAACAAGTTACACTACGACTAATTGATTGACAGACAGACTGACAGTCTCAGTACACAGCAGTGCAAGGACAATGATCAACTACACAGCTACATATCACTAATTCACTCTCATTACACTCAAGATATAACAGCCATTAACTGAAATGAAATGCATAACAAAAAATAAACAGCCATTAATAACAACAACCACAATACACAGCAGAAACGCTGCATACCCCAACTGCTGTCGACAGAACCTTGTCTTTCTTTTTGGAATACTTCTCCACTTTCTTGCCCAATGTCTCTCTTTCCTAGCATAAATCAGTTATCAACCAGTGTCAGCATTCATCACTGTCACTCCCCACAATCAGCAACAATTACCACCATATGTTATGTGCAAATCACCGAGCTCTTTTGAACGCGTAACCCATGAAACTGCTTACACAGATCACACGCCTTTCTGTCAATCATCAACAAAATAAAGATGTTGATTCTACTACTTTCTACAACTACTACTTTCACTGTTGTTTAGCTGGCCTATTTTTCCAAGAGATCATTCCAAGCTGGGCAGCACGCCCTCAAGGTCTCCCAAAGAAGCTTTGAGGATTGCTAGTGCAAGAGATCTTACAGGCCAGATGTCCTTCCTGTCACCCAACTAACAGCAACAAAGCATTGAAGGAATAGCACTAAAGGAATAAAATAAAGATGATAATAAGAAAAATACTAGTTAATACAGGAACATTACCGTCATTTGAAAAGTACTGTCATAAACTGATAACACATTCAATGTTAATGACATAAAATTCACACAGCACTATGAACCAGGCTACAGTTTGTTTAACAGCCAATTTTAATCATCAACTTCGTTCAGGCTGGGGCCCCAAGAGGCCTTCATAGAAAACACTTTGGCCTTCGCTATATTAAATATTTTAACTAACATCGAAGTGGTAGAGGGCTAAAAATTAATACACAATTCACATATTAAACGGCATAAATTACCTTGATCCAGCGTTCCATGTCTCTTTCTATGCGAGCCATTGTCTGCTTCTTGGAAACAACTGCACTCAGCTGCAACCAGCAACCACAGACACAATCATCTCACGGTGCTTTTACACACTCTCGACTTGAACTGAACTCCACGTTGCATCAAGTCCAGCCAGTGTAGAACACTTTGACTTAACTCACATAACCCAGTCTCAGATCATATGCAGGCTGCAATTCGTGCTGCTCTGAGGCAGTTATTTTCAAACTCTTTTGACCAGCCGTGCGTTCAGTAACGCTAAATTTAGCTAACTTTAGCGAAGTCGCTAAATAGGTCACGCTAAAGAAGGCTAAATAGGTCGCCAATTCCGTAAAGTGTTTTTGAGTACTTTAGC
>Ga0049107_10000672_pt1 | contig 10902 bp, 4 predicted proteins | sample WorMetilPIANOSA1_FD_61187 | JGI IMG/M metagenome (GOLD analysis project Ga0049107, IMG submission 61187) | Marine gutless worms symbiont microbial communities from Max Planck institute for Marine Microbiology, Germany - Olavius ilvae PIANOSA.1 | ecosystem: Host-associated > Annelida > Digestive... | reverse complement strand
AACAAGAATTTGTGCGGCCGAGATGGCCGTACGATATGCGGCCCTCAGTGCATGCCGAAAAGTACATGTGTGTCATTGTAATTCGCTAGGTGGCGCCACGTGACGCTCGGTAATGATAACGGGACAGACGGACAGACAGACAGACAGACAGACGGACAGACAGAGTGCGACGCAATATGCGGCCCCCTCCTAGGGAGGAGGGCCGCATAATAAAGCTAAACGAACAGGAGAAACACACTGGGCTAGAATGCGTTGGCTAGAAAAAGTATGGTGTGCTACTGACGAGTGCAAGCAAGTCCTTTGTCGTCGTCTGGATTTCGATAGAAGCCGGTCACACAAAGACACTCAACAGCACCGGGTCGAGTCGACTGGCTGTGCGGGGGACAAGACGTACACGCACCGTCGCCCGCCAACCATTTGTAAGTGCCCGACGAACAAGCTAATCGTCACAGCAACAGCCACGTCAATATGCCTTCGCGACGTAAAGCAACAATTATTGACAATCTAATGGAAACCGTTAATCGACAATCAATTTAATATATTATACTATCACGGACTAGACCATGACTAATAACGATTTTGTCTAATGATTATTTTCCAACTGAATCGTTTTTCTGCTCTTTTAGATTTATGTTGGTTTTTTTATTTCACTGTTAGTTTTATGACGAATAAACATGTTCAATAATAATAATAATAATAATAATGCAGACATTTATAAGGTGCACGTTGTCAGCATTAGAAGCTAAATCTGACGCGCCCGCAGTGGGCAATGGTGGTCAGTAGAAGTCGCTGTTTAACCGTATGATCTGCATATGCGAAACATTTCTATAGAAAATATTTCTGTCGCTGTGACAGCTGTAATGTGGAGTTAAGCACTAAGCCGGGGTAACACAATGGGCAAATGCGTTATCCCGTAATTTACAGCATTACAATATAAATCGTCACTCAAGTCATTAGCACAAATATAGATATGTTCACATACGATATATAGATATGGAAAATGAAAACAAAGTAGTTTTTCACAAGTGTGCTTGTTTATAAAAGTTTTAGGCCTACAGTGATTATACCGTACGGAGAATATGCGTGGTTATGCTCCGCCCACCAATACAATAAAATAGAACGTAAGCTGCAACAGATATAACCAATCTGCAATATTCACAGTACAGCCCGCACCTGTGCATCCTGTGCCAGTATCATCGTGCGGCTGGTAGCCGGGACGACATCGGCAGCTACCCGTGGCATAGTACCAGCTTCCGTCAGCCTTGCATAGATACGACGGCGGTTGATCGCTGACGTCGGCGTGCGGCACGCATGCGCCGTCGCGCTGCACTATCGACGTCATTTTCGGTCCGGCAGGTGTTTCGGTGAAGTTGGCAAAGTTGACGAGAACGCTCGGACAGGCGACGTAGTAGATGCGCACCGACAGCAGCGTCGTACACGCACCCTATACACGGACAGACCACCCAGGTTGACAACACGACCACCTCACAGCAATAGATGGATAAGGACTGTTGTGGAGTTATTGCCGCGAAACTCACAGCACATTGTGCAAAGCAGAAAATTGTAATTTGTCAGCCGAGGGTAATGTGCTGTGTGAACCAAGGTGCAATCAATCTCACAATTGCTCGAAACTCAGCAGTCCATATTTGTTTTGTTATGTCAAGTCGTTTCCTCGTAATCTTGCTAATAGACATATGTACACACGTATACATGTGTACTAAGTTGTCTGAAAACATTACCTGCCCCGCCATAGACCCTTCAGCCGAATTTTTGTCATATTCGGCCGGCTGGTGGATTTTTTTTGGCGGATTTCCATCTAGCCGCATTGTTTTTTTTTCGGCGAATTTTCGGACAGTGATAATTTTTCGGCGAGGAGGCCAAATTCGGTGGCTGAGAGATCTACCCGTCCACCTAGTAGTGCTGGGTAGGTAAAAACTTTTGTTGATATCTCTGCTGCTATACAGTCAGCCACACACGTAGCGTGACGTAGACCTACCTGGTCGTAGAATGCGAAGTAGACTCCGCGGTGAGTGACGGCCACGGAGCGCGTCTCGGAGTTGACGACGGCGTCGTTGATGTCGGCGAAGACGCGGTCGGCGGCGACCACGTCGACGTGCCGGTAGCTGTGCTCGTCCCACGAAGGACGCATCGCGTTCGCCAGGTCCGAGTCCGCTTCGTAGTACAACAGCTGCAACCACGCCACCCGAGATCAACGCGGTAGGCCGTCTACTCTCGAGTAATTATTCTCACTCTAGCTCTAACCTTCCGAGTAATCTGGGCTCTGATCGAGCTCCGTTCGACTCCGGAGAAGGAACATCAGAACCAGAGCTTATACAGTGGCCTAGGACAACTGTGGAGTTTGCGTCCCTGTCAAATCAAATTTAAGAAAAAAAATCGCTGGAGTCTGCCTGACTCCATTCGGAGCGACCTTGAATTTCAGGGTTTCCACACTGTCGCATGTATTTTTACTGCGAAATAAGTCAATAAATTCTGTAATGCCGCTTGGCAGTACAATTCCATGCGTTTGGCAATAAGCATGAAAAAGTTGGCATTGGTTGGTGTCAACATTGCTTTGTCATTATTACAAACGCAAACTAAGTTCACATGTTATGTTAATTTTTTTTCCAGAATCAGAATCAAAATCGACAGCTTTTAGGAAACGCATGAAACCTTTAGATTTTGAGCGTCCTCAGTCATGGGGAACGGCCCTCCGGGGTCAAATTTTGGACCCCTATGTTCTGTTACAGCATTATACCCAATGAAGTAGACCGACCAAACTTGGCATGCAAACCTGGGGAGGGAAGGTTTCTATGGAAAGCCGCACTCCTCACAAAAGGGGAGGCGGGCCTAGACCAGAGAGGTCACTCTGTAGGGATTGCTCATCCGCTGGCAAAGGTACGCGCTCTAATCTAATGAATGCTCTTCTATTTCTGTTTTGCAACATGCACAGCTGTTCTGTAGATGGACTGTCTGTCCTTCTCTGTCATCGAGACGCATTTTGTTGAGTTTATGTAACTTTATCAAGCAGTCAGCGACAACTGTACGTCAGTTCTCTGTAGTTCAAACTCCGGGCTTTAATTAAATTGTTAACAATAACAAGTTAAGGCCTAACATTCGTGGCTATAGCTGACTACGTGATGTGCAAATACCGATATAGACCTACGCACAGCTGGGCGCGCTGAATTACCTTGAAAGACTCCTTGCACTGCTGAAGGCGTACGGGGTCCGGGTATTTGGTGCATTGTCGCATCGTGAACTTGACGTCGACGTAGAGACGATTGGCTTGGCGGCGGGCAACGTACGGCGTGCGTAGCCAGTTGTCGACGGCCGTAACGGCCACGTTACACACCATGTACACTCGATAGACGTCGCCACTCACTGTCGTGTAACTAGCTTCTCGCCACTGCGCACACATTTTTTACACTGCAGAACATCTAATTAACACTGCACAAACCCACCAAATCGGTTTCGCGCTGTTTGTAGTGTAGTGATATTGTAGATAAAGCACTGGTGCTTCCAGGATTTGCTGACTGGGCCTCGGGTGGCCATTTGCAAGGTGTGAGGGCCAAGTATTACTGGCGTATGGAATCACAAATGAACGCGCATTGGTGTATTGTACGAGGGCCGTTAAGGGGGCATGATACAGGCCCCTCTTGTCGCCCATGTGGAGCCCCACTGATGTAAAGTCATTCCTTGCAATGCAAACAGTTCTGAAGTGTGTATAAAAATAAAAAAAAATCTATAAAGTGGTCCGATGAGTTGTTGTTACTGTACTATAGCCACCAATCAGTGTATTACGTTCGATACTAGTATGTTGGCCAGTGACTTTTCAAACGCCATAGACTGTCGCTGCCGCACTGCAGATCACGACACGCCATCCACACGTGAACTTTGGTTATAAGAAAGAAAAAAAACATGCCATCGGGATGGATAAGTTGTTAGTGTGTAATCCCGGCGTTATCATTGACTGATGAAGATGCTAAATCGGTCGTAATAATCTCAGTTCCACGCTACATCACGCAGATTCTCGGTCAGAATTCGACATGGGTCGAGCCGGCATGGCAAGTTTAAGACGTGAAAACGATATGAAAGTGTAAATCAGACAATTTCAAGAAATATTTGCAAATTTTACACAGCATTTATCCTTATTTCGTAGATTGATTTCATGCCGACGTGGGTTAGATCGGATCGAATCACTCATTTCCTTGTAGAAACTGGTCCATCACTTTCGGCTCTGTACTTGGTGGCACTCACGTACAGCGGACAGCGGAGCATCGTGACGCACTTGTTCAGCGCTGGCTGACGTCCACTGTGCCACAATTAGCGGCAGCAAGGAAGACGAGGCGACGTGCAGGCCAGCGGCGGTCTATCGATCGCGCGCCGACCGGACCGGACCGGACTCACTGGCGCCGACTTGTCCGACCGACCGCGACCAGTCTCACCCGGGAAACCCTGTCCGTCCGTCAAACGAACAGTCGACCAGTCGACTCCCCTAAATCCTCCGACGCGACCGCTCAACTTCTCAACCGCCGCGTTCGATTCACAGCGCGCCCGCGCCGCGGATTATAAGTCCGCCGGCATCGCCAGGACTGGTCTCCCGGCGCCCTCCCCCACCCCACCCCACGACTATCACGTTCGTCGGCCGGTGGCGAACCTTCTTACATGTCAGCCTCCCGCGAGCGGTAATAGCCCCCGCCGGACGAATAACCCGCGTCTGCCTCGTCTACATAGTTGACGGCAAGAAGTTCGACCCGTGACACGGTCGCAAATGACCTTGTGGCGCGGTGAAGAAATTGATTTTTTTTTCATTCAATTCCCGTTGACACAGGACGGACGGGCAGAACTGTGCACATATACTGCGCTTTGCAACAGCTAGTATGCGAGTTATTATAAAAGCTCGATTACAGAAGGATGAACGAGCTCGCGTATTCACTACAAAAGCTATAATGTCTACTGCAAATATAACGAGGACGGACAAAGAACCCAGTGAATAATGACTGCTCGCTGAGAAGGCGACCATAGCGACGATAGCGACGGCGACATATTCTATAGGCCTAATCTGTTGTCCGGCGCGTTTCGGCAAACACAATCAAAATAACAATGCCGAGTGAGCGATCGCCGTCGCCGCCGGATAACACTAAAACGCTTTTTATCGCCGTCGCGTATGGCGGCCGGCCGGAATAAATGCGCCGGCACAGGACGTCCAGGTCGGGGTCCTACGGATGCCGATGTGGGCGTAGTCAGGAGGAGAGAAGAGTGCGCGGTCGCCATTCAATGCATGCCAATGAAGCCGGGGACCGTGCGCCTGTAAGTCGACGGACTGCGGGTGTCACGACTGCGGGCTACGCGACTTCCTGGAGTATACAGTCGGCAGACAACGACGCGGACACATCGACCAGCATCGGCATCACAACCGCCGAGCAGCAGCAGCAGCAGCTATCTTGCGTCGTCACGCGGCAGGGAGGCAGCCCGCAAGACACATTTCCATCCACATCGCGCGACAACGCCGCCGCCGACACCGCGCCCCCGACGCCGCCACAGCAACTGCCTGAATAATTGATCGTTCGTCCATGTTTTATCGGCGTCCTTCTTTCCCCGTTGAACGCCTAATTCCTTCGCACAATAACTTTAGCAGCTTTTTACCGTCACGTGATGAGTAAGAACCCATAACTCAACCGCGGTGCGAAGCCGTACATTCTACGTGCCATGAAACAACCTTCTTCCATACGCGTGACGATTGGGCTCAAATCATAGACAACCCCCCAGGGCAGAAGCTACCCAGTGTTAGAACCCTCACCAGGTTTGTTGACAATTGGGTTATTCATGTAATTTTCAAGATTGGGGGTGAGTGAGTAGTATCTTAACGGCACTTCACTCAGAGAAGCTATCCAGTGCCATTTACAGTCTATATATTGGAAGTTCAGAAAGACTTTAAAAAGGCAATTAAACATGTTCCATTAATTGGGGTTTCCAAATAGGCTCTGCTGTTGCTAAAAATGCTGAACACAATTACAACTGCTGAACTACATAGCTGTTACGCCGTGAGAAAACGTATTCATATTACGCGACGTCATATTCCTCACATCTGTGCCTATGCATGTGGGTCTGTAGCCAGTCGTAATGACGTGGAAAAAAGTTTTATAATTGTTTGACATCTGTGTGTCGAAGACAGACTAATTACTGGTACAGTCTCCATCGCGGGACAGCAAAAAACAGCATACGGTAACTCAACATTGATAATATTAATCGATTATAACACAGAAAACAGTGTTTTCTATCAGGCTGTTACTAAATGAAATGTATTTATATTTTTAATTTGTGTACATGTGTACGGTTGAAGCAAAAAGCGATAAAATCTGTCCGAGAGCGATTAATTGTCCCGTGGTTCTACGCTGGCATCGCCATTCTGCAGTACACGTACATGGCTAAGCAATAAACATCTGATACGGCCCGACTCCCCGGTGCACGGGTCGAATGACGGAACTAAGACGGTTTACTTGACGACGAACAAGGCCGGCGTTGGCAAGGAAACGAGCGTTGATTTCAGGCGCGAATCCACCAAGCGACCGTGCCGCTGGCTGCAATAAAGCCCCCGCAGTAAAACCAACAGTGCACGCAATAGTTAGCGACGCTCTACTGTCTGAAGAACGATACAGCGGTACCTATACCGTCTGTATGTCTGTGTGTATGCACGTACACATGTATTTCCGCGTGATAAGTCAAAAAGATTTAAGCTATGTACAGGACACGACGCATGGACGACGCTATAAAGTTGAGTCCATAAAGTCATACCTAAAACGTTAAGGTCACAAGGATAGAAAGTGTACGAGTGCTTGGTTATAGTGTCGCTGCACTTTATCGACATTCGCCAGATGGTACAATCTTATACTGCTGGCCACGCATGGGTGTGTGAAGTGATCTCCGACTGCACGTCCAGTCACGAGAGTTTTCTTAGTCTAAATACAAGACAATATTGTATCGTACAGTACAAAGACCTAGAATAATTTTACATACTGCGACCATATTAATATACATATTTTCATTACGGCTCTCTATCACGAAATACTTAAGACAGAATAGTATATTGCTGTATGCAAAGAGCAGGAATACTGCTGAGCGCACGCATTCCGCGGCCTATGTTCACACGCAGACTGTACAGATCGATATATTTGACACTGCATAGAGAAAACTCGGCGCACACGACATATGGTGCCTTATAAATGCGTTTTAGATTGATCGATTTTGATTTACGAACTGACAGCGGTACGACAGTGCTAATTGAAGCCATCTATCGAGAAACCTATCAAACCGTCAAACTATGATAAGTTTAGTTCTCTATGCTAAACTGAAATTGTGTGCCTAAGGCTACATTTATATAGAAATCCAGTCGTCAGACGTGTTTAAAAACTATCAAATCACGCATATTCTAATAGAAGGTATCGCGTGTTTTAGTTAATTCTGGATTACTCATATCTGCACTCTGACATGCTCGTATATTTGTTATACCTGTACGAACGGTATACTATAAGTCGGCGACAGCGATAATGACCAGACACCGGAAAACAACTGTTATTCTGGCGATCTGTTCACACGCGTCTCGTGCCGTAGCCACGGGTTAATGCAGTCGAAACGTGCTGCCTGCCGCCACATGGACGACCTCGGGGCACCCTGGCTCGCCGTTTTCCGCCTCGCTTCGCAGACAGCTGCGGCAGCTGTCTCGTCTTCCGGTGATCAACGACAACCGAAAACTAAACATTACTCAGTGGTCGGCGACTCGGCGGCATCGGCTGCGTTCGTCACGTGAACACGACACGCGTGAATGTGACCTCAGCTCGCGTGGCGCACGGCGTTCCGCGTCTTCCACGCTGACTGAACCACATACATCACCAATTCCGCTTCACTTAACGCAGCCAGCCTGTGTCGATGTGTTGAAATGCTCTGGACTTCAATAAAAACAAACAACGCTCAACGACACCAGGCTATCAGGTAGAGGTAAAGGTGACCCCATACTCCAGCTGGGGCGTCGGTGAGATGCTCATTTCCTTTTCTAAGGCTGTGAGCCTGTAGACGGAGATACCGCCATTGTCTGTGACGCATGACCAGCGCGACGCCAAACAGAGCTATATTGTTATGCGGTGGTTACAACTCTATTCGACTTCGATTCGACGGCGATTCGACTGCTTATCAAAGGTCATTAAGGTCCCAGTGAAGTAACCCGCTTGCGGCAGTCACGCTGACTTATTTATTTATTTAGGCCGAAGTGTACCAACCCATACACAGGTAGGCCTATGATCGTGACATAGGTCGTCGAATGGTCGTAGCGCGGTCGAATCGCAGTCGAATCGTAGCTGTAACTCCCGCCTTACCCAGCGTACACGGCGTTGCAGCTTCGCCGATGCCGTCAGTTTACTCTGCACGTTCGGGACACTCGCATATATTACTGCAGTGCAGGTGGAGGTGACGGTTCAAAACGGAAAGTGCTTGTCAGCTGTTGCACGATTCGTCGCATCAAAGCGACAGCTGCGCTACAAGTTGGCGGCGACGACGACCGTGCCGCCGCCAAGCGACCGACGTCAGCACCGCGCACGACCACGACGAATTTAATTAAAGATTGCCGGCACCGATGGAATGCAGCCACAGCGCCGGCCAGCCAGCCAGCTGAACGAACGGCCGGGTGGACGGCCGGCCGGATGTCGACAGTGGCCACGCACGACGATCGGGGCGACGGCGGCGGCGAAAAGTGCCGCCGCGGCAGATGTACGTTGACGGGAGTCAGAGTGCACCGCGCTGCACCGAGTGCGATATGTGTAACTGATTGAACGACCGGTGTCGTCCGGTGCAAACCATCTCACTCAATAACACTGACTCTTGACCCCCATTCTGCGCCGCTCCAGCAGTTACTCCGAGGCCGACAACAATGCAGCAGAGATTTCATGTAGCTCGGAGTTTCCAGTTACCATGAAGATATTGGTTGCGAATCGCGACCGTTATAAATCCTGCACCGATGTAAGTTGTAACAAAAACTGATACTTTCCAGATATAACAAATTACAGGTACCGTTTGTAACTGCCTCCTCAGAATATATCACATTATTTTTTTCATCCCACAACCAAAGGTTATGGCGCTTTAAAACTTCGGACGTGGTAGTTGATTCGCGCGATGAAACGGTAAATTGCGACACATCATGTGGTTGTCCATTGCCTGCTCTAACGGGCAACTGGGCCCTCCGTACAGCATTCAGATATATGGTTCTACATGTACAGGCTGACTTTCGGCTTTTGTTTAACCGGCCCGTTTTCTGGAAATTACTCCACGTTAGGCCGCGTCGCCCGAAAGACATCCAAAGGATTGCTGAGACAGGCTTGTAAGAAGCATGGCCTTGCAATCCTCAAATGTTCACCTTTGGAGGTCTTTGGAGCACTCGGCAGTGCTTAAATTGAGCCGGAACGCGCCAGAACGACGGACGTTCCGCTACTTTTTAAAATGCCAGAACGCCGTTCCTGCACTTCTTGCCGATATAGCTGTTTCAAGCTAAGATAAATAACCAAAAATGTTGCCGCCAGATGCGATTTTCTAGCTCAAAATACACCAAAATGCGTTTGCGGCCGGTCGCGGACTCTCCGCTCCCCTGACTGGTTTTCAGGGGCGGCTTTGCGGCGGGGAGGAAAGGGGAAGTAAGGGGAGGGGAGAGAGGGAAGGAGGGAAGGGAAGGGGAGGGGAGCGTTGCCCATTTTTTACAATTTACTGGAACTCGGCCTAACCTGCAAGATGCCCTTCCTGCCGCCCAACCAAGAGTGTCAAAGCACTAAAAGGGTATAATGTGTCACACTGATCGACTTTGATTTAAGTAGTGGTCAGCCGTAATGCACTGTCACTCTCAGCCTTCGAGTGATCAGGTTCATATAAGCATCGGTCTGTCTTGTGTTGGAAACCGGTGCTCATCGTGTTCTGCAGGCTGCACACAACGAGAGCCTATAATAGCAACGCCTGCTTGTCAGGTTCGACGCTAGATTGGCGTCGTTGATGTCGGGCTGTGCTCATGGTTGATTGATGAACAGACCGGCGACACTGAGATCATCCGATGTGCCAGTCCCAGCGGCACGCCAGCATCAGCAGCAGCAGCAGCCGGCGTCCGCCGCCCGTCACGCCGGCCCGGTCGTTAATACTGCACCGTGCGAAACAATGGCCGTTCGCTCGCCAGGCGGTCGCCGCCGCCGTATATGTTCGCCACCACAACAAATCACCACCGCGCACACCGGCCGACGTCGCACGAGCAACTAGACTAACAGCGACAGTCTGAACAGTGAACACACTGGCGCGTGATGACCGAATTGTCGGCCTCAAGAATGAACCAAAAACAGAACATCCGATAGCAGTTAAGTAATTTGTTCCGCGCGATCCTATTTGAAGAGCGGTACTAGCCGTCGGCCGGTGTCTGTCCGTCTGTCACACTTGTGTGTATTGGATCGAAGCGGCTGAAAATATCGTCAAACTGTTATCGGCCTAGTAGCCCCATCATTCTACTTTTTTGCGCCCATCCGACATTACAGAATTCTAAGGGGAACTCCTCTGTGGGGACGTTAAGTACACATGGGTAGTAAATCTTCACAATTTTCGGCCAATATCTCGCTATATCTCAGAAACGGCAAAAGATAGGCCCGTGGTTTAATTGCTTACTTTGATTGCATTGGTTTCAATTAAACTGCACGTCGGTTATTTTCCTCATTTTTGAATTATTATTATCAGCGGGGAGCCTGGACACGTTTGCATTTATTGTTCAGCGATGAAGGTTATCTTTCGACTTGCTTTAACTAAAGCCGTGGCTACAACTAAAATAAAACTAAAATAAAACAGTTTTATTTTAGTTTTATTTTAGTTTTATTTTTGTTGTAGCCACGACTA
>Ga0049107_10000671_pt1 | contig 10906 bp, 10 predicted proteins | sample WorMetilPIANOSA1_FD_61187 | JGI IMG/M metagenome (GOLD analysis project Ga0049107, IMG submission 61187) | Marine gutless worms symbiont microbial communities from Max Planck institute for Marine Microbiology, Germany - Olavius ilvae PIANOSA.1 | ecosystem: Host-associated > Annelida > Digestive... | reverse complement strand
CATACAGCTCATTGTCTCCTGCACAGGCGCCATAACAGCTACATACAGCTCATTGTCTCTTGCACAGGCGCCATAACAGCTACATACAGCTCATTGTCTCTTGCACAGGCGCCATAACAGCTACATACAGCTCATTGTCTCCTGCACAGGCGCATTAACAGCATACAGTCACAACTCGAATGATTACTTGCAAACTAGTATGTGGATGGACAAAAGGACGACTGAGGCAATGTCACACTTTTATCACGATGACTGAGAATGAAGAGAGTTAATGGAATGCGATGAAAGAGACAAGGCAGAACGCAGCAGAACTAGTGTGTGGATGGACAAAAGGACCACTGAGGCATCGTGAGACATGGTGGTGGAATGAAGAGGTAGCCAAAGCTATTGAGGAGAAAAGAAGATGCTATAAGGTATGGCATAAAACCAAAACAGCAAGTGATCAGAATAAATATAAAAAAACAAGATGAAGTGAAGGAAGTGAAGCAAGGAGAAGTGTTGCTTTAGCACAGGAGAAGACAAGACAAGAGCTTGTTACTGAATGGGAAAGTACAGCAGGAAAGAAAAATGTCTACAGGGTTGCAAAGCAAATGGCAAAACCCAGACAGAATGTAGTGGGAGTAAATTGTGTAATGCAAATGGGAAACTCCTGCTAGAAAATGATCAGTCGCAGCTCTGGTGCCGGCCTGCTGTGCAGACATTCAGTAGCTGAGACAAACTAGTTTGGCATTGTAGTCCAGGCTGACAGACTGCAAGCCATCGCATCAGAAGTTTGCTGTGTTGCATCACGTTGTCAGAATTATTTAGCTTACTGATAAAAAGTCATAAAAGTTCATCCACAAATTATCATGCTAACAGACAGACAAAGGCCAAAACAAAACATAACCTTTTTGGTAGAGGCAGAAGTAAATGAAAAAGCGCTCAGAGAGATGCAAACACTGCGCACGCGTGCGCTGGCTGTAGTAAGATTCGGACACCACCCGCCCGCCCGCCCGCCGTCACAAACCCACAGACAGGACCGATTACAATACACTGCGCTGCAGCTAGCTAGCACGCAGCGTAATAAGGCAACAGTGACTGCACTGCCAGGATGCAGTTTACTTCACTTGAACTGATAATCCTGCATTCATAGTGGGGATCATGATAAAAAGGTGGAGGTCAATTAAGTGACCATCAGCCAACCGCATGCATTGATCACATCAGTGGGCCTACGCGGATATTTATTATTGTTAAAGCAGGAATACTGCATTAGCTAGCTTTCTCAGTTAACTGGTTTGATGTAATGCATCTTGGTCAGACTAGGCTGACGGCTGCAAAACTGCCCTTGACTGTACCGTTCGCCCCTCCACGCCCCACGGAATAGCCGGCGTCGGAGAGGGGAGGGAGGTGTGATGGACTTCCTCCGCATTCTTTCACCACACAGCCAATCCTGCTCGCCTGCCTTTGTGTGATACACAGCAGCATACGATGGGCCAACCGCTGACTTGTGGGAAGAGTCTTGTACTATGACTATGTACTATGAAGCATCTTAATACCCATAGCCAATTGCATCTCTACAATCAACATATGGTTTTCTACTGGATTCAACAATTTGATAACCGTTTGATGGAAAAATTTGATATTAACATTAACCTCTTGTGTTACCAAGCCAATTTTGGTCATTCTAGGTCAAACCATATAAGTGTAATTAACGGAGATCTGCCAAAAAATTGACTCTTTGTGTCCTGCCTTTCAAGATCACTCAAGGTCACTGGGATTGACATGGATTGATCGGCAACCTATGACTTCCTATTAGTGATCCACTGTAACCATGGGCCTATCTTTTACTGTTTCCGAAACAAAACGGTGAATTCCGTTGGAAATTGCAAATTTTTCATACCCTCGTGTATTTAATGCCCCTGCTGAGGGGGTTCCCCTTGAAATTTTGTAACAGTATAGCCATCAAAAAACTATGGCCGTGCCCCTACCAGACGGTGGAAAATATATGATAATATGTGCATTCGTTTCAATGCAATACCAGAGTGTGACGGACAAACGGACATATTTGCCATAACAATAGTGCTTTGTATGCATGCATAGCATGCTGACGTGAGATAAAAATTCCAAGCAATCAACATCATAAATTATATTTCTGCTGACAGTATGCTTAATTCTTAACATCAAATTGGTGGCTGTTGCAGGAGCAAACAGTATTTGCAATTCTTTGGTACAGACACAATGAAGGAACATGCCCGAGAGATGTCCAAGTACTGATCAATAAAACACAACAGTCAAGTAGAGTAACAAACCGGTGACTAGCAGTGCTGGGTTTTCCAGATCATTCGGCAGATCACACAGTATGCAGTTCTGACAGCGAGGAATATCTCCACTGCGCTGGCCAAACAACTGAAGAACCTGCTTCTTTTCGTCGTCCATATACGCCGTGTACACTACAACTCTGTGGGCAAACCAGCATACAGCGACTCTTTCACATTAACCTCAATTTGCACGACAGTGATCCATTACTCAAGGAAATCTCAAATGAGTACGGTATTTCTCAAATCTCAAATCAGTATTTCTACACCACAATGAAATTCTGTAATTATTGAAAGTACAACTAGCAGAACTTCTAGGTATCACCAGTGCTGCCTGTGATTCTATTTTTATGCCAGCTATATTTTTGCACGTTTCAGAGGTCAGGCTGTCACCATTGCCACCTCCATTGTATCTTCCAGCAGAAACACCCAGAATGGTTTGACGTTCTGCTACTGGCTTACTCAGCTTGTCCTGGCATGCTGGCCATGAAACAAGTGTGTGTGTGTGTGTGTGCGTGCGTGTGCGTGTGGTGTGCAACTGCACTTTCGTTTTTCATTCAAGATTTCAACAACTGTAAGAAATGGCCAGCAAACATGAAAGATTACACTGCACTGCAATATGTTTGCATTTACGTAAAATAAATAACAAACTTGGAAGATGTGTATATTGTTTGTGAACTGTATATCAGCTAAAATATCTCTAGCTCAGATCTAAAACACACATTTGTCATATGAAGAATGAGAACGGTGCATTGTGACTTGTCAAACTCAAGTCACATGGTGTACAGCAGAACTGCGTGTCAGTTCTGCAGCTAATGCTGACATCTCAACATTGCACATGTTGCCATGTTAACACTGATAGAAGCCAGGGCTAAGACAATAACTTGCATGACATCCAGACTGGTAAGACAAAAAAAATCATTGGCTCATTGTCTGCACAAACTTCTTTCAAGAAAGTTGTTATATAAAACAAACATTTTAATTATATTCTTAATAAAAATTTCTCAAACAACAATCCCCATCTGTTGTGAAACAATTACATTTAGTACCGTACACGATGCTCACAGCTATATCGTGTTTCAAAAACGTCATCCTTTTTATTTTTTGAATAACTCTGAGACTGCACCTTCAGGGCTTTGACACTGTTGGTTGGGCAACAGGAAGGGCATCCGGCCTGTAAAAAAACTGGGTGTTGGTTTGTTGGTGGTGATGATTTGACTGGAACTTTGTATGGCTTATAGCTCCAGTTGTCACCACCACCTCCATCATCCTTTGCTTCAATGAATACTGGTTAACCCAGGTTCACCTGGAAAATGGCCATTAAAACGGAGAGAGAGAGATACCTCTGTGAAATGTCAATCAATTTTAATAAAATTTGGCGTGCAGCATCATGAGGAAATGTGCTACAAATTTTCTTAATTTTGTCCACCTCGCCTTAAAACTGTAACTACACTACCTTGTGAAATTCTGAAGTCTTATTTCAGCACGTCAGAAATGTCAAAGCAACTGCTGAGAAGGTTTCCAAAGCATGAAGTCGGTTTCATTATCAGCACAGACTAGAAGACCTTCAACGCTACTTCCTCATGAAAGTGCAAAACGATCGAGGGTACGCTTCGGTCAGTCAAAAAGGGTGACGTCAGTGCCAGTCGTCTTCTGCAAGTGCACATGTCCTACATTGATCCACTCTGTGTGCAAATCAAGTGTACAATTACTGATAATGTTGGTGGCCATCTCTAAACTTAGCTGCCCATAGCTGATTTCTGTGAAACTCATTTCAAAGATTGATGGTGACTACTATTGAGATGAACTGCTGATGGTGTTACTGACTGTCATCCAAAGCATTGACAATGAACTTTACGTCTTTCAGCAGGACAATGCACTGGCTCACCATGCACATCAATCAGTGGAGCTGCTTCATTGTGAAACTCTGGAATTCGCTGCTCCTGGGATGTGGCTGCCCAACAGCCTGGACCTGAATATGATCAATTACTGCATTTGGGGAGTGATGCAGGAACGAGTCAACCGCACGCCATCACATGATGTGGCAGATCCAAGGCAGATTGATGAGTCTCGTAGACGAAGCAATTGAGCAGAGGTAAAGAGGGACCGGACACCTCAGCTTGTGCACGTGCACAAGGTCATATCGAACAGTTGCTCTGACACTGCTCATTGCTCGTTTCATGACTGCACTAAACATTTGTAGCATGTTTCCTCAGTATGTTGTGTGTCAAATCTTATAAAAATCGTTTGATTTGTCAGTTATCCAAAAAATAGAAAGGGCATTTTCGAAACATAGTGTACTTAAATACTCAAAACTCAGTGATGTCACTGTTTACACGGATCACCATTTTGTTACAAATTCTTGTTCAGAATGTTCCAAAAAGTGGAGAATGGTAAATGACTGTTTTTTTTTAATTCCCATTGGTCACATAACAAATTGTAGTCTTGATGTCTTGGATAACACTGAGAATCTGCTTCACTTTAATTTGGGGTTCTATTATGGTTTTGGCATCAGAGGGCTGACGAGAGGCTTGGCAACCCTGCCCAAGGTAACCAAGAGTCTTTAGTGGTCAAGGCAAGGATGGAAGATCCCCAAGTGAGCTTGGCGTGAGCAATTCCATGCAGCGTGATGCTTTCTCCCTTCAGTGCTCTGATGCTGTTGGTTGGGTAACAGGAAGGGCATCTGACCTGTAAAAATACTGGGTGTTAGTATGTCGGTGGAGACGATATGACTAGAGCTTTGCATGTCTTGTAGCGCCAGTTGTCATCAATAGCTCAAAAAAATTCAGTACGGAGACATTCTGGTACTAGCTTACTGAGGCTGTCCTGTAAAATGTCTGTTAAACAAGTGTTGTTGTTTGACTTCAGGTTCTGTGTTTCTCACTGTCACACGAGGCATCACACAACGTATGCATACAGCTACACATGCCTGCAGAAGTCTGATCCATATCTTGGCTCCATGTAGAGGTCTGCTTCCATCCAACGATCCTTCAGCAGCTTGTAATGGACAACTTCTTCAAGCATCGCCATGATCTGCTGATTGGCTCGCAGTAGTGGGTTTGTAAGAACTCGGTCATACAGATAGTGCTCCTCTATCAGCCAGAAACGCACATATCTCATCACGTCATAGATGTGAACACTTCGATCGTCAGGACGATGTTGAAACCATCGCAGTGCTGCCTCAAATACTTCCTCTTCCACTGCCTGATTCACCACACAGTACAGTCAATGATCGCTCACTGCCTGATTCACCACACAGTACAGTCAATGATCGCTCACGTCCAAGTCTTAGTTTACATACTGTCAATGCAATCAAACGTCACGAACAAGTGAAGTACTGTTGAAAGTCAAGGGATGTGGCCAGAAATAGAAACAGAATTCTCATTACTGAATGCAATGGAAATTGCACTATTTCTTCTTTCTTCTTTCCCTTCCATTTTCAACTGGAAAGCCTCTGAAGATGGGGTGGCTAAACGACCTCCACATCTGTCTGTCATGTAATCTGTATTGGGCTTCAGGTAGACAACTTCCTTTGTCAGCTCGTTTATGTTATCAAACCATCTTTTCCGTTGTTGGCCTCTATTTCCAGTTATCTCTCTGTGTAGTGCATTAACCAGTAGCCTTGTCCTGTCCATCCTTTCTACAAACCATGTCCAAACCATTTTAATTCATTTTGCTACATTCTAACACTGTCACTTCTTGTTGCAACTGCATTCTTATATCCTCATTTCATTTTCTTTCTCTTCTACTTATCCCTGCAATTCATCTGAGCCAACTCATTTCTGCTGATAGCATCTTGCCTTCCTGTTCTTTCTTCACTGTCCAACAATCCGATCCATACAAGAACATTGACAGAACGTTTGATTCGCGAAGTCTTACTTTGGTTGTCAATTATATATTTTTGTCTCTCCATAGTCTTCCAAGTTTTCCAACAATTGCAGAGGCTATGCTGATTTTGTTTTGGATATCTTCGTCACAAGATACATCTTTAGTTATTATCGCTCCCAAGTAAACAAAGTCATTAACTTGTTCCAACTATTCATTTCCCAGTTCAATATTCACCGAAACGTTCTCTTTGCTGATTGCCACTGCCTTTGTCTTTCTGGGTTTATCTTCAATACAAAAATATGACTTGAGTGTGAGTTGCTGTAGATGTTCTTCTGTGTGTGCTATCCAGTCGATGTCAATCCGCAAATCTCAGGTTGTTTATTATTTCGCCATAGACGTTAACTACAACTTCCTGTAAAAGGATTATTCTGGAGAGCTAGTCTCATCACAGCTTCAAGTATCAGACTGAAAAGTAAAGGAGACACACCGTATCCCTGTCTCACTCCAATTGTAGTTGTAGTTGCAAACCACTCTGTTAATTCGCAGTCCACTATCACAGCACTGAGCCATTTACTGTATAAATTTTCCAGCTAACGAACCATCTTTTCATATTTCCATAATGCCTTAGTATTTGCCACAATCCTTTTTGCCAAACACTGTTAAATGCCTGCTGAAAGTCGAAGAAGTTATCTACCTTACTTGGTCGTGTTCTGTATATTTTTCTGCCAGTTGCCATTTAAGAAGTATCTGATCTATTGTTCCTTGGCCTGGTTGGATGCCTGCCTGCTCCTCTGTTAGTATATTTTCTGAACTTATCTCTGTAGGTACTGCTGCATGAATTTAGTAAACACTTCCCAGGCGACATGCAGACTTATGCTTCTGTAATTACCACACATGTTTATCATTTTTCTTATGTAATGGAAAAATAATTGCTTTTGCCCAGTCTTCAGGACACTGCTCCTTCTTGTATATTTTGTTGCACAATTGGTGTATTACTTTTACTGTGCTTTCTCCACCTGCCCGTAACAATTCTGACATAATGTTCTCCTAGTGCTTTATGTAGTTTCAGACTCTGTATTGCTTCTCTAACTTCCTGTTCTAGAAAATCAACCATTTCCTCAGCCTCATTGTTACAAGGTAGATCTTTGAGTATGTTTTCATTAGATGGATTTTGTACATTGTCTAACTGCTCAAAATGTTCTTTCCATCTGTTCTTTATGTCATTGCAAGCTTGAAGGAGTTCACCATTGGAGTCATTTACTGACAAAATCTTTGAAGAAACTTCTCCGTTTATCGTTTTTATTTTCTGAAATACTTTATTCAATTTGTGTTTCTTACTGGCTTCTTCTAATTCAGTACACTGTTCCTGCACCCATCTGTCTTTGCATATCTTTGCCTTGGTATGAATTTCTTTCATGATTCTTTTATATTCCTTTAGTGCTGCTATAGAACCTGTCAGTTTCTTTTTCTTTAATCCTTTCCATTTATAACTGAAATCCTGTATTTCATTTGATATCCATGGAATTTGTTTCACTTTATCATTATATCTAAGACACTTTTCTGCAGTTTCACAGACTGAAGATTTTATGCTGTTCCACGTAGACCACTTTGATCCATTTGCAGTAGTGCAAATTAAATCTTCCTCCTATTGTAGCTTCAAACTTCTCTTTTATGCCATTCTCTTTCAGCCAGTCAGTGTCAAATTGTCTTGAAGATCTTTTTCACTTTAATTTTCCTCAACTTCAGTTTTACTCCTGCTAACATAAGCTGATTATCTATACCAAAATCTGTGTTTGGGAATGCTTTGCAGGAAGTGACACAATTTTTCCGTTTCCAGTTGACAATAATGTAGTCAATTAGATTCTTTACTGTGCCATCTGGAGATTCCCATGTACAATTGCAATTATCTTTTTAGTTGTAAAACAGCATAATGGTAATAATTAGTTTACTGCTTAAACAGAATTTCAACAGCATTTCTCCTCGGTCATTACTTCTCCATAACCAAATTTTCCCACTGCTCCTGACTCTCCTGACTGAATCTAATATGTTGCCCAACATTACCAACTTTTGCATTCCAATCACCCATGATTACTAATGGTAATCCTGATGGTAGGTGCTGAAGGTAGTCACAGAACTGAACATCAGTCTACTTAAGAGTAAGTAAGACAAAAAATATAATTACATGGTACACCGTACATTACTGAAAACAACATTGTTTCAACCACCTTTTATGTTTTAGGTAGAAGATAATTTGGAATTCTTTTGACAGAAAAAGAAAGAACTGCATCAATATTCTGCTGAAGCATGCTATTCTTTCAGCCCAACATCTTTCAACAAAATTCGTCCTTTTAAATTATCATCAACAAACCATAAATAAACAAATTCACAACACCAACGATGAACATGATATAATAACATAAACTTCAATCTTTCATCAAAAACCATAAAAACATCATTTACAGGTTTTAACATAAACTTCAATCTTTCATCAAAAACCATAAAAACATCATTTACAGGTTTTAAGTGGACTAATATAAAGTTAAAGCTGTTATATTCTTACTAGATGGAATACTGAAATACTGCCAATAAAGGTTGATGTCAGCTGCTGTTACTCCTTCCTCACTATTATTTTCAAGGAGTAAGAGACGTGAATGAGGTGACCCTGGACATACAAGATCTGGTGGAAGAAATGACTGAATCTAATATGTTGTTGTTCTGCAGAAGAAAATTACAAAATAAAATTGAAATGTGTGCAAATCTTGAACATGACAGTTACAAACTGGAATCAACATTCAATTTTCCACTAAACTGGTTTTGAATTAGCAATCTCGCACTGTCACTGACAGACAGTAAATTAATAAAAATCAAAAATGTTTTTAAGTGTTGCTTACATAATCAGTTCACATCAACCGGTTTATAATGTCTTTTTTACCTGGATATCATCATACTTGATGACTTCTAGCAAGTTTTCGGCTGACATATCCAAAAATTCAGGATTATCAGCAACAGCATCAAAGTTCTCAATGATCACATTCCATGCCTGAAGTTCTAATTCTCGACATTCATGAGCCTGTCCATGCACATGATGCAAATATGATTAATAAACAATCACTGACATCTAATAGCTGATTAATACATAACAATAATGAACCAACTATTTTGTAGATAAATATAATTCATCAATGTTAAAAACATGTCAGTTTAAAACATGGTGTAATGGCGATAAATCAAACACAGAAAACAGCAGAGATCACTTTTGCAAGGACACTAGACTGAACACACTGGCTGCCCTTACAAATCTAGGTCACGTGACCCCGTGTAACTGTTTGGACACCTCATTAATATTACTTATGCAGCATACAAATGTATTTATGAGTTTATGTGTCCCCATTAATGCTTCCCATTATGTGATTTTTTGGCCATATGTTGCTCATGATATCTGTTATAATGAACAAAAATGTCTACCGTTTGAATGTGCATATATAGTTTATATATACAAGGCAAACGGCTGGCAAACTACAACTAATGATGGTCAGTTGGTACAGTGAGTAGCAAGTCACACCGACACTGTGGTGTTCCAGCTCACTGGATCGACAAATAGTAACAGCATTTTACAGAAATTCATTAACCAATGAAAGGATGTGAAACAAACTGAAACCCAGCTATGGCAGTCAGTTATGAATGACTGTTCAACACGTCAGTGACCAATATACTTACAGGCTGATGTTCATGATGCATCTAATAAAATACTGAGACAGACTCTTGAGTGTGACAATGTACAACATACCTGAGCAAAAAAGTGAATGCCGATACAGTTGTCAATCTCAATTTTCTGCTCCATGTAATCAGCACAGCCATCTCGGAGACCAGCTAACTGAAACAGGTTGGCAGAAGAGAGAAGATTTTGTACAGTGTCAGAATTAAGTTCAACACAGCCAGTGTAGATGTAGTCAAGCACGAGTTTCATGGACCTGGCATCCACACCACTGATGCTGATCACCGACTGATTCTGCTCAGAAAGTTTAGTTGTGAACAGACAACGGAAATACTCGCTGGAAGATGCCAGCAATGCCCGATGGCAGTTGAATTGCTTACCGTCAACAGACAAAGTCACATCGAAGAGTTGCTGGGATTCTCGCAGCGACTGAAAGCCTCGCAGAGAAGATTCCATGTGCTCACAGTCACGGAAGCTTTGTGACTTAGAGTCGGATTCATTCCCACCAGCAGCATCATCAATGTAGACGTCTGGATCCAGATCATTGTCACCACCCAAGCATCCACAGGCCATCGCAACAACCGGAACATCGCTGTCAGAGTCGAAAGCTGGAGGACGTGATCGTGGTGAGCGGTGAGAGAGGTAACCACCACTCCGTGACATGACACCAGACAAGTGACTTTGTGAAGTTCTACGACTTGACATTCTAGCCAATCATCAGCTGACACAAACTACAGCAACAACCAACTGGGTTCATTAACAAAGCAAAACCACATTCAAGATCAGGTGCAATAGGAATATAGTCACGAAGTCCATCCTCTAAAGACTCATACTTTTAGTCTAGCATATAATGTTTATTAGGCCTAGCCACAGTCGTTTTTTATCTATTTTACCGTAGCGTATGCAGCGCTTGTGTTCGTTTTTAGGCTCGACGCCTTAGCGTTGAGCATAATAGCTACAGCGACGTGGCTGGGTGGCTGGCTGGGTGGCTGGCTGGCTGGCTGTCACACTCCGGTATTGTATCAAAACGGCTAAACCTATCGGAAAACTTTTTCGACCATCTGAAAGC
>Ga0049107_10000670_pt1 | contig 10908 bp, 7 predicted proteins | sample WorMetilPIANOSA1_FD_61187 | JGI IMG/M metagenome (GOLD analysis project Ga0049107, IMG submission 61187) | Marine gutless worms symbiont microbial communities from Max Planck institute for Marine Microbiology, Germany - Olavius ilvae PIANOSA.1 | ecosystem: Host-associated > Annelida > Digestive... | reverse complement strand
GTTGGTGGTGATGATTTGACTGGAGCTTTGCACGACCTATAGCTTCAGTTGTCACCACCACTTCCATCATCCTTTGCTTCACTAAACACCGGCTAACCCAAGTTCACCTGGAAAATGGCCATTAAAATGAAGAGAGAAATTCAGATTTACCGAATTGTCCCAGTATACTTTCTAATTTTGTTATACCATTAGTAATGGACAATGGAAGAAACTACATGGAATAAGTAACACCTTCAGAGTCCAGAAAATATTTATATGTAAGTCACCACTTGAAGGGGGCAGGGCATATTGTGTCAGCTGCATTACAGGCCACACAGCTTATTATGCCCCCTGCCCCTAGGATAGGGGGCATTAAGTGATGATGTGCATCTGACGTCTGTCTGTCGCATACATCAGGCCTAAGTCGAGAACAGAGCAGCCTAGGAAGACTAAAATTGGCACAGAGGTAGCCCATGTCACACATGACTCGGACACCACTTTCGAGGTCAAAAGGTCAAAGGTCAACTTGCAGAGGGTGGGGGCATATTGTGGTGGCCTCCCGCACAGCTTGTTTATGCATTGATTGGATGTCTGTAGTGATAGAATGTCATATAGTAACTGAAGGTAACCATTGATGTTGACAAGTTGTCACTAACCGTCTAATGCACATATAAATATGTGCTGCATTATGCGATATTACACGGATATCCCAGACAATGAAGGGAATTATGTGCTGCTTACTGTTTGTGTGTGTGTTTGTGTTTGTGTCTGTGTCTGTGAACAAGAGAACTCCAAAAGTTGAGGATGGATTTGGATAAAATATTCTGGGTCAAGAAACTCCGTCAGTGCTTTGATGCTGTTGGATGGGTGAGAGGAAGGGCATCTGGCCTGTAAAAAGTTGGATGTTGGTTTGTTGGTGGTGACGATTTGACTGCCCAGAGCTTTGCACGTCTTATTGCTCCGGTTGTCACCATCACCTCCATCATCCTTAGCTCCAATAAAATCCAGAATGGAGACACTCTGGTACTGGCTAATCCAGGTTCACCTGGAAAAATGGCTATTAAAATGGAGTCAGATTCTGGGTCACGAAACTGCCTGCAATAAATTGATTAGATTTTGAACAAGTTTACTCATACTGTTTGATGTTTTCCTTGGCATGATGTAGCCTATTTGTGCCAAAAGTGCCATTAAACCCCATACAACCAGCCAGCCAGCCAGTCAGCCATACTGTTTGCTGTAGAACTACCAAGTTTGGAGTGATAAGCTGTCACGATTTGAAGGTTTGTTGTGGTTTTCTGCCCACCACACATAGCAAGGATCACCATGTTGGGGATACTATGTCGGGTCACTCTGACCCGTGCCCTTCTGGTTACCTGGACAGAGAGAAACATTATGTTCCCCTTCCCCATCAAGATTTGTAATGGATGCAGAAAAGGTGAAGCCCAATGTGTATTATCAAAAGGGGATCCAACCTGGATTTCAAGTGGACAGCTGGCTAATCCAACTGGGAAAATAGCCATTGTTGTTTGTCTGCTGTAGATGGGGTGTGTATATAGTGGTGTGTGACTACGTGTCTAGCTGTCTCAGTTTTTTATACACAGGTGTGCTGGCTGGGCATGACAATCGCGTCAGCTGTCTCGGCGTTAGTGAGGATGGTATGGCGGTGGCAACTGGGTCATGGGACAGTTTCCTGAAGATATGGAACTAGCCCGTCGGGAGCGCCTAGCTGTAACCACATTTCCATATCATCATAACTTTCGACTACCTGCGTAATCACCGCCCGCTGTCGTCATTAGCCAGCCATTGTGTTCAGAGTTGCAAGTGCATCGTCGTGATCTTCTCGACTGTCTTCTGTTGCACTTGCTAACCCGTGGTCATCTGTCCATTTATACTGCCACTGGTCTGTGTACTTAGCATGGCGACGTCGAGCATAGTACTGTAATTTTAAGTTTGTGTATATGCTGCTCGTCTCTGTAGGTCATTGCATTCATTGCGGCCGTGATTCGGTCGTGTCTTTGTGATGATTATTCTTTGTGTCGTATTTTTCCGACTGAGTGTTGCGCTGCTAATCTGCCGTACTGCATCACTGGCTATGTTATGGTTGCCACGACTGCCTTTCAGCATTAATGATGCATGCTGAGCTGGCAGCAGCGTGCATCGTACTGTCTGTAATCTACCGTCACGTAGCTGTCTATATCGTCCACTATTCCACTGTGTGCTGTATCCGAGTTTCTGCAGCTGTGTTGAATGGTTTTGTCATGTGTTGTGGCAAGCAGGCATTGACCGATGCACATTTTGCACAGGCTGTATTTTTTGTGACTAGCGCCGATGCTGTCTGTCTGTGCATGAGTAGCACTCACATTGTGTCCCATTGCGATGCATCTGTTTGCACTGTGAGTTCTGTACTGTAGTCAGTCAAGCGTGTATGATTGTTGCTGCTGTTGTGTCTCTTGTCACTTTGACGATGGCTAGTCAAGTGTGGTGCCATTTTTATTGCCTGTTCTGTACATTATGTTGTCAGCCATTTGCAACTTCATTTGCCTTCTCCAGTTGCAGTCTGAAATCAGCTGTTGGCATGTTTGAAAATTTTTGTTGTTCACTCTTGCAGGATATTTAATACTACACTGTTCTCTAATTCTGACTTTTAAACTTACTGTTCTTTTCCTATTTTGTACTAGAGCTCTTCTCTGCTAGGTGATACAGCAAAATAGATTTAAGTCTGCATACATGTAATGTCTTAACTACAGGCCATACTGCCAAATTTTGGGTCAAAATACCAGTAAAATCGTAGTTCATGTTGATAGGTTGCACTGCTACTCTTAGACATCGTCAAATGCATCAGTGTGACAACGGGAATAGTTATCAGTTGTAAGCTATGCGTAGCACGGCAAGTTAAACAGCCTTAGCTTTAGTAGCAGAAAGATAAAAGGCAAGAAAGCACTGTGCACATAAAGTAAATGAAAGAAATCCCGCCATCCTACTTCCAGTAAGTGAAGATTGGCCTGTGGATAGGCCATACTCCCTTTTCATGTCACCAGTATCTGGTCAAAATTGTGCGGCCTGTAGTTGAGACATTACTACGGATATTAGATTAAATTATAATATGTTAACAGTAACAGTGGTAATTATGTATTTCATTGTAATATATCTGTTGTTTGTATTATATTAATAAAAGTGGAAAGCTTATTTTAACTGAAATATATGTTGTAAGATTTATGATGGTTGTTAGATTAGAGAATTATCGCTGCTTGGAAATAATGGGCCTGCATTGACAATTTCATCAATGTTATTGTGGTTTTAGATACGCCATTTTAAATTACAAATTGCGTCTCAAATGCTGACAGTTTTCTGTCACAAGTATTAGTGGTATGGTACTTGGCAATGTAATTCTGATTTGATGTCTGAGGGTTAAAATATGAATATTGTTTTTATTGTGGTTGCCTTAATTGATATGATTTTTCACTGCAACTGCTACTGAACTTTAACTGAATGTGTTGTATCTCAGCATACACGGTGTTTCATAGTTACCGGACCCGCTGGGTTATTGTCATGGAACTTTTGAATAAATCAGTCGAAACTGATGAAATTCTGCAGAAAAGTATATCAAACTGTTATACATCAAGGACTGTAAAAATTAACCACTCCACTGTTAAGACAACTAGCACCGATGTGTGCAAATGCTGCTTGACAAAAATTAGCTTGATCAAATACCTGAATGATGAATATTGCAATGAAAATCAACTAAATGCCTGTTGTTGTTGAAAGTTATTAACTCAATAGTTGTCTTATGCAATCAGCTGTCTAAACTAGGCCTACTGCCTAAGTTGTTATTCAAAATGATTGCTTTTTGCTTTAACATGCTTTAACACATGCACATCGTAACATATGATGAACTTGGTCAATGCATAATTGATGTGGCCGTTAGGCAGTGACACACACATCTACGTGCAAGTGTTAAAGTGAAAGGCACACATGTCGAACACAACCTTAGCCAGTAGTTTAGACTGTTGATTGTAGAACAGCTATTTGATTTAACAAATTTCACATTGACATTGTGTTTCAAAAAGGTCACCCTTTTATTATTTTTTTGAATAACTGACACATCAACCAATTTTCGTAACATCTGATGTGCATCATCCTGAAGAAGTGTGCTACAAAGGTTTTTAATTTTGTTCACCTTGCTTTAAAATTGTAACTACAGTACATTGTAACATTTGCATGTCTTATTTCAGCAGTTTACAACAGTATGACAATCAGGGCCGGATTAAAGCTTTCAGGGGCCTTAGGCCCAAAATATTTTGTGGGGCACCACAGCTTTCCTCTTTAGTAAACACATGCGGATACATAAAACAGGTAACAATCCAAAACATTTTTTCACTCTTTAAGTGAGACAGACTATAGCTATGCCTACACATTTCTTTAACTTTGCTTAGCGTGGGGCCCCTAAAACTGCAGGGCCGTAGGCCATGGCCTAGTTGGCCTGTGCCTTAATCCGGCCCTGATGACAATGTCAGAAATGTCACTGACTCAACACGTCTAATGCAGTCATGAAACAAGCTATTTCAGAGCAGCTGTTTGAAATGACCTTGTGCATGAACATGGGCATCAAGTCTCTTTGCCACAGATCAATTGCTTCAACTACTACACTTTGCTGGAACCCAGCCCACATGGTGCTCATCAACCTCTGCTGCAGCTCTGCCATGTCCTGTATTGGAGTGTGGTAGACTCGTTGCTGCATCACTCCCCAAATGCAGTAGTCAGCCAGTTTAATGTCCATGTCGTTGGGCGTCCACATGCCGGAAGCAATGAATTCAGATATCTCTTAATGAAGCAGCTTCACGGTTTGATGTGCATGATGAGCCAGTGCATTGTTCTGCTGAAAGATGTAAATTTCGTCGGTGATGCTTTGGATGGCTAGCAGTAACTTCATCAGTAATTAAAATATTAAGTAAATTTATTATAACTTTCCATATACTTATATACTGAGCCAGAAAATGTTTTTGCCATTCAGAATGTGAACATCTGGAAGCACAGACATAAGCTGCTGGTGTTAGACTTGTGTGAATTTCACAAGGTAGCACAGTTACAGTTTTTAAGAGGAGGTGAACAAAATTATATACAGTTATAGCACGTTTCCTCAGGATCTTGCTTGCCAAATTTTATTTTTTTAAATTGGTTGACAGACAATTGCTTGACGTCCGTCTGACTAGAGTTATTTAAAAAATAAAAAGGGTGACTTTTTGAAACACAGGGTATAAGCCTATAATATTGATTTTCATTGCAATGTATGACATTCGTCTGTTTAGATTAAGCTGATTATTGTCGAACAGTGCTTTGCACATTTTGGTGCTATTTGTCATAGAAAATTTAGTGTATTTAATTTAATGTAACGTAGTCTGATAAATATTTCTGCAAAACTGCGTCAGTTTCTACCAATTTATTCAAAAGTTTTACAACAATAACCTAGGTGGTCCGGTAATTATTGAAACACCACGTATATTCCAGCTGTTTGTTTCACTGTTTCTTGATTGGTCAGGTGCTGTGAAGACTTAACATATGTAATGTGGACTAACAGCACATTTAAAGCTTTGCTTCAGTTACGTATTCTGATACTTGCTGGTCAGTTACTGTCTGTGTTAATTCAGTTTCATCATCGTCTCCAATGTCACTATTATGGACTAATTGCAGTGTGTTGTTCTCGACATCAGTTTTGGCGGCACATTCACTGTTAGCTACTCAACAAATAATAATGGTGAATATTTGCTGCAATTAACAGTTCTAGACTAATCATAGTCTGAAACTGTTAATTGCACCAAGTCTGTGGTTATTAATTTGCAGTCAGTTCAGTTATTAAAGTACTGATGTGGTCATACCTGTTGGTGCAAGAATGGCATCTGTACATGCAGATGCTATGAAAGGTGATCTGTTAAGCATATGCTGGCAGGTGAATTGCATGAAGTTGTGGTTATATAATGTCTTCAAGCATTCCAGTCATTCATGTTCTTATGAAAAAAGAATTATTGAAAGTGTTGAGCTGTGCAAGAGAATGTATGTATGATGATCTGGAAATGCCAGATATTTTGCACAGAAGTTTGGGAAAATATGCGGCAGTCATGGAAAACTGTGTGTTGTTAACTTGATTTTGGAGCTAGACCAGTGTTTGCATGTATCGTGCATATAGTCCACCACTCGGGGAGCAGTGACTGGACCATCAAGGAAATTTCAGGGATTTTCAGCCTGTCTACAGAGTAGTGCATGAGTGGACATAGGATTTGAAAATTACCGAAGAAGAAAATGGCAGTTAAAGAATTTTTTACTAAACAGGGCGTAACTGTATCGTACATTGGACTTCTTTACTGGTCGGTTTCCAGGACATCCTGAGTAAGCAGGTACTGGAATATCAGTTAGTTCTGGATTTTACTGCAGCAAGAGATGATGGTGGCAATGGTACCACGGTACGAACCTCTTGAGATGTACAAATCATTTGCAACTAGTTCCAGTCAAATCGCCCAGACGCCCTTCCTGCCACCAGCCAACAGTGTTGCAGCACTGAAGGCATAAATGTGGCTAAGTGGTATGAGCAAAAGTAAAAATATTTCATTCTTTTGTGTGAGAGACGTTCAAAACTTAATATGAAGATGATTGTAGAAGAGTAATGTTTTAAGTGGGAATTGTAGTTTACAGAATTTTTGATAAGCGACGTCACTCTCACTCATGTATTGTTATTGAGATACAAATGTTGACTTGAATAACTGCAAAATGTTTTATTTCATTTTGGGCAACAAATTGGGGAAGATTGGCTTCAGTGTGCTTCATTGTTTTGATCCTGAGTTAATCATTAACTATACAGATGCTGGAAACTTAATATAACTGCCGTCAGCCATACGGTCTTGTTCACCCTGTTACCTGCAAATTTGCTGCATATGTACGAAGTTTTGAATGATGACCAAGCAAGCCAGGCTGGCATAAAACATAGTAAGTTAGCACCTCGCGAGTGAAGATGCTAGTGATTAGAAATGGCACTTAGTGTTTCAGTGGTGCCTGAAATGGGTATGAATGACGTAAGTGCAGCTGCGACATTAATCATGTAGCTGCATAATTTCTAGTGCATTTAATTTCTACACTGCGTTGAATACAATCTATAATTTCGTATTTTTATGATACAGCTTTGGCATATCCACACTGTTATTTCTGTTGCATTTTTCCACTAGCATTTGTATTCATTTCAAATCCACTGTTGTGCGGTTTCATTCTGTTATAGTTCCAGTATTAAAATCTCCTTTTTTTTATTATTATGAACTACCATTCTGCATCAAATCCTAATCATGTGGAAATGTGCCATTCAGTGACACAGTCCCAGATGTGTATGTAAATGTGTGCTTTGTGTAATTGTGTGATGTATTTTGAAAACTGATTGTTCAGACCCTCTGGAATATTGCAGGAGAACAAGAATCATAGCACTCCATTTTAAAAATTGGGACAGCTATTAAAGAACAAAATTAATTATATTAGACTCTGTTGTGTGTTTGTTATGTTTTGTGCAAAATCAGAAATTTAATTAAAAATGAAGTACACTGCAGTTGCTTATTGTTTATTTTGCATTACTTTTTATACTAGCTTTCTTACACTCTTTGCTTCAATTAGCTTACTTATCTGTGTATTGTTTTACAAATAGTTGAGTCTAAAGAATGACAGATGCACAAAAATGCAAAAATTGCTTATTTATTTAGGAAGGGGAATGTTTTGGCCAGGTATAAAAATCTCCGAAAAGTTCACATTGTGATACTGCGATGTCCTGGGGGTCTGATAGTTGATTGAATGACATCATGTGTTGTAACTGATCGTAGCGTGGTTGCTGTATAATCACATGTAACACTTCGGTGTCTGATGGCACAGTTCCTCACATTTGGCCAATCAGATGCACACTGTGTTGATTGTGTGGCATTTCACAACAGCAGTGACTAAATGATTCAGAGGCTGCGAGCGAGCTACTTGCTGTAATAGTTGTATTCATGTTGCAGTCCTCAGTTGGACTTCGTCAATTGTGAGTTGGTTACACTAGCATGTTTTTGGGTACCCGTTATCGACAAGTGATGGTAGTGTGTATGGCAGTTTGAATTTTTAGCTGCCACTGAAGCAGTATTTTCTCTCACTGTTCAGTAGTTTACAGTGGCAACATTTTGTCATTATCTTGCACGCCAGTTGTTCCATTTATTTTTGCTGTTGTGTATGATTAAAACAATGATGCTTTGTATTTAAAATTGCTCTGAATAAATTGGATGTATTATAAATATGAATGGTTATTTTTGATTTACCAGTAATTTCCTAGCAGCTCAGCTGTCGTACAGGGACCAGTAGAATGCCTACATTTTTTTTTGTAAGTGACAAGACTGCAGTTATATACTGCCAACGGCATAGTCTTTTTATACTGACGTGGTCGCTCAGTTTGGAGATTGTTATGATGCCACAAAAGTGTGAGCAATATTGATACGTACTAATCTAGTTCTGCGGTATTATTTTAACGTCCGTCAAAGACGGTATGTTTTACCCGGTGTTTGTTTGTCTCTCTGTTAGCAGGATAACTCAGAAAGTTGACAAATTTTAATTATATTTTTGTAGGTGTGTGTTGTATGACTGGCAAGAACTGGATAAGTTTTGGTGGTGATCCAGATCACGTTACGTTAGGGTTTACTTTGGGTTTGCAGCTGCCTTGGCAGAGGCTTGCACTGTCAGAGTGCTGTTGTTAATCATAATCATAAAATCAATTTTAACGTGCACAAAGTCAATGGATAAAACATTGAATTGGAGGCACGGGCAGTCACTAGGGGCCTAACAGCATACTAAAAAGCATTATTAAAATAGAAGGTTTTCAGCTGACGGATAAAAGAACCATAAAATGTACATGCACGAATATCTGCAGGAAGTGAGTTGCATACAGTAGGCGCGGCAACGCGGAAACTACGTGCGCCAAAATTAAGTTTATTTTACGGCACACATGACAAGTTAGACTGACTGGAACGTAAACTGACCAGGTACATGAAGTAAACACGGCAGATACAACGGTGCGTTGTTGTTGCGAGCGTTGAAAGCCAATAATGCCAGTTTAAACTGTATGCGGTACTGAACAGGTAGTCAGTGCAGATGACACAACATATCGGTAGAGTGGCTGAACTTAGACGTTGAAGAACCGAAAACGACTCGTGCGAGGGCGTTCTGCATTCGCTGAAGGCGATGAATATTTCGCCGAGATTCCATACAACATTGAGTTGGCGTAGTCGAGACGGGAGCTAGGTAACGAATGAGCAAGCGATGGTTTTGGCTTAATCTTCTTGTTACTTGTAGCTAGTTTCTATCTTTGGACTTATTCCTGAACAACAAAACATCTTGCACTTATTTCTCACTCGCTTATTAATGTACATAGGCAATTCAAAATATTGTAGTGATTGACACAATAGTCCGTGCCATATCATTTGACTTAAAGAAGTTAAAGTGACCAGGTCCCATCACCCCCAAAATGCTTGTGCCATTTGACCTATACAGCAACCAATTTCGCACACCGCGGGGGGAAGGTTTTGTGTCTGCATTTTTGTCAACTACCAGACCGTTTTAAGCATCCTTCAACGACGCTTCGTTGTCTCAGACTTGACAGCTGGTTCCGGTCTTAATTTGACTGATAGATTGTGTTGTGTTAACGTACGTTGCCTCCAATGTCTCTGCCCCTAACGTTATTCTAGATAGTAATGCCGTTTGGCCTGAAAGATAGAATGACGGCCGTCGGCCCCAAGCATGTGGTGAAAAACTTTGACGATAATGTACAACCGGTTTGACACGATGGAGAGACGGAAATGCTCCCATATCAATACTGCGCGTCAGAATGCAAGGTTAGCTACCGCAAACAGATCGGGCATCAGCGTGTCACGGAAATTTTTGGTAAGGACTGGAGGCGTATTGCTCTATCCTGTAAAAATTTTCCTGTCACGTAGTTTGATTACCAAGCAAAATTTTCTTGCTGTGTGTCATTCCGTGTGGGCGCATATATGAGGTCAAAATGGGGGGGGGTGCTATTGCCCCACTGTTGGGATATATGGCTCGTGCCTGACCTTGTTGAAATAGTTCCTCCCCACACTGTTTCCATACCAAATTTGGTCGGTCTAGGTAACACGGTATAGGCATAAATAGGGACCCAAACATATGGGGACGCAGGCACTCTGCCCCTTGGGATGGGGCGTAGCTGACCCCGTATAAATACCAGTGATGTTAATCCTTGTCCTTGTCCTTAAGGACTCCATGACAAAATTTAAGTCCTTGTCCTGATTCTCGTAAGTCAAGTCCTTATGGCCTTGCAGTCTAGTCCTTGTCCTTGTCCTTGCATGTCCAGTCCTTGTTAACATCACTGATAAATACGTCGCTGCCCACGTGTTACAAGTCAGTAGAACTATAGTATAGGCCTACTGATAGGAGTTTGTCTGACAGTCGCGCTCTGTTGGGACGCAAAATGTCAAAGGGTCTAAACAAAACACTGCAAATGTGCACGGTGAAAATTGAAAGTGGTCTTGGTTATGAATCTTCCCAAGTCCGAGAAGATAACACCGATCGTAAGATATTCCCTGAAGCACAGCCCTCACCCTGAAGTGTACAACCCTATAGCCAAAACGTCGGCTGCGTATATATCGGCGTTACATTTCGATATACTGTGATGTGAAGCGTTAGCGAATAGCGAATACAGTGGAGTGGACTGTGGAAGGCTACATTTGTGGCTAGTACAACCCAGGCTAGGGCCCCCTCTCTAAAGACAAAGTATTAGCAAATATGCTCTCCACTTGGTAAAAGTGATCATGCTATTATAAAATGGGAATGGGAAGTCACAACATTACCTAAAATGCACCCAGTAAATTATAATTATCTTAGAGGAAACTATGATGAAATGAG
>Ga0049107_10000669_pt1 | contig 10914 bp, 4 predicted proteins | sample WorMetilPIANOSA1_FD_61187 | JGI IMG/M metagenome (GOLD analysis project Ga0049107, IMG submission 61187) | Marine gutless worms symbiont microbial communities from Max Planck institute for Marine Microbiology, Germany - Olavius ilvae PIANOSA.1 | ecosystem: Host-associated > Annelida > Digestive... | reverse complement strand
TGTCAAAAAGCAACATGCCTAATACCGGTAATCTTGATGACCTCGAAGGTAATTTTAGCTGTTTAAAGACTTTCCAAATCCAGTGGTAATAACCACTTGTTTGTGAATTAACAGTTTACGTGACCACAAGTGACCTTGAAAAGTACTTCCATTCAAATGTGGCAGTAGAGTAGAAGTAGTAGCTCAGGTGATCTGTGTAATTAATTTCCTAGGCAAAATATACTACATTATTTAGATATTGCCCTGGAGAGGTGTCCAGTAGCTGAAGTGACCTTTCATGGTCACTCAAGGTCATTGTGAATAGATTACGTACCACGTCCGTTAGAACTGTGGCTCTATCTTGTACCTTTATTAAAATATTGTCACTTGTTTGTGAATTGTGACCGTACATGATCTTGATGTAATATGACAGTTACAAACTGTCGCTCAGACATAACTTTCGATCATTACACTGCGCGATAGCTAGCGGCACAGTGCATTGTAATCGGTCCTGTCTGTTTGTGTGTTTGTGGGTCTGTTACCACGATGAAATTGCGTGCATCGATTTTCACCAAACTGGGTCTGTATGTGAAGGTAGTGACCATCTCCAGCTGATTAAATTTTGGCCATCCGCACCCGCAGGAAGGGGTTCTGTGGCGGGGTGAAAATTTTTGTCTCCGCCTTACTACAGCCAGCGTGCAGTGTTAAGCGTTTGCGTCTCTCCGAGTGCTTTTTCATTTTCAATGTTTTAGTCAGCAGTACATGCAAACACGTTTTTGAGATAATTGCTCTAGATAGCTTTCAGGTGCTGAAATGATCTTTCAGAGTCACTCAAGATCATTGGAGATGGCATGGTTCGATAGAGAATATAGTCCTTCTGTTACTGTTCACACACTCGCACGATAGTGCGAGAGTGTTGTAAGGGCAACGACGCAAGTCAATGTGGAAATGGGAAATTCGACCCCCTGCCATGCCCAAACCCCTTAACCGATCGTCACCAAAAGTTGCATATGTGATTACGTCCTTGATATCTACCAACATGCAAAATTTGGTCACGATCCCTCAAGGTGTTTCTTTTCCCTGTATGCGCGAATTTGCGCATCAAAGATGTTTACTAGGCTTATTTTTTTCGTCCAGGTTCTTCCCACGGCCTACAGCCCAGGCCCATGGACCGATTTTCACGCATAATACATCAAACGACGCGGTTCCGCGCAAGGATGTGCCTTTTTGGGGTTAGAAAACAAAAATTTAACATTTACACTCCGTAATTCCCGAAAAACCGCCATTTTTGGGCCCGATTTTGACGGGACTTAGAAAATTTTCGGTCTAAAACCACTTTACAATCATCGTTGTAGCCCCATAAAAGTTATATAGTGAATAGGCAAATAGGGGTCACGGATTCCAAATATGTGGTTTTGGATGACCCACTATCACCCGGTCACGTGACACGGCGCATGCGCATTGCTAATTTTGCCATTAAAATGGCCCATTCACAGTGCTTTCAGCCATTACTCAGCAACGGATCAAGATAGAAGAATAAAATTTGACAGTAAGTATGCGTAGATGAACTTCTACACAAATTTAACGTTTAAGGTTCAAAAGGGGCGTGGCTTAGGTTCACATGACCCAATTTCAAAATATTGGGACCCCCTTATAACTTTGGAACGAATAGAGCTATCCGCTACAAATTTGGTACACACATGGAGGACACACCCTCCTGCCCGTGGACTATAAAATGACCCCAAAGTGGGCGTGGCCTGGGTCACGTGACCCAATTTCGAAATTTTGGGACCCCCCTTATAACTTTTGAACGAATTGAGCTATCTGCTTCAAATTTGGAACATGCATAGAGGATGCACCCCTCCTACGTGTGGACCATAAAGCGACCCATAAGTGGGCGTGGCCTGGGCCACGTGACCCAATGTCTAAAATTGGCACCCCCTTGTAACTTTTGAATAAATTGACCTATCTGCTTCAAATTTGGTACAGAGATGCAGGACGGATCCTTCCTGCATATGAACCTCAAAATGACCCGTAAGTAGGTGTGGCCCAGGTTAATGGACTCAGTATCGAAAATTTAGGACCTCCCTTTGTCATCAAAGGTGAATTACAGTATATTAACAATCACAAAACAGCAAATATAAAAGACAGAAACATAAAAGTTTACAATGACATGTAAGGTCGACTGTGCATATATCACACAACTAAAACTGCAAAAATAAAAAAGAAGGTGATATTACACTGCACTACATTGACATTCTGGCAATGTGTTGCGGAGTAATATCACCTTTTTTATTTTTTTTGCAGTTTTAGTTGTGTGATACATGCACAGTTGACCTTACACGTCGTTTTAAACTTCTATGTTTTTGTCTTTTATTCACAGTAACTATGACCCTGTTTTGTACCATTTCCAAGATACAGTGAGATATTGTCCAAAAATTGTGAATTTTTCCTATCCTGATGTAGTTTGCTGTTGTAGCAAAATAGTTACAGTACTTGCTTGGACAGCGGCAGGACCAGGGTTCAAATCCTGGATCGGCCGTCTGTAGGTATGTTATAGGATTAATTTCCTGGGCCGACACAAAGGGTTCGCCTGTATCCTCTTTAAACTGTGACAGTGTACAGGAGGGTTCACCCGAGTATTGGTATAGGATGTGGCTCGTTTTGCCATTTATTCACGCCATGATTGGCAGAAGTTTTGACATGAGATGAAGTTAAAACATACTCTGAAGCACACACAACACCCTCTAATATCTTTCAATATTTTCTGTAGTATATTTGAAACATACAATCGATTAATCAGTTAAACAACAATACAACCAATTGCCTGGCTCTGCTACTGAAAATGTCACAAAACTAAGCTTTGCAAGCAAGTGAATGCAAGCAGCTGACCGTGCTCACAACTTGTAGACTTCTGTCTTCAAACGACTTCAGCCGTCAGCGAGGTGTCGCGATGTCGATCACCATTATGATATCTGCCGTCCAGTCCCCTACGCCGGACGTTACGCAAATGAGATGTCGAACAGTCGCCGTTCACCGTCATTGAGATCGATCTCTGTGGACGAAGACCACCCATGCTGACGAAGCCCCATGGACTTCTTCATAGCTTCTCACTGACTGGAATGATCTTCGCATTGATTCGCAGTCACTTTGCTCGTATTCAGTCGAGCAGATCACAGTACTTCACCAGTACTAACCACCTCTCGTGGTTTTTTATCTCAACTTTTACTGATGGCTTGCTTCAAAAAGCCTCCATATTCATCAGACCTCTCCTGATTGGTTCCACTGCCGTGACGTCACACGCCGCGGTTAATAGTGATTCACATAGTATTCAGATCTCTTCTCAAAATGCTGCTAAGCAAGCATGCAAGCAGCTGCAGTGCAATAAGGCCATATTACCAGAGCCAGCCTCAATTAATGGGCTTCACATATATAGGGGCCTAGGCTAGCCAACCAAACTAATTATTTACATTAGAAGGCTGGTAACAGTCATATGCAGTTGTTCGTCGATAATCTTGTGAAGCAGTCGACTAATAATGGCATGAAGATCAACCAGCGGAAGACCAAAGAAATGCTAATTGGGTCGAATGCGAATAACCAGCTGCCCCAACTGATACTCAACGGAACCAGGGTCGAGCGAGTCTCCTCATTTAAGCTGCTCGGAGTTCATGTCGCCAGCAACCTCAAGTGGACCCAACACGTGATGCATTATCGTCCAAAGTCTCGACCAGACTCCACTTTCTGAAACTGCTTAAGCGCTCCGTTGCGTCCATCAACGACTTACTGTGCTTCTACACCTCAGTAGTTTGACCAGTGCTCGAGTACGCCTGTTCGGTCTGGCACTCGAGCCTAACAGCTGGCCAACATGAGACACACACTGGAGTCACTGCAGAAGTGCGCCATGCGAATAATTTTCAACCATGATGATTATACAATTTCGCTCATCATCGCTGGTATTGACAACCTTCAGACCCGTCGCGAACACCTCACCGAACAGTTCTTCCTGCGCAACGTTCTGAACGAGAAATCATCACTGCACTGTCTGCTGCCCAACAAGCGTGACGTCAACATTGTGAACAGACTTCGCCACGCAGAAACATTTGAACTATCACAAACTCGAACTGAAAGATTCAAAAAATCGTTCATCCCGTACAGTCTTGCACATTTCCAATAGCATTTACGGTCGCTATACGTTGTTTAATTGACTACTTGTTTTAGCATGAACATTATATTTTTAGTATTATTTCTATTGTGCATAATCCAGCTGATGCTGCAACACCAAATAAACCATTTCTTCTTCTTCATTTCTTCTACATGAAAATATAGGCGGGCATAGCTACACTGTTACAGACAGACAACAAGTAACAAAGTTTAGGAGCGGTTTGCGATTTGTTACTGCCACCTGTGCAGGAAGGCAGATGAACTGGCCCGGTGTGCTGTGGACGTTGGTCTTATGTATGTGGCGTATGCTGCCTTGTAGGGCGGCGAGCTCATACTCAGTTAACATACTGCGGCTGTCTGATAACCAGCTCTGCGGTGAGAGCACAGTTGTGGCAGGCCAGCATAATCAGTACTGCACATATCCCTTAATTCCTCCCCTCCCTCTGCACTACACTACACTATACATGCCTGGTGAATTAAGGTCACCAGATAGCACACACACCTACTCTGATACTGGAAACACTCCCTTCAGATGAATGGAAGGTTTTGCATTGGGCCAGCAGCTACGGCTTGGCCTCATCATTGGCATGCGTAGCAAAATAGACTGCCACCTTCAGGGCTGAACAGAACGGAAGCTATCCCCATGTATTTACTGCCCCCATTGTGGAGGTCCTGGAAACCTTGGAATTTTATAATGCCCGATGGACCCAAAAATATAGAGTGCTAGGACTACCAAGCTGAGAAAAAGTATCTGGTGATATCTTTAGCTTGAGGTTACACGCATATTTTAGGTTTCAGATTCTGATTGCTTTTATGCCATCGTTTTTGCTTAACACTGATTCACATCCTAGATAAACAAGCAGCTTGTTAGCTTAAATCAAGTGTGTGTATAATATTGAAAACAAGCTGTGCGGAATGCCGCCACAATATGCCCCCGCCCCCTGCAAGTTGACCTTTGACCTTTTGACCTTGACAGTGGTGCCCGAGTCACGTGTAACGTGGGCTACCTCTGTGCCGATTTTAGTCTTCCTAGGCCTCTGTTCTCGACTTAGGCCCAACGTACGCGACAGACAGACATCAGACAGAGACAGACGTCAGACACGCATCATCGCTTAATGCCTCCGCCCTATATGGGCGGGGGCATAATGATTAACAGTCATTGCGACATTTTGCTAATCACTTGTAAAAATTTATCAAAAACAGCAACATTGGCTATACATGCCCACAGATGACACAGGAATATGAGTAAAACACGGGAAAGCCAGATTGTATTACAAACTGACCCTAACTTTGCAGTACGTAACATAGCATACATATTCCCACAGTTTTGTCTCCCAATTTACTCATGTTCCCCCGCACTGCCACATTTTACAAACAGCTGTGATACAGAGCAACCCCACAGCCTAGGGATCTCGGGGACAAAATTTATTATGGTGCAAATGCTGACAAGTAATCTCTTTGCAGTACGTAACATTCTTGTCCAAATAAGTGCTCGTAGCTTTTGTTGTGTAGACTGTGACTGGTGGAGGAGGTGGTATGAAGAAGCTTGCAGCAGGTACAAAAGGCAAAAAGCCAGCTGCTTCTAATACCGAGAAACAAGAACCAGCGGAGAAGGAACTGTCGGTCAGTTGCATAGTGGAAGGGATTTGTGCATAACAGCATAACTGCAGTGTTAATATTTCGGAAAATGTATCAAAAGGTTTTATGACCCACTACAGATTTATAAGCTGTATTTGTTATTTGAACATAAAAATTACGCCATCTTGTTTGGACGACGACACTTGTTTAACAGGCACATTAGAGTGTCTAGATTGTCTCTATTCTGGATGTTATTGGAGCTAAGGATGATAGAGGTGGTGGTGACAACTGGAGCTATAAGATGTGCAAAGCTGCAATCAAATTGTCACCACCAGGAAACCAGCACCCATCTTTTTTGCAGGCCACAATCCTTTCTTGTTACCTAACCAACAGTGTCGAAGCACTGAAGCGAAAAAGTATCACATTCCATGGACGTGCTCACCCCATGCTCACCTGGGGGTCTTGCAACCTTGTGTTTGACCATTAAAGACTTTTAGTTACCTGGGAAGGGTTGTCAAGCCGCTCATCTGCCGTGCGTTTCTTAACGCGAACGTTCCGTAACGTTCTGTATGTTCGCGATGGGAAACACATTGTTCGCTTGTGGCATTCGCGAACGGTCGTTTGGGTTGGCTCGCGGTGAGACGGAAGTTGGAAAACGCCGGCTACTGGCGCAGCTGGCGCCGGAGCCAACCCACTGCCGCCGCTGGCGCTGGCACCATGGACACGAACCGCCGGTACGCAGACCGAATCCCAACTTGAACCAGCGACCTACGCGGGCGTTATTTTGCATGAAACTGGACAATTCCTGTTATTATGCTCGCTGCAGTTGTGGCAACAACTGCAACGTTGTCGTCAAACTGTGCAAGAGTACCATTGTTGTTTAATACATTTTACTTCCGTTCTACAGAAACAGTTTGCCGCAAATGACATGTTTCTTAGGGAAGCTAACAGTTACAAGCGAGCACTCGCGTTAAGAAACTCGCGGCTGCCATCTGACGCCAGTATCCTGCAGCTGGTTTGGGCACCCCCTGTGGGCTCTGGGTCAGAATGCCACATAGACTCTTATGTTTGGCCGAACATTGTAATGAAACAAAATACAAATTGTTGAGTCATGTGCATCCACAGAGTACATCCAGCTAGAGACTGGCGTTATGGTGACTGCCGGTTCTGCTACTAGAAACTTGCGATATCTGTGCCTAGTGTTCCAGTAATGTAATGCATGTGAACCTAAATTTGTAGTTTGCAGGCATGCCATGATGTTAAATTATGAATGCAAACGATAACTTAAGCATAAGCATTGGATAACGTTGATTCATGTATGAATTTTTTTTACTACTGGGAAAGTGACATTGTTAATAATCTTACCAGAAAGACTTAAGCAACGTTATGTGGTTGTCATTTGCTGATCCTCAAGAATCCATAGACAAATCATTATATGCATTATGTACATAGCGTAATAACAAGAACAACAACAGCCAGTCAGCCACTATTCCTAGACACTCGTGGTAACTGGTGCCAGTGTGTGAATCAATCCTGGATTTTATTGCAGCAAGAGTTGATGGAGGTGACAGTGGTGACAAGCATGGCTCTAAAACGTGCAGAGCAGTTGTAGTCAAATCACTATTGACATACCGACACTAACTTTTGTACAGTCTGGATGCCTTTCCTGCTTCCAACCAACGGTGTCAAAGCACCAAAGGCATTACTACCTACCGTAAAATTTACGTCTGAAATTAACGTTGACTCCACTGCCTTGTTCAATGGCTGAGGCATGCCTGCCAAGATAGGTAAGTAAGTAAGTAAGTAAGTCTGAATATTTGTAAATGGCGCTGAAATCGCTAAACAGTCACAACGGCGCCAGACGAACGGTGCTGTGCCAGCAGCAGCACAGACTACTGCTGAAACAGGTGGGCCTTGAGATGACGCTTGAAGGAGCATAGAGTCGTATCTGGCAGACTGTTCCATGTTTGTGGTCCATTGACGGGAAGCTGCGCTGACCGGTAGCAGTCCGGGCACGCGGGACCAGCACAGTCCCAGATGCCGTGGAACGCAGTTGCTGGCGACCATGCACGTAGTGCGCCGGCACAGGTCAGCCAGATAGCGAGTGTCTGCATCATGTAGGCACTTCTACACAAGGACTTTACCTGGTGCATGGGAACAATATTGGCTGACTCATATGGACACCAGCAGGAGTTGAATCCACGTTCACTGGGTGCAAGTCTGAAATGGAAAGTAGGACCCTAGGGGTCAAAAATTGGGGGCTTCTATGTATGCTTAATTGCTAATAGAAGGAGCAAGGCACAAGGCACACGAAAGAAGTAGCCTCATAGGAGGCTACTTCTTTCGTGTGCCTTGTGCCTTGCTCCTTCTCTTGCTGATGATCAGTGTTTTGAGTTAATTTATTAATATTTTGTACAAATCTTGAGCGTTTATATTAACATATAAAGTTTTATTTGGTCACAGCTAATGAGAAACCCACTTAAAAACCTGAAGATTTTTGAGCATTTAATTGTGAGTTAACGGTTTCTCATTCTTTTCTACAAAAAATTATACCAGCCTTACACGATGATGTGGTGTAATTTAATTGGTAATTTTTGCACAGACTAATTTGAACAGCAGAGGACCAGAGTTCAAATACTGGTTTGGCCATCTAGGATTAATTTCCTGGGCGGACATGGCACCCTATAGCCTATTTGTGTTGAAAGTGCCGTTAAACCAACCAAACCAACCAACCAACCTGCATAGGGTGATTGAAGTTGTTAATTATGCCCGCCTCAGAGGGTGGGAACATAATGCGCTGATGGCTGTTGTCTGTCTGTCTGTCCATCTGTCTGTCCCGTAAATGACCCTAAGTCAAAAACGGAATGGTTTAGGAAGCTGAAAATTGGCAGAAAGGAAGCCATCACCCCATTTAGAGGTCGTAAGGTCAGAGGTCAAGGTCACCAGGTCGCTTAACGTCGTGACCGAAAATCAGCCGTATCTTTGGAATGGAAAGGCCTACGAACTTCAAACTTGGTATTCGTATGGAGTACGATAACCCACGTCACTTATATGCGATGACCTCCAACCTGAAAGCTCTGGGTGGTTGTTCAAGTCACCACTTGCAGGAGGCGGGGACATATTTTGGCAGTCCCACTACAGGCTTGTTAATTTCTCTGTTCAGAGTGTATCACAGACCACAACAGACAGAGTGGGAGATTAACAAGATGCGTGGTGCTCTATACACAACTTCATGTGTGCTGAATAATGCCTGCATGTGAAGCGTCCGCAATTGATTGAGAAGCAACAAAAACTAACTAACTCTCCAGATTTGAATCCCGATGCATGAAGCCTTTTGAAAGCTTTATATGAAGCCAAAAACAGTTTCTGAATTAAAAGTCGCATTGGAGAAGTTGAGACAGTTTTCCACAGTTTGCCCCACGTTTTAGAAATAGCTTGTGAAAGTATATGAAGGCTAGTGGAGGACATTTACTATAGCTCAAAAAAGTATTCATGCTTATGCTGATCACATTGTCTTGAATGTTATTAGTTGAGACAGTTTTGATAACGTTAAAAGTGCCAGGTTACCACCCTAAAACTGGCAATTCTGTAGATGATACAAAATAAGCTGTCTGGATTTGCAACTAAATGAATGGGTAATTAATGTATAAAAATATATAAACTTTCTGTAGTTGTTATAAGTTAGCAAAATTCTTTAGGGTCTATTTTGATCTGCTCTGTTGTAAGCAAACTTGGCATAATAACAAATCCAGTCGAGGGGGCCGGTTTTTATGGATTGACTGCGCCTCCAACCTAAGGGAGTTGCACCCCAAATTTTTGTGAGCCCTATGGTATGACGGACAGCGACAAACCTGTGACCAATGAGCCAAACGTTTTTGGGATCTGACCATGCCCACCTATATTATACCTTTGACCTGCTATGTACTACTACCTTCGGTTTTTGTTTAACCAGACTATTTTTTCAGATTACTTCAAGTTAGGCCATATTTGGGGATTGCTGGTGCAAGATGTTTACAGGCCAAATGCCCTTTCTGTACCACTGAAAGAATAAGAGGGAAATTTGGCATGCTGAGCCAGGAGGGGCAGGTTTTAGGGTCGATCACGCCCTAAACTTTAGGAGGCGGACTCTGGGGAGGGGGCAGTTTTTTCTTCCATTAATGCACACTCATCCTTTGATGCAGCAGAGCTAGCAAATTTTGTCTCATAACTGACAAAGGGATGGAAGATTTCTATTGGCTGACTGTCATACTCCAGCCAGGGAGCTCAACCAAAATATACTGTCCAACTGCTGTTCTAGAATACACTGTTAAACGTTATAAAATGTAAAAACAACCTTACTAGTTTTATCAAACATGTAAGGCACATGACAACTAGGCGTATAAAATCGCAAATATCTTTTTGCTAGTGTAATCGTCGTTGGATATAATACTTGTTTATTATATCCAAGGCCCACTACACTAGCACAAAGATATTTGCGATTTTATAGGCCTAGGTGTCATGGGTCTTACATGTTTGATAAAACTAGTAAGGTTTTTTATATTTAATGTTTGCTGTTTTATACCACTTCAGTTGTACTGACGTCAGATTCTATTTCCTAGTTCACTGCACTTATTCTTGATTTTCAAAATGGCAGCCTTCTGCCATGGATTTTCATATTTTCTCAATATTTGCCAAAAATTCAAATTTGTCTACATCGACATGCAAAATTTGGTGAAGATCTGACGATCTGCGGCCCAGTTATTGCCTATTTACGATTTTCATATGATGTGATTACCTGACAACGTGTAAACATTGCGTGATGTGTAAATAGGATGAAGCTGTTGAGGAGAAAGTCGCAGCATTTGTACCATCAAGCGTTCTTAGTGCCTTAGCTGATGTTAACTGGAAAGAACGATTGTCAGCTGTAGAGAAAATGACTGAGGTATGTTTGTTTAATTATTTCCTATGGCTGATATTGCTTCAACATTTTTGACGGCTAAGCCAAGCATAGTTATTACTCAAAAACAGGTTTTTGGCCCTCATACTGCCAAATCTCAACCGATCTGATAGAATTTTGCACACAGCTATTGTTGTATCATCATCATCATCATCATATTCTTTATTAGAAACTGACAAAACGCAGTTAATTATGTACAACAGTGAGAGTAAGGTTAACAGTAACAAACAATAGTATTTTCAGTAAGTATGTTTATATAG
>Ga0049107_10000668_pt1 | contig 10917 bp, 9 predicted proteins | sample WorMetilPIANOSA1_FD_61187 | JGI IMG/M metagenome (GOLD analysis project Ga0049107, IMG submission 61187) | Marine gutless worms symbiont microbial communities from Max Planck institute for Marine Microbiology, Germany - Olavius ilvae PIANOSA.1 | ecosystem: Host-associated > Annelida > Digestive... | reverse complement strand
TTTTATTCACTATTATTTTTTATTATTTTACTTGGAATGGACCCGAAATGTTTGTTGACCTCGACTGACCTACAAACGCGTCGAGCCCGTTGTCAGCATCAGCTGAGCTTCTTGTTTCTGGTAGACTCGCTGCCCCAGATTTTGCAATGATACATACTTAGGTCAGGCTGTTCAGTGGTCAGAAATCACAGCATATATAACCAAACTGCTTTGCTTCAGACGTCTGAAGATACCAACAATCCTGATTATAATGACAAATATCAAGCAGGAAGACAAACTGCAACTGGTGTTAATTAATATGCTAATTAGATCAATGTAGATCAACTCTTGAACATGAAAGTTTCACAAGGTAGTGTAGTGACGCATTTAAGTTTAAGGTGTAATGGGATCTTTAATGACTAATGCGTTACACAATCACTGCTGAATCCGATGGTGAAAGAATTTTGAGAATTGGGCAACATTTGCCAAAGTTATGGGCAAGAATCAAGCATCCTGTTTTTTGATTCATGGGGTAGAATATCAAATGATCCTGGATTTTGCTGCAGCAAAAGATGATGGAAGTGGCAGTGGTGACAAACAGAACTCTAACATGTGCAAAGATTCTGTCAAATCACCACCATGCCCATCCCTGCAATACACATTGTCACCATACCATGTTGGTAAAATGACGCAATACGAGTCTGCGTACAATTCAGTACAACCAGACAGATGGCAAAACTTAAAGCCATAATGAAATGGGTTTTCATCTGTTAGTAGTTGTGGGCTTAGACTGCATAGTGTTCACTGTTCAGTTCATTGTTTTATGCTCCATCTCCTGAAAGACCATAAAAAATGGTTAGCATTACATCTACTGCTTCTACTGTGGAAATACTGCTGCAGCCGTCACCTGACTATAAGTATTTCCCTATCCCACGGTATTAATGTCATTTTTACACACCCCACAGTACTACTGCAAATTTTTTGCAGTTACCTCAGTATTACCAAGTTGCCCATTACCTTGTCACTCTAGATATTTGTCTATTGCTGAGAATGACTAGGCACACACTGGTGACAGATTGGGTAAATAAATCTTCAAAATTAGAGAAAAGAATTACATGTATGGAAAATGTCAAACACTCAAAGGCTGACAATAAAAGCCAGGACTCATGACAGCAGATACAAAGGACTGAAAGAACTGAAAATAGAGATCAGCAGTGCAGCATTTAATGTTGAAACAATTCCTAAGTGTTAAAAGCATTGGTCAAAAACTGTGAGGCATGAATGTTTGCATTATTAATAAACATACACTCAACTTTTACTTAACCACCCTACAGCCATGGTCATCATCGCTTTATCTGTGCTTGCCATAGGTCTGCCTAAGAAAAACTTACAGGATTACTGAATAGAGAATTTTTACAAGCCAGATGCCACGTCTGACGTCCAACCAACAGTGTCAAAGCACTGAAGGCAGCAATTTTACACAGCAAACTCAAGACTGTAAACCTCACACCAATTCCATGACCAGTAGTTGTTACATGCAGATATTTACTCATACAGACCTGTGTTGTAAGAAGTTCACTTTCCGTTGAGATGATACTTGATGGAGTGAGAGCAGTGCGATCTCCATGGCTTAATGGTGATGCCACTACCGTGTCTATTTATTAACAAACATCACAAATATCAGTTATTTCACGGTGCAGTAATAAATCATTCACACACTATATTTACCGCACTACAATATGTTTAATACTTGATCTCTGGTACGTATCTGCTACCTCATAAAATGAAGTTTACCATATAATCAGATTGTACTTGTATCTGCAATGTGCTGCATGCTTTAAGACTAAAAGTTTCTTTTGTAGTATTGCATTAAAGCTACTAAAATAGAGACCTATGCTGGGCCCACCTTAAACCATGATGACCATGGAAAATAAGCTGGTTAAATAACAGCTGAGTGTGTGCTTGTTAGTAGTGCAAACATTCATGCTTCATAATTTAACCCAGTTTTGACCACTGCCTTAGACACTAGTGAGTCGGTTCAGCATTAAATGCTCTACTATGTGTCTACATTTGCTCATTTTCAGTCAGATTTATCTGATGCCACGAGTCAACCATCTATAACCTAGTACCCCACTACCTGAAATATACAATTTACGTAACATGTAATAAATGTTAAAAGTAAGCTGTGCAAACAGCTCCCAATCCAAAATCATATTTGTAAGAATGCCTTGGGTATAATCACTTACCTGATTCAGAATAAGCATCACTTCTATCATCACCATGACTGATGAATACTTCTTCACTGTACATCTGCTTTGTCTCACAGTTGTTAGCAGCTACGTCAACATCAGTATCTAAAGCGTCTGTTTTATCATAATGTGCATCCTTGTTATCTGCCGGTGACTTTGATTTTAAGCACACACCAACATCCACGCTAACCGAAGGCATGAATGCCTGCTGAATGTCGTCACTGGACACTGAAACTAAGTGCCCGTTGGTGTTGTTTGGTAAAACTGGTGAACTGTTTTGGATGTCATTTTGCACAATCATAGATGGAGTTGAAACATCACTATTCTGCACTGCTTTCACTAGCAGAGCTGGTGGTAAAGGAACACTATGTAACAGCTCAGTAGCAGTGGCTGTCCAACAACCAGCAACCACTGCTGGTTCAAGTACAACGTCACTATTCCATGACATCTCTGTTCGCTGCTCATCAACATCAATGTTGCTCACAGGCTGTAAGCTTGTGCTGTGCATGCAATGCTGATGTACTGGCACCGTATTCTCAATGGACTGCTGCTTCAAACCATCAAACTTATCCTCATGCGCTTCAATTTCTTGTGTGGAAATATCGTCAGTGTTGCTATATGACAATTCACTTGATCTCCGGTATACATCAGCTACCTCAGTAATTAAGTTTACCACATCTATAGAATCAGACTGTACAGGTAGCTGCAACGAGTTGCATGCTTTGAGACTAAACGTTTTCCTTTGCTGCAGTGCAGTGCCATACTGTTTCACACCAGCAGCATCACATCCATCAGGTACATCACTTTCATCAAGTCCATCATTCGACAAGTTCTGTTTCATCAGCTGCTTCAACTCAACTAGAGCACTTGTACGAGTGACAGAGTCATCCACACACTGATCACACATATTCTCTTTGTCCACACTCAGCACGTCTTCAACAGTACTAACAACTCTTGCTTCAGTGCCTTTACTTTTCAACTTTTTGAAAGCAGTCTCTGGTGAAGCACTTCTATCTCTATTAAAATCACCCAGTGCAACAGAGTTCATCACAGACTGTGGGTCACGTGCAACAGCAGATGATCTCATTTTGTCTAGAATTCTCTGCTTCCCAGTTGGTGTTAACTGCTTCAGAATACTGAATGCACTGGATGGCTGCATCCCTACAGCATGTCACCACAAGCATAAACACTAGAATACTGAATGCACTGGATGGCTGCATCCCTACAGCATGTCACCACAAGCATAAACACTAAACATCAATAACTAACAAAGCATCATCAAGCTCAAAGACAATTTAACAAATAATTTACCTTACACATACACACACACTTCGTTTTAACGGCCATTTTTCCAGGTGAACCTGGGTTAGCCGGTTGCCCCCTTAATTTTCCTTCTCCATTTATTCCTGGACTGCGCATCCTTTTGGGACAGGCCTAAACTTTCCATGTCATTCTTAACATAATCCCACCAGGTCTTTTTCGGGCGTCCTCTCTCTCTAATTCCTTCAACTTCCCACGTTATACAACGTTTGACCCAGTCATTATCAACTTTTCGTTCAACATGTCCAAATCATCTCAACCTACTCTTTTCATAATCAAACTGACTGTTTCCAATCCTAAGAGTTCTCGGAGTTCTTCACTTTTCTTCCTCTCATTCAGCTTAACCCCACACATCCATCTGATCATACTCATTTCAGTGCGATTCATTGTTTATCCATGCTCTACTATCATAGGCCAGGTCTCACTGACAACTCCTCACACAAGCAGCTTGTCTTCAGTTTTTAACGAGAATCCTTTTCCACTTAGAATGGAAAGGTACTGCTGAATCACATCCTCCATCTACATCCAACATATCTCCTAAATAACAGAATTTATCTATCTTTTCCAGCAATACCCCATTACCAATATCCAGATGCAAATCAGTATTAAGCCCATCTGTGATTGGTCTATCTGCCTTACAGCATCTGCAGATGAACGACTGGCTTGCGTTAAGCAGGCTTAATTGAGTTCACTCCACTACATAGCTTATGAATCCATTTCTTGCAACCGTGGCACAAAATTGAATTATTGCCAACTCCTTTCTTACATACACCACAGCACCACTTACCTTTCTCTTCCACGTTATCTTTCACTTTCATACTACAACTGAACATAACCTTCGTTTTTCCTGTATTCATCTTCAAACCTTTTGCTTCCAACCCTGATTTCCATTTTACTATCTTATCACGTAGACTTTCCTCACTCTCTGCCATCAAGATTAAGTCATCTGCATACAGTAATCCTAGAGGCAAACCTGCTCGTAGCTCTCTGGAAATCATTTCCATTACTATCACAAACAGTGGGGGACTCAATACAGATCATTGATATAATCCTACCTTCACATTAAATGCCTTACTGTTTCCTGTTGTTCTAACTACATTTTGTGCACCCTCATACATTGCCATGACTACCTTCACCAACCATTCCTCCACTCCTGCCTTCCTTAGAGCCCATCTAGTGACCTCTCTAGGTACTCTATCAAATGCTTTTTCCAAATCTTCAAAAGCAAAATAGAGCTTCTTTCCTTTACACCCATATTTCTTTTGTATCTGCCGTACTGTGAAGTTTGCATCAGTAGTTCCTTTCCATGGCATAAATCCAAACTGCATAGCACGTTGGCACCGGCGAAGTGCTTCTAAAGTAATATCACCGTTCATTATTTTTGCTGTTTTCGATGTGTCATATCACCGTTATAAGTTGTAGATAAACTAGTTTTTTACATTTTTAACAATAACATATATGAGGCAGATTCTTACTCAACATGTGTGGGTCTGGCACTTCATATTCCATGGAGTCAACTGCAAGTTCCAACGTGTCAGTCGAGTTACCTACAATAAATTACCACTCGATAGCACTGCACACAACATCAAGTTCATCAACACAGAAACTGTTTGGTTAATGCAGTCAGACACCACATCAAGACATGAACACGGTTTAGTAAGTAAACAGCACTGAAGACAAACAAAGAATTAGGGTGCATGGCCAAATTAAACAATGCCACTTTTCATTTTTGCCGGCCAATGGTTAGTAGTGCACTTATGCATATAGTTGTGCAGTAGAAGGTGTCTACATTTATATTTTTGAATAAATCTGTAAAGGTTCTATTTTTAGTACATAACACTCTAAGGAAACTCGACAATGTGCACACTGCCACGGGCCCAGTGCCAAGCTCATCTACAAACTGTTGCCATGCTAACTTGGTAAATGCAAAAAATGTGATTTTTCAACAACACTCACAGTAATTTCACTTATGTGGCTAATTTTTCAATCATTTCAATAGTATTCATCATTTAAAGACAATGATCTATGGTCCTTTACTAGACTATGTTATAGTTAAGCGTTTAAAATGACTTCATTCTCTCAAGAGTTACAGCAGCACTTGGTTCAGAGACGGATCATTCCAGCAGCGCATAGTGGATGAACTGATCAGACAGTGGCATATACAGACTCCATGCTTCTGTTTACGTACTTTGAACATTCGCTGTAATGTGCGCGAGTCACTGATATTGTTTAATTTACAGTTCTGAAAAGGTTTGGAAGTTTTTGAAATATTAGCTGTTGTAATCAAAATTACAGTTGAATCTTGTTGAAAAATCACTTTCGCACTTCCCAATGTAGCGTGGCAACAGTCTGTAGTAGTGTTTGGAGGCTACTATAAAACACTTCCCAAGGTAGCATGGCAACAGTCTGTAGTAGTGTCTGGAGGCTACTATAAAACACTTACCAAGGCAGCGTGACAACAGTCTGTAGTAGTGTTTGGAGGCTACTATAAAACACTTACCAAGGCAGCGTGACAACAGTCTGTAGTAGTGTTTGGAGGCTACTGTAAAACACTTACCAAGGTAGCGTGGCAACAGTCTGTAGTAGTGTTTGGAGGCTACTGTAAAACACTTTCCAAGGCAGCGTGGCAACAGTCTGTAGTAGTGTTTGGAGGCTACTGTAAAACACTTCCCAAGGCAGCGTGGCAACAGTCTGTAGTAGTGTTTGGAGGCTACTATAAAAACTTAAGTCACTGTTCAGTAGACAGGCATCCAGAGAGTGGTAGACTACATTGCACATACTGCGGAGACCGTGAGCTTGTTAGTGACCTCATGTTCAATCAGGAAGGTATGCCACAGACACATCAGTCAGTACTTGAAATTTCAGGACTGCTGGAATTCTCCGGTTGTAAGTTGGTTGCATCATCCATGATCTTTAAGCAGCCACCCATCCACTCGGAGGAAAACAGTGTGCCTATTCATTTGCTAATGTATTGCTGGGTAGTGTAACAACGTAACTAGGGTGAGGTGGGAAATTATGCACATGTTTAGAAGCTATGAATATCAAGATATTGTGTGCCAAAAATTACAAAGATTAGTTCAAGCTGCTGTAAGTTATAGAATAAAAAGTAGCAGACACGCTTTCAGTTTACATGATACATTTGTGTTTACACATCTGTGTATATTTAAATGTTTTCATTTAAAGTTTATGGTTATACTTAGCAGACCATGTTTTTCTTGACTTGCCTTTGTTGAACGGTGGCTAAATAACTCAGACTTAGGCGTTGTTCACACTTCCAACTGTGCTGCTGCTATGAGGATGCTGAAGCAATGCTGCAACACCTTGCATGGCTGCTGTGAGAAACGCCGTTCATGGGCGTTCACCACACTGTCAGTCAAATAATGAGTTAAAACAATTATGTAATATTTTGAGGTGGAAACCAGGGTGTTTTACAACAAAAATGGATAAAGTAATGGTATGATGTCTACCACGGCTGTAGTTTGCAACTATAATCACCTGCACTACTAAACTCAGCCAGCGTGAAAGAAGTCATTGGCGATATTGGCTGATTAACGACGTTAATCCACTTTCTTTCCAATAGTACCATTTTCAACAACTGCAGTATGTCATATGTCGTCGTCAAAACACGTTATGAATGACATCACGTGAAATTCAAAGATAGATCGAGAACTGAAACTGAAAAGTATGTCCGTTTTACTGCTTTGGGCTCTGAGACTGGCTGCAGTACCTTGCAAGTTTTCGCAAAAAATGAACAAGTTAATTTCTTGTCGCAGTGTTAGAGCAGTTGCAGCTGCAGTTGTGAATACCATGGTGTGTGATATTGTATGGACCACAGCTGCAGTACAACTGCAATTGAGAACACTGCCTTAACTTCACGTGGCTCTCACACTACATTCACACTACTAGCACTGAAGGTAAAAGTTAGAACACAGGGAACTTTATGACAATGCAGTTCAAAATAAAGCAAATATGCACACAATAAATAAACTCACTAAACTAAACAAACTAACCTGAAGAGTCATCTTCTACATCTGAAGCAATGAGACTTTTCATTCTCCGAGACCTACTACCAGCATAATGAATGCTTTCATTCTTGTGTTTCTTTTGCTGTGCTTTACGCCGTCTTTTGTGTGGCCTTTTCACATTAATTCTATCGAATGTCTCAACAGAAATGGATGGCAAACATTGTTGACTATACACAGAAACTGCCGTTATATGATGATCACATACACTATAGTGCAAAGTATTCTGTGGTGACACACCAGCTGCAACTGTTACTGCTATACTTTGTTGCGTATCATTTAACTCACTGTTACTGACATTTGATGCAGTGCTAATGTCAGCATGCGACATGCAATCTCTGCTAACCTCAACTGCCACTTCAGAAACAGTCATGGTTGTATTAACAGCACACAGCATGTTCTGTGATGCTTGAACGTGGCACATTGTGTCACATATGTCAGTACTTCTGCTCAACGAAGTTTCAGGTATTTCTGAGTTGTCAGTGGCACTGCAGATGTCTGACACTGGAGCAGAGTGTAACTGCCCAGTCTCAACATTCAACCTGACACAAATATCTGAGCCTGACAGTGCACCATCACTGGCACAGCCACGCTTCTCACCAGCTCTCTGTCTAACATCCTTTACAGCTTGTTCATCATTTTCAGCACTAACTCTATTGTTCACCAAGTCAGTGTCAGCAGATGGTTTGTCAAGCATGCAAATGTCAACACCAGTTTCTACCTCAGACACAGTTTCACTATCATCACATTCATAAGCAATTACACTAGTTTGAGATGTAGTCTCATTAACCGTGACATCATGACAGACTCTAGCTGCTTCATTAACATCTGCATCAATCACCTCCATGCTCTGCTGCTTACTCTGTGACTCTGCTATGCACTTTTGACTAATGACTAGGCTATATGTCTCAGCATCAGCTATATCCTCAGCAAGTTGCTTCAATCCCTTCTCCTGCAGTCTCTCCTGGTATCTACATTTATGCTGTGCTCGAGCATGCTTGCTGTTGATGTCAACAACTCGCTGCTGCAGCTCTGTCATCTCCTCAAACAGGTCCAACTCCACAGCTGCATGACGCCAGTCACGTGCTTCAGACGCTGGTGTAGTCTGTGTTCCAACAAATGCATATGGATCATTTGCAGTGGGCTCCTTACAGGCTTCCTTGTCAACTAATTCAACATTAGTTTCATCTTTCCTAGTTTCCTTCCACACAATAAATTTCTTATTAACATAATTATACTTTTTTTGAAAGTGACAATCTGCATTAGATTTTAGTGGCTGCAACTGCAACATTTTCTGAACTGACGTTGGAATGTCTTCACCTGGTGACACTCTCGATGTACTGCAAGACGTCAACTGTTCAACAGTGTCATCAGGACAGTTCACGTCCTGCATAGCAATGGAGGCCTCGTCACTGGCCTCGTCATTTAGCTGGCCTGATGACAGACAACAGCTACTAGCTGAATCGTCTTCAAATGCAGAAAGCAGTCCTTGTATCTTTTCAATTAGCTGAGTCCACAATGTCATGGTTACTAAGCTCCTGTTAACACAAATAGCACAGTATCAGAGAAAGAACTTTACAATACATGTACTTCTTACAATGCCATAAATAGGCCATGGCAACATTATGCAACTATATATGGACGAAGAGTGAAACAGTCAGAACTGTGTGCTCACAGTTAAAAGATACTGCCCTCGGCTAATGCCTCAGCCAATATCATTTCACAAAGGACACTCAACTCTAATGTTACATCAGCAACAGGTACACAACACCAGCACTGGAGAGTCACGTGACAAACAACTGTTGCCAAGTCTGCACAACACTGTTATGTGTTATGAATATTTGTTAACTTAGACTGCATGTTATTGCTGAACACCGTTTCTCAAATTTGATGCTTAAAATAAAAACTTGACAAGTACTTAATAACTTAATTTTTTAATATTTTCTTCAACACTTCTTTATCTATCCGACAGATGAGTGTCTTTGAGATGGCTGTGCTTCAAAGAATCTGTAATATAATAAGACGTGATTGGAGACGGAATATTGAAAACTGGGTATAAAAATATCATACATCATACAACAACTGGACCAGTGCTGTATGACGTTGGAAGTTGAAGGCATTAGACAGAGACATGACTCAGACAAATGACAATACTTCAGGTGAAAAGGTCAGCTGTCAGTCATAAGGTAAAGCAATGTATTAGACACAAAAGCATCATAATTCATTAATGAATAGCCGCACCAACTCAAAACACAGTGGGAATATTAGCGATAAGTAGTACACCAGGTCACATACTTTCAAATTGTCATTATGTGAAACAGATCATAGATAAAATATTTACTGATACTCCAACGAAAACAACTGCAATTGTCATTCAATCGTCGAAAATCTCACTCTGATAGAAAATTCTGACAATAAAAACCAATGGCACTGTTAGATTTTGAACACAAGCTGTTTTAGCATGTGCAAGATGAAGCTGAAACACAGTCAAATATCACCAAAAATGTCAAATCTCCCAAACCTCAGTTTCTTCATAAAAAATCAGTTTGGCGAGAATCATTGTGACAGCATATTTAATGGAAGTAGAAATTCTGTTGTTGCTGCACATGCACAAAGAAGACTGACAATAACCAAGCTTTTCTGAACTGCCTCAACATAACAATAATATCAGGACTCAGATTACCGCTTTGTGACAACAGCCTTGCACAAAGGACAAGTTCCAGAGAGTTTCTTCTGATTGATTGACTGCAAAAGGCAAGATCTGTCAAACAATTTTAACAAAAATCTCAATGGTAATGTTGAAAAGCAAGACTCACTGATGCATCTCATGACATGCGTACATGCAAATACAAACATTTAGTACGTTTATCTGTTTTCACAGCATGCACCACCAGTCCACCACTAGCACTACTAGCACTTCCACCACCAGTCCACCACTATCACTCCTAGCACTTCCACCACCAGTCCACCACTATCATTCCTAGCACTTCCACCACCAGTCCACCACTATCACTCCCACCACCAGTCCACCACTATCATTCCTAGCACTTCCACCACCAGTCCACCACTATCACTACTAGCACTTCCACCACCAGTCCACCACTATCACTCCCACCACCAGTCCACCACTATCACTACTAGCACTTCCACCTCCAGTCCACCACTATCACTCCCACCACCAGTCCACCACTATCACTACTAGCACTTCCACCACCAGTCCACCACTATCACTACTAGCACTTCCACCACCAGTCCACCACTAGCACTTCCACCACCAGTCCACCACTATCACTCCTAGCACTTCCACCACCAGTCCACCACTAGCACTTCCACCACCAGTCCACCAC
>Ga0049107_10000667_pt1 | contig 10917 bp, 8 predicted proteins | sample WorMetilPIANOSA1_FD_61187 | JGI IMG/M metagenome (GOLD analysis project Ga0049107, IMG submission 61187) | Marine gutless worms symbiont microbial communities from Max Planck institute for Marine Microbiology, Germany - Olavius ilvae PIANOSA.1 | ecosystem: Host-associated > Annelida > Digestive... | reverse complement strand
AAATTGCATTCCTTCGTACTGTCTAAAGACAGACTCGGAATTGAAAACCCTACCGACCTACTAGTCTGCGACGTGATTGGTCGGTATGATTTTTGCGTAGTGCTGCTTGCAGATGCTTGTTTTGCCACGACCGCAACCCAGACAGGCGCTTAGTTGTAGCCCGAACCTCATCGGAATATGTGCTCCAGCAGCGCCACCTATTATGTTACGAATCGGAACCCATTCCCTAAACCCTATTCCAAACCCTAACCCTAAGCCTAACCCTACGCAAGAACACACAGTGACACTCGGGCTACAACTAAGCGTCCTACAACCGAGGACCACGCCCACTGCTTTAATTTTTGACTGGATTAGTTTTATTTTGGTTTATAGTGGGATTATCATAATCATAATGGATATTTTTGTAATAGGTTTATGTATTCTTAGCCTGTTGTGTGCGTTAATATATAAACGATCGACTCATCCAGAATGCAGAGACGTACAGTTCTCCAAGTTCAAAAAGACGTACCTTTTCGTCTATCTGCTTGCTACAGGTAGAACAAGTAGTAGACATAGACGTAAACATAAACATAAACGTGCAACTATGGGCATAGGCCTGAGGCCTCTATGCCCGCATCTTACACTATAGTGCATAATAAGAAAAACGCAACGTAAGGTTTAGAAGCATCTTGCAAAACCGCTGCCAGATAAGTTGTTGGCCGGGTATGACTAATTACCGCATCGGACCACATCGGACCTTATAATACATCAGCGTGTTTGTTGTGTACGGTGTGTGGAGGTGCATTTGTGTGTCTGTAGTGCAAGTGCAGCCAGCGTCAACAAACATATATCGACAGCTAACCCAAACCCTAACCCTACACACACGATACCATACTTATTAGTTAGGCCTAAGCTTGCCTACTACCCCAATTTACACGCATTTTTTGTGCCCAGAGGTCCGATGCTGTCCGATGTCGTCCGATGCGGTCCGATGTGGTCCGATGCGGTAATTAGTCGTACCGTTGTTGGCCTTGTAGTCGAAACGTGCTTCTACTGAAACTGCTGTGACGTAGACGTAGCGGAATAGCAGCCACAGGCCTAAGCCTCTATGCCCTCCTGATTTAACACTTTAACATAACCAATTTAGTCATATGTAAATACACCACTACGACTTCCGGTTCCCTGTAACTGTGCATGAAAATCATAGATAACTGGTCTTGCCAATATGTACGGTATCTAACCTGTGTTTAAAAGTGTTAGTACTGTTAGCCATAACAATCCAATTTGACAGACTATTCCAAGCATCGACTACTCTATTAGTAAAGTAAAACTTGCACAAGTTATATTTAAAACGAATTTTGAAAATTCTCAGATCATTACCCCGGGTTGCTTGGATGCCAGTTAGGCTTGCCAACTGTCCCAGAATGGCCGGGATCGTCCTGAAATTGATCAATGGTGTCCCGTGTCCCGGGCGAAGCTCATTTTGTCCCGGAAGGGGAGGGGAAAGGAGGGGAGGGAGTCCCGGAATGCCCAAATCCATAGTTGGCAAGCTTACTACCAGTTGTTTTCAAATTTGGTACCATATTTGTATCATATTTCCCAGAAAGTATCTGATAAGTTTCTATCATAGTAGTAATAATGTTAGTGTCTGAACACAGGTCTAGACCTCAATGTTCAGCTCTAAGTAAACACATATACATATATATGAAAATATCAATTAGTCTAAAATAACATTAACATAACTACGACTTCTGGTGTGAATATCTGCTTTCCAATTGTACCTAATTTCCTGATCTAACCAAAATCTATCTAGGCGAATCTTAAGAGCATCTACAGTATCAACTGAAACCACAAAATCTGGCAAACTGTTCCACACTGAAATAATTCTATTTGTAAAGTTGATTATACGCATGTCAAACTGTATAGGAAACTGATATATGCTGAATCTATGAATCTTCGTCCAGTGGGCAACTCACCGGCACGGGGTGCTACGGCTGGGGTTGCCTGTTACAGGACCTGCAGAACTTACGATAATGTTAGTAAGTGTTAGAGCTTAACTAAATCTAACAATATAATGCCCCACTTTACGAAACAAAGTACGGGAAACCAAGAAATATTATATCAATTTAAGTCATATTTACATTCTACATGCCTAGTAGTAAACCAGCTTGTAACTGTTAAGTCATATTTTTGCAGTAAATATTTTATAAACCTCTATCATATCTCTTCTCATTCGCCTGTACTTTAACGTAGGCAAATCCAGGTACTTCAATCTATCCTTGAAAAAATAATCTTAACCATGGAGTTCATTAATGCAATCACAGTGTCTATACACACGGCCAGGCCAGCCTACGGCTGGCTGTGTGTGCACATGGCCCGTTTCGGTATTGCCGATGAATAAATCTATTGCGGCGATAAATACCGCCACACTTAGCCTCACTATTGACTATTGCGGCGGTAAATTAAAATATTGGCTGAATCTGAATCCACATCAAATGCCCTCAGTCAAACGCCTCCCCCCGTCAGATGCTCCCGGTCATTTGCCCCTGCAGTCAAAAGCCCCCTAAATTAATTAATTAATTAAATTAATAAAATTAATAAAAATCTATCATATGCTAAAATTCTGTACAAACAGCAGTGAATGAAATGCAAACTAAACCGCAGGCAACTGTAAGAGATATCATTATCATCATCATCACGTCATCCCCACAGACAGATCAGCGTAAGTGCCTGCGGAGACAGATGCAGTATCCCAGTGCGGGTGGGCCAGTTAGTGGGGACTTATGGAAACTGAAAGAATTACGCAAAGACACTGGATATATTTTATTTATTGTTTATTTTCCTGTATTCGTTTCGTTGTATTTGTCTACCTCTTGGTGAATAAAGTTGACCAATTAAGTCCCATGGCTAGCCGTGTGCACCACACCTAAAGCACACGACCGGCCGCGTGTATAGCATCGGTCTAGTGCGATATACATGCCAGTATTAGATGAGCAAGGAATACTTCAGGTTTATTGGGCATGTTGGACAATACTGTGGCAGACTACTTTTTGCAACTTTTAACCTTCTAAAACAACACTTAACCGTCATCCTAGCTGTACTAAAGTACTAGCCCAGAACTGGGCCATCCATGTATGGTATATCACTGCGCTACATACATCCATTCCATATCTGCCTATGTACATCTACATACATACATCCACATCTATATACATATTGTGTAAGGAGCTGTGTATATACATAATATACACAATTGTGTATATTGTATACAGAGACAATATTTTGTCTTTTACAATACTAGCCAACTAACCCTACTGACTGTAGTTAATAATTATTATTGACGTCATTAGAATTCAAGCATACAGTTGAAAAATTTTCTTTAATTGATTACTGAGAACAATTTGATTTCTTAATCGATTAATTGGTTAATCAGTTAATTTGTTAATCATTAAACATTAATCGATTAACTGGTTTAATTGAATACACTGATTACTGATTACTAGTATTAATATTACTTATTATTATTAATGTTAATATTAATTAGTATTATTATTTGACTTAATAACAAAATACTGTGATCAAGTATTTGTTACAGCCATAGCTGTTACTAACTTGCTACGGTGTGTTGTTTAGTTTTTCACTAAATCAAATTGTTAATATACAGAAAAATAATTTAATTACTTAACTATGTAATTCAACTTTAGTGGTACTAAAACAAAGATGTACAGCCACTGCCACAATATAATAGGGCAGTAGAACAATATTAGAAGTGTACCATTGCAGTGGCATCTTTGTCATCGGTTCCAAAAGTAAATGTACTCATTGCAGAGTTGAATGGGTGGCATCATACATGGTGAGCAGTATACTCGTATAAAGAAGAAATTTGTAAAACAGTGCACACCGCAAACAGTAGGTATAATACATGTAAGCAAACAATGAAGACAAATGAGCAGCAAAAAATGCCTAATTGGTTTATCTAATAGTAGTTAATGATTAATCTATTAATCGTTAACTATTAATCCATTAACAGTGAAAGGCCATTTTTAATGATGATTTCATGTATGATGCCATGTGAACCTTTGGTGAATCGTTAAGAAATATATGCACCATAAACACTGTCCAGTGATGTTAACAAGACAGTGTCATCTGAGAGCAAGATCAAGACATTTCCAGGAAAGATACACACACACACACACATGCTGCATTTTAACGGCCATTTTTCCAGGTGAACCTGAGTTAGCCAGTTGCCCCCTTAATTCTCCTTCTCCATTTATTCCTGGACTGCGCATCCTTTTGGGACAGGCCTAAACTTTCCATGTCATTCTTAACACAAGCCCACCAGGTCTTTTTCGGGCGTCCTCTCTGTCTAATTCCTTCAACTTCCCACGTTATGCAACGTTTGACCCAGTCATTATCATCTTTTCGTTCAACATGTCCAAACCACCTCAACCTACTCTTTTTGATCATCAAACTGACTGGTTCCAATCCTAAGAGTTCTCCGTGTTCTTCACTTTCCTTCCTCTCATCTAGTACTAGCTTAACGCCACACATCCATCTGATCATACTTATTTCAGTGCGATTCATCTTCAATTCATGCTGTACTTTCATAGGTCAGGTCTCACTGCCATTCATCGGACAACTCCTCTCACAAGTAGCATATACCTTGCCTTTCAGTTTTAACAAGAATCCTTTTCCAGTTAGAATGGGTAAGTATTCACGAAACATTTTCGAAGCAGATGTGAATCTGGCTGTTACTGCAGAATCACATCCTCCATCTGCATCCAACATATCTCCAAAATAACAGAATTTATCTATCTTTTCTAGCGATACCCCATTACCAATATCCAGATGCAAATCGGTATTAAGCCTTTCTTGATACATCAACTGACATCATCAGTGACTGACTGAATGAGAGCAATTTTGAAATATTGATACTGTGGAGTGGTGGTGGTGATGGTGATGGTCGTAGCAGCAACAGCAGCAATGGTAGTAGATAAGGTACTTTAGTGACATGTTGAACCTTTGAAAATAATGCGAATGCAGTGCATCCAGCTGCTATTTTGGTACAGTTTGTAATCTAGCTATTTAGTGGAGAATGATGAGCATTAACATCCTGTTGTTTGCAGACATAGAGTCATAATGCTGCATTGACTTGTACTGCTGTTGAGTTGTGTTTTGTTGAATGTGCAGCAACTGACTGGTTACAAGGTCCATACATATATGCTTTGTATGACAGCTATGGGATATCCACACACGACATTGAGAGACTGTTTGTTGCTGGATACGGCTCAAGTATGGTGTTTGGTACCATCATTGGATCCGTTGCTGATAAGTAGTATGTCTGTGCGGATAGCACTCACTTTATTGTCAGCATAGAAATCATATAAAATGATGTTATAAAGTAAATTTTACTACACAGTGAGTGATTAATAACAGTGCATATGTAGCATGCCCATGTGGCTTTATACCATGCTACGTGTTCTAGGCTACAACAGGACTGGGTTCAATCCCTGGCTAGTCAGAGTCAAGCCTGTATTATAGTGCACTGAATCTATTATTGGATTAAGTTGTCCAGGCACCGAGGATCCACCAGTATCCTCTTTAATATGTGACTGGTAGCCACCATTAATTAAGAGGCCACAATTAATTGCGGTCTGTAACCCCAGATACAGATTGGCATTGAGCCGAGCCATGCACTCCCACTGCGGCCTTGGACTCTCTATATACCATGCTGCCCTGGCCTAGGTATAGCAGGGCTGGACTAAACTACCAGTGGCAAGGGAATGAGGAGACCAAGTGCAGTGGTTGAGTGCACACTTGCAGAGCGATGGGCACAGATGACATAAGACTTTCCAGACTCATACACCCTGTGTCTACTGTGCTATATTGCTGACGTCCATCAAGACGCCATCTCCGGTTATCAACCTCCTCTGAACTGGTCATCTCTCTGTCGTGGCTTTTATGTTGCAAAACTGTTGCTAGGCATTATAAACATTTCAGTAGTTGGCATATTACAGAAGTTCTTTGATGCTTACTCTGAAGTATTAATTATTGTGGTGCATAATGTTGGCTGTATATTTTAAGTGACAGAATGTATGTTAATATACAAACAAGCAATAAAAACAACTTGTTTAAGGCCCTTAATCCAGGATCAACTGGGTCAGCCAGCATCAGAAACATAATGTTTCTGACAGTGATGACAAAATATGTTATAGGGGTTAAAAAAACACTTGGCTGCTTGAGATGAGATTACTTAATTGCTGTTGCTATGGTGATGTGACTGTGCACATTGCAGTGGTCGGAGGACAAACTGTCTGATATATGCATTTTTCTACAGCTTCTCATGCTTTACAAAGGTTTGTTTAACTTACGACATTATGATAATGTAACACAGCACTCTGACAGTTAGGATAAAGTGTTTCTGTGCAGTGTGCAATATGATCTCGTTCTATAGTTTTATGACTTCCCTTTTCTAGCATAATGATTGATTGACTGGTGAAATGATGTTCTCATTGCAGCATTTCAACAACTTTGGCTTGCTGTTAGCTGGACGGCTGGTAGGAGGCATTGCCACGTCGATACTGTGCAGCAATTTTGAGTCGTGGCTTGTCTGTGAGCATCACAAGGTCAGTATATCCCCCACTGCCTGGCTTCCATCTAACTGATCACCAAAATCCCGTTAAACAAGACAAAAGTACTGCTTCCTTAAGTAATTTCTTTTTTTTGGATTTTTAGCATTAGTTATGGATTTTCTGAAATTAAGTCCATCAGCACAGTATGGAACAGAAGTACAATACTGACCTGCTGTATAATGTCTGTGAACAAATAGTGTTTGAGTAGTCAGTTGTTGCGATTACTTAATCATAAATAAATAGTTTACAAATTATGAATGTTTATTTATTAAATGATTTTCAAATTATTTTTTACCCATCTGCACTTTCAAAAGGCTTGTGTGTTTTAGTCACACAACAGTGATTGCTGAATGATATAACCAAAATGTATGTTGTGATTCAGTTTTGTAACAGTTTTCTGTAGTGTAGAAAAAAAAACTCTCCACTAATGTCAGAATATAAACATATATAATTCTCGAATTCAGCATGCAGTTAAATATTAAATATGTGATCTGGTATTAAATATGCTATCCTTTGGTCCATATTGGTCAGTTCCTGGAATATGGCCATTAAAACGGAGAGAGAGAGAGAGAGAGAGAGAGAGAGAGAGAGACAGACAGACAGACAGACAGACAGACAGACAGACAGACCTATGCAGTGGAGTGTGGCTGATTTGTGTGTCATTGTGTATTGTAGCGAGGCTACGATGCTAGTCTGTTGCCTGGCATCTTCTCACAAGCTGTTATAGGAAATTCCCTTGTTGCCATTTTATCTGGTCTTGTTGCTCAGGTATCTGCAGACAACCTTGGTTACACGTAAGTTCCGTCAGTTTTTGTTCATACATTGGTATTGTTGTCTAGATAAACAGTTGTTACTGTTAGTGTAGACAGAAGTTGTTCTTCAGTATCTTGCCGCTGTTGGTTTATTCCATTTAAAATCCAGGGTTTGCCTCTGGAGATCTTTGGGAAATCCAGCTTAATAACTTGATAAAGGCATTGGGCTCATATGTGGATTTACCAGTTAGCCAGTGCAACAGCAGACATAATGGTGTTTTCCATCCACAGAGCCTTTCCACTGATACCAAATTATGCTCTTTTGCGAACAAAGGCATGCATGTGTATGTGTGCATGCAGGCTAGGGTGGTTCATGAATATATGCCAAAAAAAATTGAACTTTTACTTTGCATGTCCTCTGGTTTGATGCCATTTGCGATTGTAAACATCTCTGCAAAATATCAACTAAATAAAAACCAATTCTTCAACTCTCGAAATTCATAATTGGAAAATCCCATGTTATCGGTTGAAAATTTACTACACACAGCATGCAGTGTTATGGTAAATATGCCAGTGTTACTCAGATGTTATTTGAGCTCGGTTTACCCAGCTGTGACACAGTTCTGTTTAATGCCAAAGTAAGACTCACAGACAGTTACAGCAGATGTGATAATAATGTGGTTCATGCTTTCGGTTCTTAGGTTTCCTTTAATATGCTGCTTTATGCTGACTGTATTTTTATGTGCCACCAGTGTGGTATTATCTCGATGTGTTGATATGTCTTTCTGTGTATATTAATTGTTACTTTCTTTCTTTTTCTTTTTTATTCATTTTTATTTTCATGGTATTTTCTATGGATCTTGTGGTCTGATTCAAATAAAGATGATGATGATGATATAATAATAGTAATGCTCAGTAAGTTGACAAAAAAAAACAGGTTTGACTATGTGACTACTGAGCAGGTCGCAGTTTGTAGTGTGCCTATTAGACTGTAAGATGTTGTGGCCTGTTGAAGCCTAATGCTGAGTTAAATTGGCTAAATGAGATTAAAAGTTAGATGTGAAAACTGACTTAGGTGGTTTGCAGAATTTAATATGGCCAATTTCAGCAGTACATGGTAGCTAACTTTCATGTGGTAACTAAATTTTTCATTAGATGCCTAATGCCTATAACCAATTGTGCTCAGAACTTTGAGTTCATTGAACAGTCACTTAACATAAGCAGATTAACCTGAAATTTTTGCAGGGTGTTTACATCCCCAAATAGCACACTTTGAAAACATATGCGTTGCTGTCTGCAAAAGTTTTTTTGACCACCCTAATGCGTGCATGCATGCATGAACTTCTCGGCCAAAATCATACATGACAGCAAGTCGTTACATGATTGCATTTTGCCAGGAGTGAAATTCATATTATCTAGATATCGAGTCCAAAATCCTGAACATTATATCCTATGCCTCACCGTTGAACCTGTAGTGAGTAAAGAAAGTAGACCATTTATAAGGAAAAGCCAGGCCAGGACCCTGTATTAGATATATTATTGTTTGCTTTCATAGTTCATACATACCAAAGCTGGAATGAATGACGTAGTGCATGATGTATATCAGTATATTAATGCACATAGTTTGGCAGTTGAGCTGTTGTTATACATGTTATATTTTCTGATGTTGAAATTGTGTATCATGTCTCAACAGTGTTATTTTGGTATTTTGCTGTATTGCAGAGCTCCATTTGATTTGGCAATTTTACTACTAGCATTTATGAGTGTTATGATATTGATTCTATGGAGTGAAAACTATGGTGATTCATCTGCAAAAGCCTTGCATTCATTTCCCGATGCAATGAATACAATTCGTGAAGGTATGATTTATGCAACGACAGTGGTTCTCCGTTATTGAGTAATCAGTAGGCATCATTTTGATATAGATATCATCTCTGCTTTACCGTATAGTTGTTAGTTGATATCTCATTGCAAACTTTCTGTAATATTGACTTAATAGATCTTGCTTCTAAAATGTGTAGTAAAAGTTTTTCATCTAAAAGACATAAATTTGATTAACTATCTTTACTCTGTTTATACAAAATCATTGTTTACAGTCAGAACTATGTGCCAAGTTTGTATCTGTTGCTCAGATAGACATAATCTGCTTGTGACTGAAGCTTTTGTCACTAATCACAAATCACAGTTGTGGCATCATCTAATGTAAGACAGTTCACGATAGTGAATTTAAAATTAAGTTTCACAACATGATATTGCTACAACTTAAAGCATAAGTTTTTTATTGTTAAATGACAGTTGATATTGAAATTTGCAGCATTCATGAAACATTTAGTTCAGCTGCACTGTGTGGATATATTTTTGTATTGCTGCAACTTCTCTGCTAAAATTACATGACAGCAGGTCGTTAAGGTTCGAAAGTACAGGTTGAGAACCATCTGTAGAATGTTACTTTGCATTTCATCACAGCTGTGCAGTTGTAAGTGTTACTTTAGTTTGCAGTGCTAAGACGTGTTGGTTCTGGTTGTACTGTGCAGATCGAAGGGTGCTGTGTCTCGGCATTATTCAGTCATTGTTCGAAGGTTCGATGTACACTTTTGTACTTGAGTGGACTCCAGCTCTGACTCCAGAAGAGTTTCAGTATCATGACTATCGTGATGTAGAAACTTCAGATCCGGTAGCTTTTCGTACCCTCGCGGCACAGACGGCGGACACTGATTATGTCAATGGACATCGAGGCGCCATTCCTCATGGCTTCATCTTCGCTGCTTTTATGGTATCATTTTCTGTGTTTTTTCATTCTTGTATATTGTGATGTAATTCAGTTTTGTGCCACAGTTGCAAGAAATGAATTCATAAATGATGTAGTGGAGTGAAAGGAAGTCTGAGTAATGCAAGCCAGTCGTTCATCTGCAGATGCTGTAAGGTAGATAGACCAGTCACAGATGGGCTTAATACTGACTTGCATCTGGATATTGGTAATGGGGTATCACTAGAAAAGGTAGATAAATTCTGTTATATTTTAGGAGGTATGTTGGATGCAGATGGAGGATGTGATTCAGCAGTAACAGCCAGAGTCAGATCTCCTTGGAAAAAAAGTTTCGTGAATACCTACTCATTCTAACTGGAAAAAGATTCTCATTAAAACTGAAAGGCAAGGTATATGCTACTTGTGTGAGGAGTTGTCTAATGTATGGTAGTGAGACCTAGCCTATGAAAGTAAAGCATGAATTGAAGAAGAATTGCACTGAAATCAGTATGATCAGATGGATGTGTGGGGTTAAGCTGAATGAGAGGAAGAAAAGTGAAGAACTCAGAAAACTCTAGGATTGGAACCATTCAGTTTGATGATCAAAAAGAGTAGGTTGAGATGGTTTGGATATGTTGAACGAAAAGATGATAATGACTGGGCAAAACGTTATATAACGTGAGAAGTTGAAGGAATTAGACAGAGAGGACGCCCAAAAAAGACCTGGTGGGATTGTGTTAAGAATGACATGTAAAGTTTAGGCCTGTCCCAAAAGGATGCACAGTCCAGGAATAAATGGAGAAGGAGA
>Ga0049107_10000666_pt1 | contig 10927 bp, 8 predicted proteins | sample WorMetilPIANOSA1_FD_61187 | JGI IMG/M metagenome (GOLD analysis project Ga0049107, IMG submission 61187) | Marine gutless worms symbiont microbial communities from Max Planck institute for Marine Microbiology, Germany - Olavius ilvae PIANOSA.1 | ecosystem: Host-associated > Annelida > Digestive... | reverse complement strand
GCTGTGCCCCTCCCCAGAAAAAAAAATGAAATTTAGCTCTTGAAATTGCGCATTTTAGTGTATTCTGAGTAACAATCCTACTTATGCAAGTATCATGTTTTAACAGCATGCAACGAACGTGAAAATAGTCCCCAGTCAGTATACGACATACGTTTAACGTTTTTTTGACCGCGCGACGCTATGCGTAAGCGTGGTCTTTGCTGTCGCCCGGTGTCTGTCCGTCCATCTGTCACGTTGGTGTATTCTATCCACACGGCTGAAGATATCATCAAACTTCTTTCTCCGCCCGGTAGCCCCATCACTCTAGTTTTTTGATCCCCGGCGCCGATACCCAGTTCCAAGGGGAACCCCTTCATTGGGGGCGCAAAATACACGGGGTGGGAAAAAATTGCGATTTTCGACCGAAATCGCCGTTTATCTAGGAAACTGTACGAGATAGGCCCATGGTTACCATTGATAGGAAGTCATATGCGCTCTATCGAATGATGACATTTTCAATGACCATCACGGACCTTTATCCCGGTTTTCAAGGTCACCGCATTCTTTATGTCGAATATCTCAAAAACCTTTTTTGACCCCCGGCTTACGGACAAGTTACTGTTGAAGAGTAATAGGAAACCATACATAGTCTATCGAATGGTACCATCTTCAATGACCTTCAGTGACCTCTGGCCCGGAATTCAAGGTCACGATATTTTTTGAAGTTGAATATCTGAAAAACGGCGCGACAGTGACAAAGTTACTATAGCACACTAATAGGAAACCATACCTAACATATGGAATGGTACCATGTTTGGTGACCTTGACTGACCTCTAAACGCGTCGCGCGGCTTGTCAGCGATAGCTGAGTTTCTTGTTCTTTCTATCACTGTTGTCACATGCTTTCAGATACAGCTGATTATGGATTATAGACGGTGGATTGTCAAGTTTTAATTTTGTTTAGTGGGGTCTGAACTCCTCACCAGAAAAAAAAACTTAAAATTTTGCTCCTGAAATTGCGCATTTTATTGTATTCTGAGTAACAATCCTATACTTATGCAGATATCATGTTTATAACAGCATGCAACGAATGTGGAAACAGCCCCCCAAACAGTCAGTATACGACATACGTTTAAACACAAAAAGCCCCGCTACCAAAAATTACATGGAGCTATAGGGGGCGCCCCTCCGCCTCCCCCTGGATCTGCCACTGTTACACGGCCCTATAACAGGCCGTATTAGGGAATGGCTTCATCCGTCCGTGTATCTGTCCCATTATGACCCATAATTTCAGAACGGAATTTCATGGAAACTTCAAATTTGGGGAAAAATTCCCCCTCGCGCGTGTAAATGGCAGACAGTACGGCCAAAGTTCAAGGTCACACAGGCCCATTGAAATTTCGAATCGACTTCTGAAGTAGTCGACACGCTGCAGCAGCAGCAGCAGCAGCACTGCCGTCTGGCGAATAAGTATGAAGATATCGTTCGTTGACGGACCTTGGCTTGAAAGGCTCGTCACGTCAGGGCAGTCCGGAGGGCAGTATATCGTGGTAGCCAAGACCGCCGCAGATCATCTTTTTATTGTACTGTATTGTACCGTATATCAACTAAATGAGGTTCATTTTATATTTAGGCTGTATTGTATATGTTAGGCCTGCGTGTAAAACAAACTGCACGCAGGCTAAAGTTATAAAACAGAAATACCGCATTTAGCCACCAACACAGTGGCGTAGATCTGTCATAAAATAAGGGAGGTCGGGATCAGTCAGGTCAAGCCATCAAATTGTTTCGTGCGCCTCGAAAAATTAGTTTTTTTTGAAACAATTCTTTCATCCTTCATGATATGAAACTTGCAGAGTTATCCGACAACAGTTTTGAATGAAAGAATGTGATATTTTAGGGGTCAAAGCATAGGCTACTCTGACCCTCGTACATATTTTCAGGGGTCAGGACCCTCAACCCCGTGATCTACGTTCCTGCACCAACGATATTATTAACCGCGCCGACGACGTAGTACGGCGGCGCGGATATTGCGATCACTTTGTCGCGATGTGTGTGTGAGTGTGGGTGTGTATGTTAGCACGATAAAACGAAAATTCCTGATCGGAATGACTTGAAACTTGGTACAGCAGTAGTCCTCGACATTCTGTAGAAGCCCATTGATTTTGGGTTCAAAAGGTCAGGGTCAGGGCACAAGGTCCGCTAGCCTGTGTATTTTCTGACTGTTGCGGAACCCACGATGAAGCGCGTTATACCTAGTCAATATTTGTCAACGCTGACGACGATGCACGCTTGACTGGAACTGCGAGATCGATAACATTGTGGCCGTCTCTCCTCGCCGTCAGTACGCGGGCCGAATTTGTAATCCACCGTGGACCGCCACGTGTACAGTTTGATGTACAGTATAAGCTGTCAAAATTGGCACGTATAACTCGTCATAGGCAGTGGAAGGACCGGAAGGTTTACAGGTCCATATCCCCACCCAACCACAGGATCGAGGCTCCACCGTGACCGATTTGGGATTGCCTTGTGGTTGGCACTTAATTGGCAGGTGTGTTAGTGCCCAGCTGGTTACCAGGGCCGGATTAAACCTTTGAGGGGCCCTAGGCCGATACCCAATTCCAGCGGGGGCTATATATACACGGAGGTGGGAAAAATTGGCGATTTTTGACGGAAATCGCCGTTTATCCCTGAAACGGTGCGAGATAGGCCAGGTAACAATCCAAAATATTTTTCACTCTTTTCATGTGAGACTATAGATTTATATACATATAAATATACATTTATACATACATGCCTATACATTTCTTTAACTTTGCTTAGCGCGGGCCTCTAAAACCGCGGGGCCCTAGGCCATGGCCTAGTTGGCCTGTGCCTTAATCCGGCCCTGCTGGTTACAGTGCAATAAGATCGTAACTTCATAGGCCATGCCGGCCAAGAAATATTGCTACTTTTCTTAATATAGGTTGCATGTAAAATGCCATCCTTTGAAAGACAAAGGGGAACTTTCGCGAGATACGTTTAAGCCTTTCAGATGGCAAATTCCTGCCAGGTGCAAAATGTAACGATAACTGTACGGCAGGCAGATTCGTTGTGATTAGGTGGAAGAGTAGTTGAATGGTTGCTGAGCGTAAACAGTAAAAATTAATATCTGTTTGTTTAGCCCATCCCATGAGCCACTGGCTTCAGCTGCTGAGCGGCTGAATTACGTCAGTGGACCGATGCCTACGTCAGTGTATATAGGTCGGGCTGTCAGGTACGTCTGACTCCATGAGAGCGAACTGATCCCCTCATCCTTTGACTCGACTTCGGCACAACGAGAAATCGATTAGTTTTCGGTTAGAAATCTGTAGTGCAGTTTTCAAACACAGGTCTACCGTACAATGTGTAGCCGAGATGTAAAGTGGGCTATAAAATAGGCTACATTTAGTTGATATCCCGTAGACCACAGTAACAATTTCATTCCGAAATGGTCCATCGATTATAATCCTCGTCCCGCCCAGCTCCTTCCCTGCGAAGTAACAGCTGTTCGGTGCTTTTGCAAAATACGCTGCCTGCCTTCGCAAACCAGGTATAACTTGAAGCTGGTGAGGTTTTACAACGTCGAACTTCAACAGCTTGAAGTTATACCTGCCGTTATACGAAAAATTTCATGCGCATCTTCCATCCAGGAAATATGGGTTTTAATAAGTCGGAAAATAATGTTAGCGCACTGAACAGTCACTCAAGTAAAGCGACCGTCGGCGACGATAACAGCGCATATTCACTGTGGGACGAATACATTATCAGTCTTCTGTACGGTACTCATGTTTATTTGACAGTGCTTCTGATGGTCGTGTTCTTTGTGGCCATTATCGTCGCCGTGATCGTCGGCATACACCTGTGCAGGTAATTTTCTGTATCGTCTGTTATGTGCTGCCTATGCTAATTAATTAATTAATTAATTAATTAATTAGGATATGCAAAAAGTCTTACGTAGCGTCACGTGGTGTTTCTGTTATATTTCTGTTTCATTTGAATATTGTATCTTTATAGCTAAAATAGGATGATAATATTAATATTTATTTATAGTTCTAAGGCTGCGGAAATCAATCAACGACTAATCAGTCGACTAACTGTCAAAAATGTAACGATTAAATTTATTTTAATGATTAATCGTAAATCGTCACTTACTGACTTTACTTTGCAGCCCATCACTAACAAAGAATGTTCTTTGCATAAAAATGTACTGTTCCACCGGTTACACTGTAATATGAGCACTCGGGAGAGCGCATACCTTCAATAAGGGCTGAACATTTCTAATATGCTGATCCCGTCAGAGCCATATAGATTGGCGCGGTAATCAGCCCGCGGAAAACTATCTCTTCTTCGCTATATGGGTTACGTAAAAATTTGTTCGCTCTGTATCTAACTGGCATGAGCGCGCATTAAGGGAAAGAGAGAATATAACGGGCCTTTCAATGAGACTACCCCTTTTGCTGTGAGCCTGCGGTGGACCCAAAAAAACTTCCCTACCGTAAACTAGGAAAATGGTCGCAGTCAATCGGTGTTAAGTACCGTAGTAAATAGTATGATACGGTGAATGGGTATAGAGGGGTTCACGAAAAACACCTGGTGCCCTGGGGCCATGCCCTTTCGTTTGGGGTATGGCCGACCTCTAAAAACCTTCCTGTCTCCGGGATGGGAAATTGAAATTTAATAGCTGTAGTTCAAAAACTTTGTATCTTAGAACCCTTTCTTTGGGCGGGGACACTCAAAGTCTGATCGATTTCTCACTGCCTCAAAATCGATCAACTTTCTGAGTTATCTTGAACACTTGAACACTTGAAGTGGTGTTGCCAGACCACGTCTGTGGAACGTTTTGCCGATCAGCCTCCGTCAGCCTCAACTCTCTCTTGGACAGTTCCGACGGGCGCTAAAAACGCATTTATTTGACTGTGTCTGCAGGGCCTAGTGACTTTTTGTTTTTAGGCGCTGACTTTAAATAATATTACTTACTTACTTACTTACTTACTTATTTACTTACTTACATAACAATCACACAGACGCAAACAAACGCAGACCTAACTTTGCACCACCCTGTCTGTTGTCGAAAGTGACTAAAGGGGCACTCATTAGAGCGAATACCTTCGAGGAAGGTTGAGCAATCGCAATACTCTGAAGTCCCTTTGGGACCTTCGATCCCTTAAAACTCCCTGCCCATGGCGGGTTTGTGCCAAGTTTGGTCGCTGTATAAGTCAAGTGGTATGCTAGCACGTAGAGTTTGACCCCGGTGACCCTTTCCCGTATATAGATGTGGTGCTCAAACTGAAACAAATTGTAACACTGAAGCGTTGTTCAAGTGTTAGCGTGTATCAGAAGCTATTAACATGCCTGTTTGCCGGCGAGACTGGACGGTTGCTAAAATTGATGATGGTTTTTAGAAATTTGAAATATACTTAATTAGATAAAATTAACTATTAATTAATCGTTAATTTTGAAAGGGGAACTGTTCAAAAACTTTTAATCATTACCAGAACCAATAGACTTTCTATTACTGTTTGATTTTTCAAGGTACTGCAGTGAAGTAATGTAGGGGTGTAACTGCAGCACCCTAAATTTTTGGGACCCCCTACCTACACCCAAACGGTTTGACCTAGAGCGACCGAATTTGGTGTGATAACATGTGGAAAAGTAGCGTGTTTTAGGGCGTCACGCACGCCCCATCCTAATGACCCCAGTGTCCCCCAAATTTCTGGCAATTCTTACGTGCGCGCATACAGTATGAGAAACGACTATCACATTTTGCAAGGTAATCAAACTAGATGCGACGAAAAATTTTTACACGGTCAACCACGAATGCTGACGCACGATCTGTTTGCGGTAGCTAACGTTATATGGTTTTGATATGAATGCAGGCTTTACGATCGCGCTGTGGAGTCCGCCCGGCTAGCCGCCGAGCAACCTTACTGGAAAACTGAAAGCAACGGAGACTCATCGGCGTCGGAAAAGTTTACATTCGGAAGCGCGGGCAGGAAACTGGCGTACAGCGCACAGATGTACCACTACGAGCAGCAGAAACGACGGATCATCGAGGAGGAAAAGTACGTTTAGCCGTCCGTTGTAGCCTAAAACGAGCAAGACATCAGCCAGACACCGGCTTATGCCGACCATAACAAGCTGTGCGAGAGGCCGCCACAATATGCCCTCGCCTCCTGCAAGTTGACCTTTGACCTTTTGACCTTGAAAGTGGTGTCCGAGTCAGGTGTGACGTGGGTTACCTCTGTGCCAATTTTAGTCTTCTTAAGCCTCTCTGTTCTCGACATACGCCCGATGTACGCGACAGACAGACAGACGTTAGACGTCAGACGCGCATCATCGCTTAATGCCTCCACCCTATGGGGGCGGGGCATAACAATGATTACGCGATACAGCAGAATACAGTCACGCCATCTTGGAAGTATCAATAAAGATAAAGTGCAGTGACGTCCGGGAAAATAAAAACAGGCAACCAGACATACAGACAGATACTAGTCATGTGACCTTGACCTTTGACCTTTTGGACCAAAAATCAATCCAACAGCAGTGACTAGTATTCCCCAAGGTCATGTATACCAACTTTGGTAACCGTAGAGCTGCAATAGCTGCAGTCTTTTTGACTAACTTACATCGTGAGTAACTAACGACACACACACCAAGTCTCAGAAAAATATCCGTTACTTACTTAATCTTCTAAAACTTGAAGAAACCGAAACCAATATAAGTCGTAATTTTTTAGCATATAATGTCCTAATAATACTAGCTTTTAAAAGCATTTATAATTTTACATCAAACCTCACGCTTACTTACTTTACTTTGCAATTCTTCAGGGAACCGAAATGATTATTTTCACACCTCACTGCTATGTTTGTAAACATTGCCGTTATAAATGAAGACTACCGCAATTTGTCTGGCTAAAGGATAAGCTGCACAGAAATTGCTGAAAGAATTTCCAGATAAAGAAATGTAGTGAGCGAAGTCTTCGGGGGCTTCTAAAGTAACTTAAGACACCGGTTCAGATGACAGGCGTCAGGGGAGCGGCAGAGCACGAACTGCGGAGAATGTGATCTTGTTAGTGACCTCATGTTTAGGCCTAGTCAGGAAGGTGTACCACAGACACATCAGCCAGTACTTGAAATTTAAAGGAATACTGGAGTTTGTCGGTCATCAGTTGGTCGTATCATCGATTATCTTTTCAGAGCCACCCACCCAGAGGAAAGCCATGCGCGTATTCTGTTGCTAATGTATTCTCAGGTAGTGTAGCAACAAAGCTAAGGTGAGGTTTGAAATTATGCACGCATTTAGAAGCTAGTAATATCGGGATGTTGTGTGCCACAAATTGCGAAGATCGATTCAAGATAATTTACGTTATAGAAGAAAACTTAGCGATCATTTTTTCTAAGACACATGGCACATGCATGTTCACAAATAAAGTATCCCTGATGCACTCAGTGCTTCCTGGTCAGCTTTTGTCCACAAATCATTGTTACCCGCGGTACTGATTTTCTCTGGCCGTGTGTTAAATATGCAGGGTTACAATATTAAAGTAACAATATTGAATCATGATATCTGCTGTTGGTTGTCGAGTCATGAAAATATATTTTCTCCAAACTAGGCCTACTTCTACAGCAGCTGTTTGCACTAGATCATTCTTCTTCGAGATCAGTTCACGGATTGATTGCTTAATTAGCACGCTCGCGACTGTTTTCATTGCAAGAGTGGGCGAACATAACTTTAACGTAATAATAATAATAATAACCTGTCCATAGCTCTGCAGCGGGGGAATGCGGTCTCCTTCCTCAACACAATGAACACCGAATAAGAAGCCGTTGCAGCCTTTGTTTAACATTTTGCTTAGTTTTCACGCCCGCGGCTTTGTGCTGGTGGGATTCAAAATAATAATAATAATAAATCTCAGACTAGAATAGTCCATCTAGTGTCAGAGAATGAGTGACTGCCGGGTGATCTAGCACGTAGCATGTCATCTATCACATCTTATATACCGATTTACATAAGTGGGCCATATCGGCTCAAAAACCTCAGGAAAAGAGATCAATTTCTTGTACAAGACACACGCAATTCTCTTTCTCTTTTACGAGATCGTGAGTACAACGTTGATACTGATGGTCACAGAAGCAGTCTCGATGAGGTTGAGATGGCGCTGTGTGTGAGCAGGGCAGCGTCAGCCGCAAGATCTACTACGGACGTCGCCTCAGACGAGGAGTCGAATGGCGATAATTCCATCATCTACGAATATCCAGGACTTGCGTCGGTACGCGTTACGTTGCGTCTTCTAATGCGGTGGTTACAACCAATGATTTACATACTAGAGTATATAATGTCACTGGTTACAACTACGATTCTACTTCGATTCGACTGCAATTCGATCACGCTACGGCCATTCGACGACCTACGTTACGATCATAGGTCTACCTGTGTGTGGGCTGCAGCACTGATACCTAAATAAATAAATAGGTCAGAGTGACAGCGTCTAGCGGGTCAGCGGCCCGTGATGTGTTACGTCACTGTGACCTTAACGATCATTGATAAGCAGTCGAACGGCCGTCGAATGGAAATCGAATTGTAGTTATCACCACCGCCGCCTAATACGACATCGCCACAGTATATTGGAGGCTTTTAACGTCGTCCAGTTCCTCGTCATGAAAGCTAGCACGTTTCCACGTGTAAAATGGGACTTTTCCGGCTCACAGGAGTAGTTTGGGCCGGATGTCCTTCCTGACTACTAATACTAGGCCTACTACAGATATCAACAAGCTGTGCGGGAGGCCGTCACAATATGCACGTTGACCTTTGACCTTTTGTCCTTGAAAGTGTTATCCGAGTCACGTATGACGTGGGCCATCTCTGTGCGATTTTAGTCTTCCTAGGTTTCTCTGTTCTCGACTTAGGCCCGATGTACGCGACAGACAGACGTCAGACGTCAGACAGACAGACGTCAAACGCGCATCATCGCTTAATTCCCCTACCCTAGGGGCAGGGGCATTATAACTCAAACTCCTGTACACTTCAAACACTGCTTTTGTGCGTGACTGAGTGTAATTACGTATTTTTTTCAGGCTGAGGATCTGGAAGTTCGAAATCCTTTGTTTAACGAAGAGGTCTTGATGACGATGACAAATATCAAGATCCTTGCAGACGAGAATAACGAAGACAAGAAGTAGGCTTAATGTTTAGCAGGCTGAGAAGCTGGAGGTTCGAAATCCTTTGTTTAACGAAGAGCTCCCAGTGACGACGTCAAATATCACGGTCCTCAGAGACGATCGTAACCAGGACGAAACATCTAAATCGCGAAATGGCAGCTGAATGATTATCTGCATGACACGCAGTGCAGAGGAGTCATTTACGCGGCGTGGTGGTCTCTTGCACCGCAAAGATTTGTGATTAATTTCTGGCATTGTAAGATGAGTGGACGAATGCAGGCTCTGTGTTGATTTTAGTGTTGTTACTGTGTTCATTTTAGTATTGTTTGGTAAATGTAACACTTGATTAATGCCCATATGATTTGATAAAGGTTTTGTTTGTAGTAAGGAGAGAAGGGTAAGTAGCTTTCTCCGAATGAAAAATCTTTAATGTGCCAGTTGTCATATTAGGAATTAACCGTTTAGAACTCAGAAGACTACATGCTGATCTAATATTGTGTTATAAAATCATTCACGGTTATGTCTCATTATCACCAGATAGTTTCTTTACTGTTCTTCCAGTCTCCGAAATGACCTATACTGTGTCGAGTGGGACGTTAAACCGTAGTATACCATACCGTACTTTACTGTTGTTCGTGATCAATAGAACGCGCGGTCACTCGTTGAAATTGTTTGTGCCAGATGCACGAGTTAATTGTAGGAAGCATTTCTTTGCTGTTCGTATGATTAACGTATGGAACAGTTTACCTGATAAAGTCGTTTCCACTAACCAGTTATCGCGGTTCAAAACTCATATAAAACAAATAGATTTAAATAATTTTCTCATTAGAAAGGCTTGATTAGTTGTACTGCTTTTCTCCAGTGATTCTAGTGTTATTGTATATGTCTATGTTTGTATTTTTATTTTTGGTCACGTGTAAGTCCTTCGTCGACCATGCGGCATTGAGTACTGTGGCTGTGTTGTGTTTGTTTTATGCTTATTTTAATGTTTTGTTCATTTGTTTGCAGAATATATGGATATTATGAACATTCACGAGAACGTAACATTGTTGCATAAAGTCATTCCTGCATTCTGATTGATCGAATAATTGTTGTTTCGTCTTTCAAATGTATATAGCCCTGCACTTGTATTATGTATGTATGCATGTAGCATGCATGTACATAGGCCTATCTGTTAGACGATTGTCTGCGACCTGATTGGTCGAATGTTCCATGTGGCCCACGTTATAACGCCCACCATTGGTAGCCTATAATTAAGATGATTCGCACAGTTCTCGGAGAATCTGTCGTCGACCTTTAATCAAACGATCTTTTTTTCCAACCATTTCAAATGATCACGCGGCTTCTGGGGTAAGCGCCTTAGAGACGTTTCATGTGGAGGCGCTATTCAAATCGACTATTGCCTCTACCTTTAAGCAGTAGCGTCGATCAGTCGCAAAATTTGGGGGTCCGAGCTAGAGCCCGAGTGCCGAGAATATCCAAGACCTGATCTTTGCTAGTCTGACAGTATTGGCCTCAAACTTGGGCGAAAAAAGGCAATTATAGTATTATATCACAATATCATATGCATTAATGCACATAACAAGCAGGGCATGGACTATGGGAGGACATAGATATTAATGTCTCATCCACTCCAAATTTGGGGACCTGTCCCCGTCCAGGCGCGGTTCTACGCTGGGGCCAGGGGGCCCAGCCCCACCCCCAGTTCGTGGCTGGGCCCCCAAATTTTTGAAGTTTTTTTTCGTTTTTTTTGTCACCGACATAGTGTT
>Ga0049107_10000665_pt1 | contig 10928 bp, 3 predicted proteins | sample WorMetilPIANOSA1_FD_61187 | JGI IMG/M metagenome (GOLD analysis project Ga0049107, IMG submission 61187) | Marine gutless worms symbiont microbial communities from Max Planck institute for Marine Microbiology, Germany - Olavius ilvae PIANOSA.1 | ecosystem: Host-associated > Annelida > Digestive... | reverse complement strand
AGAAATATTTTAGAAATCCCCTTTTCCACACCCACGTCTCTCTCGTGGCCTTCGTCCAATTGGCACCGCCTAATTGAAAAGGCTCTAGGTATGCTAAAACACATCTTAATTTAGTTCAGAAAAGCATGCGCCTGCGATGTTTGCAAAATAAATTACTTTATTAAACCAGGATCAAAATTCTGCTGAGAAAATACCAGAAAACGCTAAGTGTGGACATCAAAGTACGGAGTTTTTAGCCTACGTATAGGCTAATTCTAACCGATCTATTCCGAGCACATATTTACTGAACTTCTGCAATGTGAGCTAAAGTGACTGATGTGACGGTCTGAAGTTACGACCGTATGGCGCTATAGAAATTTGATTATTATTATTATTATTATTATTATTATTATTAAATAATCCCAGACATCTCATGGAAGGTACGCTATCACATATGTCCACTAGTTAGTCACTGCCGTTATGTTACGTATTGTTACATTTTAATGAATGAATGAATGAATGAATGAGTAGTTGTCTTGTGTAACATGTGCCTTCTAGTTCTATGCTCATCTCTTACGCCATCAACAATCAGTAACGTTCCAGTTTCGCTCACGTAGGCCTACGATTGTAAAGAAGTAAACTTAACACACCTCTGTAGTCATTCCATTTAGACACCTTCCGAACTGCATTAAAACTTTGTCTGCCACTGAGAGTTTTCAATAGAGGTTCATTAAACCTTCAACGTTATTTATGCACAGAATTCATTTATGCAAATAACTGTTTGCCGAGTAGCACCGATGCAAAACTTAGGTTTTCGTGGACTGCATGCTACATTAAGCCATTTTGTGTATGTAGACAGAGGTGAATGCGGACAACAGCCCAGGTAATCAAGCCAACGGTCAGAGACGGCATGACGTCACTGGTTCTTCCGGTCTGACCCGCAAGCCCAGTCTACATAACTACTATTTGACGTCATCAATCTCAGACGAGCAGCTGATCGGTGGAGGGCCGGCGAGTACTACCCTGCAGTCAGATACTGAAGTGATTGATGTAACGTCAGGCTCGGCTGTGGCGGCTGGATCTGTCGACAAACCAGCACGCCCGGCGACTGGTCGTGTTGCATTTGCGTCGACACTGGTCACTGGCGAAGTCGCTTCGAACTCGACGTCATTCAACCGATATACTTCATCGCTGAGCGGCGACTCGTCAGTTGTCGGCTACTCAGACGTGTCGTACTGTCCCGACGACTACGACAACACGATGGGCGATGACGACAGACAACAGTCTGAAACCAGTCGACATCCCAGCACGAACCTCAGCGAATTTTCCACCGACGAACAGCTCGGGAAGACTTCCAGCGCTACCGCGACGTCGGCGGCGATACCTCGGTCAACAATTAAGTCTTCCGAGGAGGAATCGCTCGACAAAATCGTCGCTCATCTACTGGGGGAAGTTAGCCCCGTGGTGACTCGCCGTGACGCCGCGCAAGAGTCGACCACGTCTAACGAGAAGCCAGCTGCACCGTCCGACTCTGAAACTTCGTCGTCACTTCGATGGCCTCAGGGCGACAGCCTGCCGCGCGTCGAGGCGCGTAGAACAGTCACCGTTGGTGAATACGATGTCCCCGTGTCCCGCGTCGACGCCGGCGGCAAGTTGGCGAGCGGCGAGTTGTCGGCTGACGAGAACGATAATGTCGTCAAGATAGTCACATTGTCGCACGGTGTCGTCGACGAGCCGCCTGCGTCACAGGCCAGCGCACCTGCCGACCTACCGCACTCGCCACCGCTAGTCACGTTCCGCAAGAGATCAACGCCCACCATCGACTCAGGCGACGACGTAACATCGAGCGACAAGAGACCACAAACAGAACTTGTCTCAAAACTTAACGTTGAGCCAGGAAGTGAAGATGTAGCGAAGGACGAACGAGGTCACGAATACTCAGTTCGGTTTAACTGCAGTTTAGAGCAGCAATTAAGCTCGGAAAGTGACACGACATCACGCTTCAATCTCACTGCCCAGCAGTTGAGTCAAGCAGAACAGCTGCAGAACGAAAGCCGTCCGACTGAGAACGAGTCTAAAGTTGATGAGTTTCGTGATGTCGCCACGTCACCAGAAGTTTCGCTATCTACAGGGATGCAACCGACAACATTATTGGATCAGTTCAAAGTGCTACGTCTGGAAGTATTGACGTCCACGTCTCAGCTGCTCAGCTGTGTCAGCGGCACGTGGAAACGGGGAGAAACCTTTCGCTCCAAACTGACAACGATCATGCAGTTATGTCTGGCGTTGAGGACTAGTGTTGGTAAACTGGAGACCTTCTTAATATCTGCGCTAGCCGCAGCAGCCCACTGTGCGGCTATAGATCCGCTAGTGGATACGGCTAACACACGCATCAAGAACTTACAAGCGGTCCAGACAAGCATCGACGCTTATATCGAAACTCTCGACGGCGAAAACCTCAGCGGCACAGTGGACAAACGAGATCTGAAGGTCGGTGGAATAATTCATCTGACCAAGGAAATCCCGGGTCTTGTACGAACTTTTGCGCCCGTCGTTGAATACCTTGCGGCTGCAAATGATACAGCCACACAAAGCAGTTCTGGTACCATTTCGCATCAGTTCGACGTGGTAAGTGACAAGGTAGAAGTTGTACAGCCTCAAAATGTTGTGGACGTCGACCGTGATGGAAAAACTCAAAACAAAATAAATGAGCAAGAAGAAGAAGCAAAATGGAATTTTGCACAACACAACGCCGCCGTTTATCTCATTACTCAGACTGAACACGAGACGTATCCTGACACTCAACAAACCACTGTAGGAAATTCCACGGACACTACAGATAGCGTTCTTCAATCAGCGGAAACTCATAACGATCATGGATCAGATTCCACGATTTCTGATAACGTACAACTGCAGACCATACCCGATACCATCCGCTCTGATAGCACACCTGCTGTGTCTCACAAGGACGCCGAGAACACCTCGAGCGTGTCCGCTGGTGAACCGAAAGATGTGGATCGTACTGATGAGGAACTGGAACATGAAATGCAGGCGTCATTACCTCCTCCGGTCTTGCCAGTGAAAGTAGAAACTGCAGCGCCACCAACCCCGCCACCAAAGTTGCGTGTTGCGTCACGTTACCACGCAAGTCTTGGAATTACGAACAGTCTGACAACCGTTCCGTCGGCGGCGGTGACAACAGAAGCATCAGAGCGACATGACGGCAACGATATTGCGACCCGGTGCGATTTAGCTACGAAGTCACCAGCAGCAGAAGAACACACGGCACACGAGATGGTCACCACTTCTGACAAGTTTCAGCTGACGGACAGGCGGCTAGACGACTGCGTTGGCGGCAGTTCTGAAGTTCCGACAACTCCTGATGTCGGCTATGCGACCGGATGTGAAGAGGAAATTGTTGCCGCCGCTGGTAAGACACATTTCAGATTCCCGCGTGCAGTGGACACGGGGTCCTCACAGCAGTCAGACGTTGCGTTGCGTAAACCAGAAGCTGACTGGGCCGATCTCGACGTCCACAGTCGACATTGTCATGTGTCTGAGTCGGAACTGGAGACGCCGGATTTTCGCGCTAGCGGAGTTAGTCAGACCATGGTGGATCAGCTGGAAGCGTTGCAGAGACAGGCCAATGTTCAGGCAATTATCACGCACACGGACACTGCCGCCGGCTTTGATCGCTTTGACGCTGCCGTGAGGTCACCGAACCCGCATCACCAGACAACACTGAGCGCCGACGATCGGCGTCTGATGATGTTCTACTGTGACCAGATGACTGGACATTGGACTGTGTTGGACAACGCCGCCAGCGCGTTCTTTCACTGTATGGACCGCAGGCAACCACCCAAAGTGTTCGTATCACATAGCAAGTTCGTTATTGTCGCAGGGCACAAAATGGCATACCTCGGAGATGTCCTATCCAGAAATATAGAGGACGACAACGCACAGAACTGGATTGTTGCCTATAGCAACCGTCTCTGTACCAGTCTGAAGGCAGCAGTACGCGCTACGAAAGAAGCAGCGCTCGAATACCCCGCTGTACCATCGCAGCAGATGATGGTTGACTGCGTCAAACAAGTGACTGACTGGGCACTCGAACTGAAAGAAGTCGTAGATAGACTAGCATACATCGGCAGGCCTGATCACGTTCTGGCTTAGCACTGTCGGTGTATCGGTTACTAAAGGGAGAGAGAGAGTATTGAGGTGAATGAGGTGCTGAACCTTTCAGCCATTTGTCTACCAGATCTGAAATTTCGAGAAAATTTCTTTACAAAGTGCGACAGACATGAAACTATATAAAAGACTTCATCGTGTGTGGTGATATTCTATCTTGTTGTTAGTGTTGTTGTTCTACAGCTGATGTCCACTACAGTTCTGTTCTGATAGTGTTGGCCGATGCTTAACAAACAGCGCTCAGTATTGAAACAGAATTACGGATGAGTACATTGCAGGAATCGCAAAGATAAAGATTAGATCGAACCAGTGGTGACTGGAGGGAGGCTCAGCCCCTTTCTGAAGTCTGACCTTACCCAGCTTAGTGGACGGAAAAGAAGGTAAAAAATTTACTGCATTATCCTTCCACCAGAGGTGTTTTGTAACGCTGAAATGCGTCGATTTTCGTGTCGTATTTCCAACTTGGCCGCGCCTGGACCTTGCCGAGAGTTCCAGACGCTCCCCACATCAGTAGTTTGCCCCAACCCCTTCCAACAATCTCCACAATGTCGCTTTGACCACTGGTCCCAGCAAAATTGCAGTTTGGATTAGTGGCCATGAAATGGGCTATTAGTTAACCTTGACAATTTTTATATTGCTGGTGCTTCAGACGTACTGCGTAGTATCGGTGTTACCCACCTGATGTCCTGGTAATATGGGCAGCTAAATGGATTCATTAAACTGATTTCATTTTCTGACACAGATGTGTGTTCATTGTACATTTATTAACTTGTTTCGACGCCTGCATATTATACTGACAGGCTATATATAGTCGTTCAGTCGTTTTATGTTTCATGTGTATCAAGAGGAGCTGTTGGATAATAATTGTCATCATTTTCGGCAAAACTGCATAATGGCTGAATGACGCTGAACGGAAAGCGGTGTAATTTTAGCGGCAATGTATCCACGATGTTTCGATGTAGCATGGTGTTAACTGCTCCTGTAGCCGCCCAACGTTCAAATGTTATTAATACAGCGTACATTATCACTCCGCCGATGCTGACAGATGTTATATTCGTTGTTTAAAGTTCCGTCTGGTAAAATGTACAGTATTGCTATAGCTGTATAATTCTGTGTGGTCATTGGTTGAGATCGTATAGCCAACAATCAGTGTGTTGGACTGTCATAGCTGTGCCTGCAGACTTTATATTGTCGTTCGTTGTTTTTTTTTATGTACGAATGACTCTGGTATGCACAGTGGTAGCCTACTGTTGATGGGCTACATGAGTTGCGAGACTACACCTTGCGTATGATATCTGCTGTTAACATGTGTGATTTATGATGAACTACGAAATCCTCACCGCAGGACAAAAGAACAATAACGGCAGCTAACAGATTTGTGCGTTTCTGTGTCTGCATAGTGTACTCACGATCTTTAAGCCTCTTTCTTTCGTCTTTCAGTATCACGCGCGATATTGATATGGCATTTCTGTCTGTCCGTCCAATGCTGGTATTGTGTTGTAATGGTTGTATCTGTAAAGTTATTGATCATCTGATAGGGCCCTCATTCTAGTTTCTAAGAGTCCAAACGGCGTTACAGAATTCGAAGAGTAACGCCTTTCAACGAGACGTTAAAGACAGGGGTAGATAAAATTTGCGTTTTTCGACGGAAATCGCCGTTTATCTCGGAAACGGTGCAAGATAGGCCCACGGTTACTGTGGGAATTCAATCCCGTCGATCCGTCTCACTGTCAGTTTCGATAACATCGAGTGATCTTGAAAGCCGCGTTGTACCGTATACGAGGGTCTCATATTTTCTCGTTCTGTTTGACGTGCCAACAGCGATCAAATGGACACGCTAACCCACGTGGAGAAGGGTGTGTTATTAGGTGGCCAGCTGCGCCCCATCCAAAGGGGCGGAGCAGCCCATATCGTTTTAACCATAACGATAAAATTCTGCGCGGTGATCTATCTAGGGAAAGGCATATGTTGCTCCTGCAACTTAAGAGAGCGGTGCACCATGCTGCGCCCCAATGCCCACATCGTGTGACATGTAGGGCAACACAATTTTTACAGGTGATCAAAACAAGTGAAGGGTAATTTACAGGGTCCACCACTCCCCTCGACACCATTGGCGGGCATCAGGGTCAAAACTTTTTGTGACCAAACTGCGTAAATCGCTGGATGCTGATGCGCGATCTGGTTAGGGTAGCTAGCCTTCTTGTTTTCTCTTCGGATTCAAGTCGGATCATATCGATATCATGCCATTCTGTGTCTCTGCTTGATCTTTGATGTAAGGAAAAAATGATACAGTTCTGAGAACTAAGTTAACTGCTTACTGAGAAAATTACAAAAAAGACTGTTAACGTGACATCACATTTGTCCGCAGTGAACTTGAGTATCTTGTTTAAAATTTGTGATTGTGGTTAAAGCATTAATGAACTTTCACTGAGACGATGCGGGTTTAATCCCTCTAACAGGCCGATCGTACACCCACGTTCGAGCCGCTAGATCAGAACTGCACCATGATGGTTTGTGTACTATGTGAAACAGTATACGTTCATACTCACAGGTTTTTATACGGGTGAACTCTACGGTTGGTTTATTTGTCTTGGGGTACTGTTTTATCATTTTAGACATGTATATGCTTACGTGTGTATAGTTGTGTTTTCGCGTTCTCTCGAACTGGTTGTCCTGGACCAGTGCAAGCGATTGGCCGGAAAGACTTTATCTCCAGAACGACCCATTATGTGTTGATTATCATCGTCGTCGTCGTCACGTCGTCCGGGTGGACCGTTGCGCCGCTCCGTGACCACTCATGGCGATCTCAGATCTCCACAGCGTAGATAGCGGTAGGGCGTTGGCGTCGTCATGGACATTGTTGAGCTAGACGTTGCGAGGGCGACCCGGTGGTCTTCTCCAGCTGGCCATTGGCTTTCTGCCTTCGTATAGGTATCCACCATCAGACGCAGAGCATCATGTGCTCCTGGGTCCAGGCGTGCAACGTGACCAAAATTATATGTTGATGGGTATGTTAAACCCTTCCCATTCACGTTTAAAAGCTTTTAGCATGGTCAGCAGAGGACGTATAGGCATGACGGTCTGTGCGTGTAATAGGCCTGCCATGTATACGCCCAAGTGCAAACTGCAACGTGTCGCTTGCTGTGACGCGCTGTGAAGTGTGAACACGCTGTATTAATTTTCTTCTCATGATTTTCGTTCTTAGAGCTGGATCCTTATGTGTTACTGATAATGAATACAGCATATTTGTATATGGGTTATTACATTAACTATGTCATAATCCGGCGTTTAAATGTCATAGTCTTGTAAAGAAGTAACGAAGAGTATCAGTTTTTTTTATAATCGTGTGAAAAGATCAATAAGCTCTATGCAAATCGGTTGCAATCAGCTTCATATTTTTTATCAGCAGTCATTGCAAAATTGTCCTACATATTATGTGGGCCAGTCGGTCAACGGTGCTATTGTTTGCTATAATGTTAAAATTGGTCTTAATCATAAACTAATATATATATTGTTATTAGTTAGAAGTTCTACCTATTGTTGTCGGTGTTATATAGCTGTTTAAATTACTATATGTTGCGATATAGAATAAACATAAACTTAGTACAAAAGTCTAATGACAGCCAGTTTCCTTGAATAGATGTGAAGTATTTGGCAATGAGCCCGCGCGCTCCGCAGCGGAGGTCCATGATTTCTGAGGTCCTGCCCCTGTGGACTGTGGTGAGGTGCGGTGGACGATCCCGTAAAAAAATTCCCCGCCCTTTCTTGGTTAACATGCCGAATTTGTTGGAGACGTATGATAATGAGCGTAGCGTACATGACCCCCTTCAGACCCCTTTGCGCCCTCTGTCTGATGCCCGTTCTGGTAGAGGGTCCTCCTGAAGTTCCTCTGGAGGACTCATCGGCTGGAGGCCACACCGGGGTCCCGACAGTCACCGATGGCTTAATGTCTTTTCTTCAGTGCTCCGCCCCCGTAGGTGCATGGGTTAAAATATTCCCGTTCCTAAAGATTATTATCGCTGGCAATCTATACGCCACGCGATGTGAGCGTGCATGGAGGATCCGGAAGTTCCAGGATCAGACCTGTGCATATGGAAGATAGATAATGAACAGTGGCGGTTCTACGTTGGAGCAGGGGGTGCTATAGTATCCCAAGTTTCAGATCAGCACCCCATTGTAGCGTGGGACGATTTTTTTCTCACAATGATGAACTGTGATTGCCTGTGGAGACTAGCTGGGAGGGATGTGAGTTCTGACTGAGTATAGGGCCGTAAGGCCTTAATTTTTGGGAGTGTATATAGCACTCCCAGATATTTATGGCTACAGCCGTCACTGATCACAGGCTGTGCAGTAGCACAGCTCGGTTACGGCGACGACAGTTTTTTTTATGAGAAAAATTGGAGTTTCAAATAGCGTAAAATTTAAACCATTGAACACATTGTCCCAAAATTTGTCACAGTTGATTAGGTCATCCAGTCGACGCCATAAGGCAAATTTGGTATTTAAAAAATCCGTTCACGTGGGACTTTTGGGCAATTAGGTGAAGTGTCACTTTCCTGTGACTTTATCGCGCGTCAGCCTGCCCATGCATGCAGAGCGCGATATTGTTTTACCAATTCTGTCAGTCAGTCTGTCTGTCTGTCTGACCAATGCCGGTACTGTGTCAGAACGAATGGACATGTCGTCAAACATTTGGCGTTCTGGTAGGAGCAGCATTCTAGTTTTTTTCTATCCCATCGCCATTATAAAATTTCAAGCGAACCATCTCAGTTGTGGCGTTAAGTACAAGGGTGCGGGGAAAATGTTGCAAATGTCGCCATTTATCGCGGAAACGGTAGGCCTATGAGATAGGGCTACTATAGAACACTAATAGGAAGTCATATAGGTAGTCGATCGATCCGTATGAATATTAATATTATTTTAGAAGCACGTTAACATTGGCGAGGTGCTGCTAAATAGTGATATTACCCTTTATTATTACGCCTCCGCCCCGAGGCGTTGACATTAAGCGATGATGCTGTTTGACGTCTGACGTCTGTCTGTCGCGTCGAGAAGTCGAGAACAGAGAGCCCTAGGAAGACTAAAATCGGCACAGAGGTAGCCCACGTCACACGTGACTCGGACACCACTTTCAAGGTCAAAAGGTCAAGGTCACCGGGTCGGGGCATATTGTGGCGGCCTCCCGCACGGCTTGTTTTTTTACTGTGTCATGTCGCCGTTAAAAGTTGTGGATAAACTACAGTTTCAGATGACCTTGAGTGACCTTGAAAGGAAGAACGCGAAGAACCCAGTTTTCCGGCGGATCTGCCTCCCTTGTGGTGTGGTCAGGAGTTCTTAGGGAGATCCACAGGAATAAAACTGCGTTCCTCGCGTCCCGCATTTCAAGGTCTCGAGGTTATCGAAACTGAAACGTGATCTATCGGATACCTGTGACTTCCTATTAACGTTCAATATCGACGGTGGGCCTAGCTAACTTGTACCGTTTCCAGGATTAACGAGATAGATAGGCGCTTGCGAATTTTCCAACCGCACTCTATTTAACGCCATAGGGTTCCTGCTTGCCAACTCTTGGAATGGGTAATACCGGGTGGACTAAAAATTAGAATGGGGCTATCGATGACGAGTAATAAGTTTGATGATATCTTAAGCCGTTTACACGACTGACGGATCGACAGACAGATGGACTATACGGTCGACTGCTAGTACCGCGATCACTTATAGCGTCGCGCGGTAAAAACTTGCTCATTCTTATTTTTGAGTCCATCATTTCTATGGAAAATTAAATTAATAATTTCTGGTACACAATAGACCCAAAGGCAGATCTAGAAGGTGGAGTTGGGGGGGGGCAAATCAGGGGGTCTCGGGGACACAACCAGGCCATGTGAAAATGAAAGGCATATTTCATGTCATTGATGGCGTTTTTACTGCGCGACGCAGATATGCATAGCGCGTACTTGCTACGGCGACGTGGCTGGCTGGCTGGCTGGCTGTCCGTCACACGCCGATATTGTATCAAAACGCCAAAACCTATCTTAAAATTTTTTCGACCGTCTGGTAACCCCATCATTCTAGTTTCGTTGGTGACGTTGCCAATTTTTACCCGCGCGACGCGTAGCATAGCGCGGTATATGCTATGGGCCATAGCATATACCGCGCTATGCTACGCGTCGCGCGAGTAACCTGAGTAGACTGAACGAACTAAAACTTGAACTAAATAATGCAAAAAAACTGACATGAACTGCAACATATGTTTTAGTTCATATTATTGTTCATGTAATTTATTTCGAGCGAGATTGTGATGACTGAAAAGAAATTTCGACCAGCCTCGGCATTTACACTATTTTGTGTTGATGTTGAAGTTCAGATGCTCCGCCACCACTAGACCTGCGAGTCGGGTCGAGTAAGTCGAATTGGGTCGACTTGGGCCTTCCAAGTGGGGTCAAGTCGATCTGTAGTAGCGTCGCACCGTCGAAATTTTCTTGAGCCGACGTCGGTCTCATTACAAGTCATTTCAAGTCGACTTGACCAATAATCTTGCAGTTCTCTCATACACGGCTATCGGTGAGTTTGGGCGAATAGGGCAATTTGCAACTTCTTTCAGTAACCGTATATATACCGGTATACCGATTAGGGCGTACGAGTTATCAAGTTTCAACGCTTCGCACAGCCCCAATTGTTGGATTAAACAGTTTGGTTGCTTGCATCAAAACAGTAGGCCTATACATGTAAACTAGTTAGAAGTCCGAGCAACACCAGAAATT
>Ga0049107_10000664_pt1 | contig 10928 bp, 6 predicted proteins | sample WorMetilPIANOSA1_FD_61187 | JGI IMG/M metagenome (GOLD analysis project Ga0049107, IMG submission 61187) | Marine gutless worms symbiont microbial communities from Max Planck institute for Marine Microbiology, Germany - Olavius ilvae PIANOSA.1 | ecosystem: Host-associated > Annelida > Digestive... | reverse complement strand
TCTCTCTGGTGTCACCAGAAATTGAGGAGATCCTCCTGCCAAGATCATTCAGAAGCCGAATGGCTGACGCATTGAAAACGCCCAGGGTTTCAACGGCTATTGGTTCAAACATGTGACGTCTTTCTTTCCAGTGGTAAAGTAATTTTCAAAATCGATGAAGGTTTGACAAAGTTCTCACCGAAGTTCGGCAGCAAATTTCAAGGGTGCAGTTTTATTTTGACCACTCTGTAGGTGTCAGCGGGTCAGCGGCCACTGACGTGTTACGTCACTGTGAATTAATGACGTATGATAAGCAGTCGCACGAACCGAAGTCGAATCGTGGTTGTAACCGCCGCCTTGGACGTCATTTTCCAGTCTACGCAGTCACGCGGCCGTTATCGTGCATCTACTAGCAGCGAAACTGAACGTTACGTTGTGGCATAAACAACAGTACGCTTATATATGTAGTTCCGAGAAGGGAATCCATCCTGCACTAAGAGGAATCTTCAAAAGCCTTACACGAGACGTTTAGGGAGCGAGCTGTTCTCAGATATGGAGACCAAAAAAACTGAAAGCAGTAATAGAACAACGCAGCTTAATGTTCAGCTTTGAGTGTGAGACAGTCTTACGTTGAGCGGGCGGCGGATTGCTGCAGATGAGGCGGTCCAGCAGCTGGCCGACGAACATGTTGAGATGACTGAAGTCGTTGGCGTGGATGTAGCTGTAGGCGGCCGGAGCCGACGCCATCTCCTTGAGCTGATCCACGTCGACGTACTCGGTGATGCCGACGGTGAACAGCCACACGCCGTCCTCCTTGATGAGGCGCCCCTCGCGCACCGGGTCGCCGCCGACGTTGCTGGCGCCATCGGTCAGCAGCACGACGTACTGTTTGCGCAGCGTTCCGACGCCGATGGCGGCGGTGCGGGCTCGTGCCAGCTCGGCGCGGGCGTACCGCAGCGCCCCGGTGGCGTTGGTGTTGCCGCCGAGGAACGGCAACAGGAAAATTCGTCGCCGCAGCGTCAGCGCGTCGGCGGCCGTCGATTGGTCGAGTGTGATGACGTGCTCGGCGGCGGACAGCGCGGTCGAGAACGTGGCGATGCCGACCCGAGCGGCGCCCCGGTCCAGCGGCATGGCGCCCACCACCTCGCTGATGAACTTGAGCACCAGCTGCCAGTTGTCGCCGGTCTGCGGACACAGCTCGCGGACGCTCAGCGAACTGTCGATCAGAAATACGGCGTCGACCATCTCCGAACAACCGACGTCATCTGTGCCATCAGCGTATACCAGTACAGTAATCACAGTGCCGTATTTCGGCATAGCAGCTCACAGACTCATAATCCGCATTCACAATAAATCATATTTTGCTTTTAGCTGTTATGTGGCGTTTATATGTATTGTATTTTTAAATAGCTTGTCACTCAAGCCAGCCAAATAATAGAAATGCATTCATTTGAAAGTAATCGGTATTTTTCGCTTTAAATACTCTGCTACTAAACGATGAAAAGACATAATAATAACATGTTTTTATTTTGTGGCGTCTCAAGGTGTTGTACTACATCTCCAAGAATTATTAAGTTTTGGTCCGCACCGTTTTGAGACTTTCTGATGTAACTCTGAAGAAGGACTATCAACCTTCATAACTTGGGGCGTCACATGGTCTAAATGTGATACAACAGGCTTTGCTAAATGTGCATTTAAGTCGATAATTGGTGCAACACGAAATAACGTGAAACACTAGAGAACAAAAACGCTGGGATTTTAATAGTTCAAGATTCACAAATTATTATGCAAAGAAAAACAACAATGAGAATGTAGACTCAAAACTTTAAGAATTATTGGAGATGTAATACATCATTTCATTGGTGAGGCATGTTACAAGGGCAGAAACCAAGATATGCGAGTCTTTATTCATGGCAGAATGCTCGACAAAAACCACCAAAAACAACGGAAAATATAGTTCACGATGTAAACAATATAGGCACGTATCAAAACATTTAACTGCGTCTTATTTAAAGTACAGCAACGGTTTGCATGAGTTGTGGACAAGTGAAAATGTTATATTACACAGCAAACGGAAATCAAGCTGTTTTACGTACAGACAAGTGGACATTCCATGAGAAGCTTAATACACGATGCGACAAATAACAGTATGTCTACATGTACCAAATGGGTACTGATTACCGAATCAGCGCCGCTGCTGACGATCTCTAAATAGGGGCCTGCTATATCCCCCACCGATGAAAATTTGTTTCCATTGACGGTGGTTATCACGAGACACCACGAAAGCCTGCTGTCTGAACTAAACTAGGAACTGTAAAAGTGCCACAATTTCTGCTCTACATGCATTTTATTGTTTTTGTTATTTCTGCACATTTAAAGAAAAAGTTTTCTATTTTTTTCGGTTACTATATGCGTTTTATACATTTTACCCGCGCGACGCTCTGCATAGCGCGGTATTTGCCGTCGTGCGGTGTCCGTCCGTCTGTCTGTCTGTCTGTCTGTTACACGCCGGTATTGTGACTAAACGGCTAAACCTGTCTTTAAACTTTTTGGACCACCTAGTAGCCCCATCATTCTAGCATTTTGATTCCGTGCGCCGATACCCAATTCCAAAGGGAACCGTGTCGGCGGGGCGCAAAATACACAGAGGTGGGAAAAATTTTGCGATATTTGACTGAAATCACCGTTGAACTCGGAAACGGTACGAGATAGGCCCATGGTAACTGTGCAACGTTAACAGGAAGTCATAGTTGGCGGATCGATACGTGTCGGTTCCGATGACCTTGAGTGACCCGTAACCCGGGTCTCAAGGTCATTGTAGGTCTATAACAAGTCGAATATCTCAAACACCGGTGCGTAGTAAGAACATGGTTATTATAGCACACTAATAGGAAAACATCGAATGGTACCATGTTTGTGACCTTGGCTGACCTCTAAACGCGTCGCCCGGGTTTGTCAGCATTAGCTGAGCTTCTTGTTTTCAATGCACTTCTAAACAACACATTTTCGCACATGACTTTGTGTTTTTGTCTCTTTCGTGCATGTTCTGTCGTGCTTTGTTTTACGTGTTAAAAATCTTTATGCTATCAGACATTGTCATCAGACATTATACACGTAAAGCCAAAACAGGTTCGTCACAGTCTCAGGAATTTCATGACGTAAGTACAGAGTTTTAGTAGTGTAACTCGTAGTCTTTTTTCTGTTGTTGTAATTTTGAGTGGTGTATTTTGATTTTGGCAACGGAGTCAGAGATAATTGTATAGTGATGTCATAGTCTCGATAGTCTCTCCTGTGCTTCATAGTGTTCTCTTGAGTTCTGTGTGCATTACTGCAGTATAATTGTAGGCCTATACCGGTGTGTGCATACTGAGTGCGTGTATGTGTGTGTGTACACTTACCGTCTGTTGGATTCTGCGAAACAGTCAGCTGCTGTAACAGCGTTGAGATGCAGAAGACGACGACGAACCACCCGCGGCCGTGCATGGCGTCACCGGAACCGTGGCCACTGCCGATGTGACCACGACGGACAAGTAAACAACGACTGGATACGCCAGCAGAAAAAGGCTGCGTTCGTTTTAGTATGTATGGGCCACGCACAACAACACAACGCGTCACTCACAACGTCACGGCCCGTTGCACGTCGCTCAGGATCGCAAGGCGCCCGCTCAGGCTCGCATGTCCCGGTGCCCGCCCGCACACGTCGTCGCAGTCGCATGCTATCGAACTGCCTGCGCCGTGTGTCATGCTATGTGCGCTCAGCTACGCACGCACGCAACACTAATCGATTCCACCGAGCACTTTGATCACTGTGACTACCTACGCTATACGGTAACGTGCGTTTATGACAGCGAGATGCGCATCTACTCTGCCGCCGGTTTGCTTCCTATGGCCGCTACAAATCAACTTTTCTCCCCCCCCCCTGAATTATATTGTATTCACATAATCTATTCGATTCGCATTATTGCGTTTAAATGTGAAGAGTAAAAGCGAAATGTTTGAGCTATCTGCATAAGCGAAATGGACCAAATAGGCCTAATTAGGATAGGCTACATTAGGCCTAAAACAGCGGAAAGCCATTCCATTCGTGTTACTAGATCACGTGATATTCTAATGTGATGTCGATTCGACGTAATTAGTACAGTACATGGTAAATACTTCACGAGCACTGTTCTCAATGAACGCGTATAAATAAAAGCAGTTTAGAATGTACGCTGTTGGATGAACAGTACCAATGACATTAGTGGTTAAGTTTACAGCAGGACGATATCGTGCATATCGTGAATCAGACCTATGAGTCATCCAGTTACGGGTTGTTGTATCGGTATCGGATCGAATCTTCGGCACCGCGCAGCTCTAATGCGCATGTCAACGCGAGAAATCCGGTCAACTGAACTATACGTATGTACTTTAACCAGGTCAGTAACGGTCGATGTCACGAACAGGCGCTGCCCGAAGTGCAGTTTTATTATGAATGACTGATTCACACTGTATTCTGAGGCATATATGATTCACGCCGTACTTCGTACAATGACTAACGGGACTTATTCGCTCAGAAGTTTACTGTAAAAGAAATTGTGTACTCAATACATAACAATTTATTTTAGTTTATTTTTATTTTATTATTTATTATTAGTTTATTTTTTACTTAATCATAATATACTCCTGATATGCCTATCGGTATTTCCATATATTCTCCAATGTCGCGTTTTTCTCTGCACTTTCCCTATTGGCCTACTTCTCTTTGTTTTTGTTTTTGTATCGTCGTATAGCTGTTTCCATGCTATATGTCATTAGCCAGCATAGCTTGTGCCTTTCTGGCGGCCTCCCTATCGTATTTGTTTTTCTTCTTCTTTATTTTACATGTTCATTTATTGTTAGACAAATAAACCATCTCTCTTCTTCTCTCTGTTCTAGTATAATAAAATATTAGAAGGCTACTCGATAGAACGCATACTTCCGACAAGGACAGAACAACCTTACTCTCAATACTTGATCACGCAGTCATTCTCCCCAAAGATTCAGGCGTAATCAATACATTGTCTGTGACTTCCATGAACAACTTATAAGAATTCGGAAACCGCAGTGAAGTGTTAAATCCGATACTTAAGTATTATCTATCTGATACTAAATGCACTGCGGAGGCGGATAAAGAGGCATAGACCCATGTCTAAGAAACGCATCCCCACCATCACGATCATGAATTAATCCGTATTCAGGATGTTGAGTTGATATTATTGATAAACGGAAGGATCCGAAGGCCACTGACACTGCTAACAGTAACACAAACGGTAATGACATACAAAGATGACAAGCAAAAAAAAACAAAAATGGTAAACAGTCAGGGATGTTAGGTCTGGAGACTTGGTCTCGGTCTCGAGGCCAGTTTGCAGCGGTCTCGGTGTCGGTCTTGGTCCCAAGTAGTTCAGTCTCCGATCCGAGTTAAGCGAGACCAAAGCCGAGGCCTGGCCACCTGCAAAGGCCAAGAACGTCATTGTTTGGACGATAAAATGCACAGCATCACTATCGATTTGAATAACAACCCAGCATGTCTTTTGCCAATATAGCAATCAACGACAACGGTGTAGCTGAAGTAGCTAACCACGTTACGGAGAGACTTGGCGATGCTGTGCTCAGGCCTCTATTTTCACCGGTTTTCTGTGCGCCAGCGAGCTCAGCTCCTGTACAGTGAGTCTAATAATGTCAGACCGAACCAAGCGAAGATGTCGAACAATCTGCAGACATCATTCCGCTGAATTTGTGGCACCCGAACAGCCCAGACCTCAACCCAGTATGGACGAACATGCAGGAACGTGTTTACCAGACAGGCAGCAACACGTTGATGAACTGAAACAGCGGCTGATTCAGTCACGGTGCAAGAACATTATCCACACGGCTATTGATCATTAGTGTAAAAGACTGTGAGCATTGGTTCATGCCAATGGTGGTCATTCAGACACGCTGCTGCACCGCGTGTCTGGAACGATTTCCCGATGCTGTTCGTAACAGTGCTCTGTCTGAAGACGCTTTTGCGAAACTGCTGAACTCATATATGATGAACTGCATATAGGCCGCGGCGCCTTTGACGTTGAATTGGCGCCACTAAATAAACATTATTTTTGCCCACCAGCACAAAGCCGCGGTCGTGAAAACTAAGCAAAATGTTAAACAACGGCTGCAACGACTTCTTATTCGGTGTTCATTGTGTTGATGAAGGAGACCGCATTCCCCCGCTGCAGAGTCAAAAAACTAGAATGATGGGGCCTATACCAGATGGTCAAAAAGTTGTACGATAGGTTTAGCCGTTTAGGCACAATACCGGCGTGTGACGGACGGACGGACAGACAGACATCTTACGACGGCAAAGACCGCGCTATGCAGACAGAGTGTCGCGCGGGTAAAAAAGGTGGCACAAGTTTTTTTTGGGTTCACCGTGTATATACACACATCAATAGCAACTTCACTACAGGGGCGGCGTCGCTTTGTGCGGTCGGCGCGTTAGTGTGGTCGGCCTTACTTTTCAGTCCATACTTCAGCAAGTGAACCGGTGCAAAACTGTAAACATATAATGCGGGTGACGGGGAGAGAAATATACTGGCCGGCGGCACCGGGCGGCTGGGAGGGGGAAGGTTTAATCATATGCGTGACGACATGCATGACCTCTGCAGTCGGGCAGTCGATGACCAGCCGTCTCATACAATACAGCGTTTCGATAAATTAACAATAATGCACTGCTGATGTCGTCACGGTGTGTTGAACATGGCCGCTAGGCGGCGAATGACTGTACGCTGCCTATCCAGCGCCATGACCACCGCAGTCGTATTCGTAGAACGTGTCAATTCACCTGCCTGCGTCTTTTTCACCACGACTCTTAGTTCCAACCAAAAACGAAGGGTCATGCTCCTTTTAGTGCATTAACAATACAGTTCTTACAGCTAGTCCCCGGAGTCAGTCACGTAAAGAAATATGACTGACTGGTGAAAAATATGACTGACTGGCGACTTGAAGTCGAGTTGGGACAGCTAAATGACTGACGGCGACTTGCCGTGAGTAACTGAGTATGACTGGCGGCGGCGACTTTGCATCAGCTTTGTTGTTTGTTACTGTGTCTCCTATGCAGTGCACGACATCGTCAGTGGTCCTACACCCGCTACTACACGTAGTGAATACTCTTTTCGTGCTCGTGCTTAAATGTATGTATTATTTGTAAACAGTTTACAAATGTAAACTGCAATTCTTCCGACCACAAGCTGTAACCTTGCCCGGTCTCACAGACATTGCGCTACTTTATATATTCATCTTTATTCACCGTAAACGGTAGCAAACAGATATAGAAGCAAGAACCTTAACTACTTAAATAGAATAAACCTTAACTACTTTAGCTGCATCGGCGGTTGATAAGCGAAACTGCGTACTACTGCACAGCGAATTAACGCATTCCGTACCACTTACAGCTCCCTTCGTTTACAGCAATCACTGAAAATATAGAGCTTTATAGAAGGTGGACTCCTTTGAAAACATGAAGGCAGTCCGTTGACGTCGAGTTTGTAGAGGGTAGCCTAATTGAGAATTTTAGAAATGCGAAAGAACCACATCGAAATCCTATCCAAAATGAGAGAAATCCACTAAGCAAGATGCTTACTTTTACTTGACCGTAATTTATCGTGTTTACATTTGGTATAAACTGCTGTTTATTTTGCTGAAAATATTGTAAACATTGCTATAGCAGAGTGCAGCGCGTTGCCGAGTAGTAGTAGGAGTCTGTTCAATGTGCTCAAACTTCTGTAAAAAAGACCCAACTTTTTTTACACCAAACGACACCAGACTGTGTCATTTTACACCCATTTAAATTTCCCCCATTTTTCCACCGCAGAAGGAAAATACCACACCCACAGTCTTCCATTCGGCGTCAAAACGGCAGATATAATCGGACGTTGTTTGTTTCTATGATTATTATTCGACAAACTCAATATCAATTAATATCTAAGTTCATGTCGCGTTTTCAAAATTGGTGCCCACGTTGCACAAATTTCGCTTTCAAATGATTGTTGTCAAAGCAGGGAGCTGAATGTACAATAGAGACAAAAACTGTTTCATTTGTTAATACAGTAAAAAGAGGTAAATGCACGGAGAGCTATTATCAGTGTTAGCTACACTGCAACGGCATTGTTAACAAGAAGCTCAGCTGATGCTGACAAACCCGCGCGACGCGTTTAGAGGTCAATCAAGGTCACCAAACAGTTGCATTCTATATGTTAGGCATAGTTTCCTCTTGTGCAACAGTAACTTTGTCTTTAAGACGCGCCGTTTTTACGACAGTCTACTTCAAAAACTGTCATGACCTTGAAATCGGGGTTATAGGTCATTCAAGGTCATTGAAAGAGGTACCATTCTATACACAGGGTATGGTTTCCTATTAGTGTTCTATAGAAACTTTGTCCCTAACATGCACCGTTTTTGAGATACTCGCCTTCAGTAATACCGTGACCTTGAAATCTGAGTCAAAGGTCGTCACTCAAGGTCACCATTTGATAGAGCGCATATGACTTCATATTGACGTTCTATAGTAACTATGGCTCTATCTGGTGTCGTTTCTGAGATATTCAGTGTTGAAAAATGTCGTGACCCTGAAATCGGGGTCAAAGGTCAGTGAAGGTCATTGAGAGTGGTATCATTCGATAGATTGTGTATGGTTTCCTATTAGTGTTCTTTAGTAACTTTGTCCCTAACATGCACCGTTTTTTGAGATATTCGACTTCAAAAATTCCGTGACCTTGAAAACAGGGTTAGGGGTCCGTCAAGGTCATTGGAAATAACACCCGTCGATAGAGCGCGTGCGACTTCCTATTGACGTTCTATAGTAACTATGACTCTATCTCGTGCCGTTTGTGAGATATTCAATGTCGAATAATGCCATGAGCTTGAAATCGGGGTCAGAGGTCACTCAAGGTCATTGAAAGTGGCACCATTAAGTAGAACGTGTATGGTTTCCTATTAGTGTTCTTGAGTGACTTTGTCCCTAAAACGCACCGTTTTTGAGATATTCTACTTTAAGTATACGGTGACCTTGAAACCCGGGTTAGAGGTCACTCAAGGTCATCGAAAATTATAAAACTAAATCCGGCACCCACGACTTCCTATTAACGTTCCATAGTCACCATTGTCCTATCTCGCACCGTTTCTGAGATATCGGCCATTTCCGTCGAAAATCGCCATTTGTCCTACCCCCGTGTATTAAACGCCCCCGATGAAGGGGTTCCCCTTGGAATTTGGTATCGGCGTAAGGGGTCCTAAATGCTTAATGATGGGGCTACCAAATGGTCGAAAAAGTTTTAAGATAGGTTTAGTCGTTTTGATACAATACCGGCTGTGACAGACAGCCACCCAGCCATGGTCCACCCAGCCAGCCACGTTGCCGTAGCTAATACGCTCTATGCTTCGCGTCGCGCGTAAAAACTGATACGATAGTGTCCAAAACCCAGTTCCCAAAATTTGTGGGTATAGGGACGTGGATCCCGGGAGACGGGGGACAGGTCGCCAAATATGGAGTGGATGGGATACTAATATCGATGCCCCCAATTTTCTGGTTGTTATGTGCATTTGTGAATATAGTATTGCGTTATAATGTTATAATTGCTTTTTCATATGAGTCTGACAGTTCCGGTAATACTGAAGTGAGGCCTATATAGCCTACTATAAAACTGGGAGGGGGAGTCCCGGATATTCTTCGGTACTCGGGTTCGGTCCCCCAAACTTTGCGATGGATCGACGTTACTGTTTGCGGGTTTCACGCTGAGCCGTCGAGTAAGCCAACCTCATCAAACGCCTCGAAGATTATGATGCTTATCTTGACGTATGGCCTACGCAATTACCGCGGACCACACTGTTTCAGCGCTGCATGAGCATCTGCATTGTCGCCATAGCAGCGGTCGTTTAATTATCGGCCGACGTCAGATTTCTGCAGTTGGCTACATCGAACAAGGAATAGGTCTATGTATGTACTGTCCGAGTAATCTCGAAAATCGTTCGGTGGCATGCACTGCCGAACGATCCGACGAATAACAAATGAAACTTGTTATAGGTTATTACACTATACACGTTCCTCAGGAGCTGCATGACTACTGTTGCCACAAAGAGATGGCTTATAGTTGAAGTCATAAGGTTTCATCAAGCTCATGCCTCAGAATGTGCCCTATAATGGCTGACGGATGAGGGTCATCTTGAAACTGAAAGAAAATCAACACAATATGTTATCAATCGTGGCCCGGCATAGTGACAATTTAGGGTGCAGTCCTTGTGGGCAATAGTTCTTCCAATACTGAAGATTGTATACATTATCCGTTCTTCATTTGAGTCAGGTCAGTGCATCATTTAAAAGAAAATCATTTTATTTCATTCCTTTACGAGGTTATGCGACTTATCTATGACCATTCGGCCTCAACTGCGCTGTCTGTTGCAGTGGGTCTACGTACGGTAACACGGGAAATATTTTCACTCAATTTGGAGTTTCTATATATGCCGATAGACCTGCGACGTCGTTCTTTTAGTCCGAATGGGACAGACTGACGGACGAATAAACGGGTGAAATGCAATGCGTACAACGGTCTGTACTTGGAGGGGGCTGCATAACAAAATCAACAAAAGCGCAAGGCTGCCTCTATGAGTTTTACTATTCTGGAATCTGGACATGTCCACTCCTGAGCGGGAGTAAAATACCATTGCGATTCGCCAGATGGCGTTTGCCGGATGTATGAGTAGCGTAAAGTAGGCCTAATATATTGACAATGGCTTCAAATATCCAATATTTTCAATGCTGAAATGACTCAAATGAGACAGATTGCATCGATTCGACGGCCGTTCGACTGTCGTTCGACGTTGAATCATAGTTGCAACCAGTGGCGTATTTAGGATTTCACAAAGGGGGGGGCCCTCCAACCCACCCTCCCTTCCCC
>Ga0049107_10000663_pt1 | contig 10930 bp, 6 predicted proteins | sample WorMetilPIANOSA1_FD_61187 | JGI IMG/M metagenome (GOLD analysis project Ga0049107, IMG submission 61187) | Marine gutless worms symbiont microbial communities from Max Planck institute for Marine Microbiology, Germany - Olavius ilvae PIANOSA.1 | ecosystem: Host-associated > Annelida > Digestive... | reverse complement strand
AAGTCGAATATCGTAAAAACGGCGCGTATTAAAGACAAAGTTACTATTGCACAATAGGAAACTATACCTAACATATGGAATGGTACATTTAAAAGACATTTTATAAATTAGTGAATTTGCAAGAAAAATGTTTGTTGTAAAATTCTAATTCTCGTTTTCTAAAATTAAGTTGACTGGCCTCCGCTGTGACTATAGAATTTCGACTACAAATATGACAGACTTCCCGTTTTCATGGACACAATATGCCATTATTTTCACCCACATCTGGGATCCCACAATAGCAGATTTTAGTTGAACCTGCTATGTGTAGACTGGAGTACACTGTGTAAGCCTATACTGTATACGCAATGCAGCTACAAGGTGATAGGCGCATGATGGAAAGCTTGTCAAAGCAATATCCCGCGCAAGATGTTGCCATGCTAATGAGTTTCCGAAGCGGACCGGGACGTCGCATTCCACCTGCCGCCAAATACACGTTTGATGTGTGGTCTGGCACTGGCAGTACCGTCTTCCACGGTGACGGCGGAAAACAAGTAGCGCGTTTTCAGCTCGACTTTACTTAACTGACGAACAGTTTTCGTTCGACGACGGGCTTACCAGAAGGCTTCCTCAGTCCCATAGCGACAAGACAATGGCGCATGTGGATACTATTTCAGTGTTTCAGAATCCAATCGATCCGACGTTGTTAGTGAGCATTGAACCGTCATTCATCTGTATACAATGACATATGTTGAAAACTTCCTGGGTTTGAAAATAGTCCGCCCGGGTGGATGTGGCATTTACCATAGATGTAAAAAACGTTTATATTAAAATAAAAAACGTTAGAAAAACGCGACAGAAATATAAAGAAACGTTTGTAAACGTTGAACAAAATACGCTAGTAATTTAATTAATATCTCAATATTGTAACAAGCATGATTATATAGAGCAAATGCTGTCAAATTTGTAAACGAAACTACACAACTAACGTTCTCCAAACGTTTCAAGTGCACAATTTTCTAACTGGTACATTACTGTTGTCAACGTTTTTATTCACAAAAAGTTGCTAAAATAAAAACGTTAAAACCGCGTTTTTATTTAAAAAATATAAAAACGTAAAAAAACGTTTTTACATCTATGGCATTTACGGCTAGTATTAACCCATTAGTGCCTGCGGTCCTCTTAAGGACGCTATAAGAAACTTGATGTGAAAAAAACGCCATTCAATAATGAAAAGTGTCTCAATTCAGTCATCAGAGGTCCATAGCAACAGAACTGACCACGTTTTACCTTTAAAATAAAAGTCATGCATTAATGGGTTAAAGATGAAAAGACAGCTCAATGCTCACTAAAGGCCTATATAAAAGTACAGATATTAACAATGCTTCTCCTTGTGGTCGTTCTTTACTGCGAAGTCGACAAATCTAAGAATAAACATCGATGTTCTTGTTTGTAAAGAAGCAACTGTTTCTGACCAAGACAGTGAAAGAGGCACATTTATGTAGGGCTTACACGTTCAAAGTGTCCAAGTTACTTTACTATTACGTCCGTGGATTATACCGGCGCTCAGTATTAGCGCTATTGTTTCAGCAGATTCCTGTAATTACAACAGGATTAAGTGATCAACACGCTTTAACAGTGCCGGCAAGTCCAGCAATCGTGAATGGCGGAGATTTCGGCGGATCTTCTTGAGATTTACGTGGTCAGCACGTCATTAAGTGCCGCCATGTTCAGACTCGTTATTCTAATCAAGACACGTCCTCCTGGAGACGAGCGAGCACACACCAGGCCGCTAGCACGCTGTCCGCTCGGGATACTGGCAGCCTGAAGGCCGTGCGGTGCGGTCTTCCTGCATTCAGCAGATCACGGATGCGGCGTTTCTTTGTATAGCGGTAACGTGCGACACTTCGGGACTAGCAGAACGGTGACAAGCTCGGACAACCAGAACGACTGTATAACAAGGGTTCTTGTTAGAACGCGTATCCACGACCACGACATGTGTGATCTCATACCGGGTGCTTGAGGGCGGAGGGCGGTCGACGCCATAGAAACTTTTGCGTCTCCGTTGCGGCTGATTATGCCAAATTTTGTAGCCATTCGTTAGAGTGTGACAGCGTACATGGAGAGACGAAACACTGACCCCGGGATTCCGCATTTTGAGTAGTTCTAGAGGATGCGGTCGATCGCTTCCTTTCCATTAAATTTGATCGCTCCGAGTCAAATTACACCGCACGAGCATAGGTCGAAAGTTAGCTCTCGCACCTTCTCTCCCTGGATGAAGGGTGTTCGAATTCTAGTGGCTTTGTCGACCCAGAAGATTTGATACGAATCAGTCTATAACTTTTGGAGGCATCTTATTCAGAGACATACACACACTGCAGATAGCGCATAGTCTCCCTTGTCGGAACAATAACGCGCATCTCTGAATCGGAGGAATGACAGAGCTGCTGATGTGGTTTTATTTTTTTTATCACAAGATTCGGTAAATTCGTCCGCAATAAAAGACGGATGAACTGATAAGAATGAACTGAGATACTAATCGTAACCCATGCTTGAAAGTTACGGAGAAACAGTGAAAATGTGTTACAGGAATCATATGACATGACTAACACAGAATTTATAAATTCTAACCGGGACAGAATTGAAAACACTGCGGAGCGCTTTGCGAACACTGAGGTCATCGTTAAAAAAAATCCGAAAAGATAGGCCTAGCCAATCGATATGGTCGATAAGTTGGCTCTTCCAATCGATATAGTCGACTCTGCCGCTCATCTCATATCTACAACGTGTCTTGGCTCACGATTTTTATCGAAAGCGGCACAGCTGTCAGCGCACCATTTCAGGCTACCGTCAACCTCAGCCTCCGATAGACTGGTCCCATACCGTCATCTTCAGCGCATTAAAGTTCGCTCCCACGTTGTTACGCAACCCTGTCCTATCTGCGACAGCGTCCGAAGAGCGATCCATCTCCATCTGTACGGCGCTAAGTATTTGCGGCCAGAAGTAGGATGCTGACGCCGCTCGACGGTTGTCCGCAGCGCGACCACTCGTCTCTGCCATCCTCGCAGAACTGACGTTAGCATCAGCTACTTAGTATACTGCTCGACGGCGGATAGGCTTATCGATTACCTTAACCGCTGTTAGCACCATTATTAATTACAGCACTCCACTCAGAATTGTTACTTGCGTTAAAAAACTGACGGGTCTAGTCAGGTTAGTCTAAAGCAGGAAGCCAACAACAGAACGGCAAATAAGAAAAAGAGAAAGGAACAAAAACGACGGTTAAAGTTCAAAGCATCGGCACATACTATCGTTATTTTTGGTCATGTGTAAGTGGTGTCACCACCCTTCGTCGACCACGCGGCATTGAGTGCTGTGGCTGTGTTTGTGTTTGTTTTATGCTTCTTTTAATGTTTTGCTCATTTGCTTGCAAAATATATGAATATGAATGAATACGTTTATGTTACAGAGCAGGCGTAGGCCTATATTTTGGAGTTCTTATTACTGAATCGAGCCTGCGTTTCGTCGATTCTCAGCTTACTGGCTTATGATGCATCAAATCTGTGTTGTAGTAGTAGCCCAAGACTGATAGCCTAACCTGATAAGCTACACGAATTTAAGAGATCGCCTATATAGAGCAGACATGGGTCGATTACACTGAGAACATTTCAATTAAATTACAATTACTTAAGCAAATTGTCAATTACGATTACAATGTAAAAGAAAGTCAATCAAATATGATGAAGTTAGTATCTTGGCATATTTATAGCCCGGTCTACCAAATTCATATGTTCTGTTGACCATGCAAAAAGCTCATTTTTATCCGCGCTGCAAATGGTATTTTTTGCCAAAGTTGGCAGACTGGCTTCAGAAGAGGTTATTCTATAGCTATTAAAACGCAAATGCTTACCTGTTCTACTGTATGGACTAGAAGTTTGTGCATTGGATAAACGGGCATTGCAATCTGTTGACTTTGCATTTAATAGATTTTTTATGAAATTGTTTAAAACTACTAATGTCGAAGTTGTTCAGGCATGCCGAGAAGTGTTTCACTGTGAATTACCAAGCGTTCAGGTGACAGAAACATACAAGAAATTAATTGGGTTGAATGATCATTGTGATTACTTACAGTAAGTTTGTTAACTATTGAAGTTTTGTTGCCTAACACTTGTCTCCGCTTTTGCGTTTGATATGTACGTATGCTGTATTTTTTCTCTATAATTGTCTACAATATTTGATGAATAAAGATGAATATATAACAAATACAATTATATAAAGCTGAACTCCACACAATGGGGTGCAGACCGCCGACGCTTGTACAATATTTCGTCCACAGCAAAAAAAACTAACGATTATCTAGCAATAAAACTTATAAAAAAATGCACCTGCAGAATCGTTCGAAAGCTGACATCATACGCTAAAGATCAAACCAAAGTCTGTTAACACTTTCAGCAGGTACAAAGTTGTAACAAAATGCACCGTTTATCATATTAATTGAAAATGCCAATTACTCTTATCCAATTACAATTACAATTAATTGGATAAACTGTAATTAATTACAACTGAATTGCAATTTTATTACCGCGCGACGCTATGCGCGGTCTTTGCTGTGACCCGGTGTCCGTCTGTCCGTCTCTCACGTTGGTGCATTTTATCCACACGGCTAAAGATAGCGTCAAACTTCTTTCTCGACTCAGTAGCACCATCATTCTAGTTTTTTTAACTCCCAGCGCCGATACCCAATTCCAAGGGGAACCCTTTCAGCAGGGGCACAAAGTACAAGGAGTGGTAAAATTTTTGCGATTTTCGACTGAAATCGCCGTCTGTCTCGGAAACGGAACAAGATAGGCCAATGGTGGCTATGAAACATTAATAGGAAGTCATATACGCTCTACCGAATGGTGACATATTCAATGACCTTGACGGAACCCTGACCCGGATTTGACGGTCAGAGCATTTTTGAGGTCAAATATGTCAGGTGGAAAGTTACTATAGAACACCAATAGGAAACCATACACAGTCTGTCAAATGGTAGTATGGTACCACTTTCAATGACCTTCATTGACCCTTGACCGGCATTTCAAGGTCGCGATATCTTTCAACATTGAATATCTCAGAAACGACACGAGATAGAGCCATAGTTACAATAGAACGTCGATAGGAAGACATAGGCTCTCTATCCAATGGTGACATTTCCAATGACATTTAGAGACCCTTAACCCGGTTTTCAGGGTGTTTTTAAGGTCGAATATCTCCAAAAACGGACAAAGTTACCATAGCACACTAATAGGAAACCATACCTAACATATGGAATGGTATCATGTTTGGTGACCTTGACTGACCGCTAAACGCGTCGCGCGGTTTGTCAGTGATTGCTGAGTTTCTTGTTATTACAACTGTAACTGACCCGTATCTGCTATAAAGCACGTTACAGCTGATCGAAGAAATGGCTTAATACAAGAACACTTCAAGTTGCTACAACTATTAATTTGCATATCGGTTAAGTGCCGCTAGTAGCCATCGCCACTGGTTTTTTTTGGAGATACCGACAGATCAACTGTCCATCATCTGTCCACTACTCCATTCACTGCCTTCTGATGCATGTCTATTCCAAATAATGAGGTATAGGTTAACTTGAAACGAAAGTAGTGCTGCAGTTATGGGACTTTCAAGGGATTTTCACAGTAGCATCTGCAACGATCACGTGCAGTTTCGAAAGTGGACACCAGCCGTCGTACAATACTTCCGGCACGCTATCGACTGAACAGAATCATATTTCGCTGCCGTCAGCCGACAATGCGACATGCATTAATTTACTTCTGACAGCCTCCGGGTTAACTGATACGCTGAGGACACACCTGTCTGTCCTCGGTATAGCATAGCATCCCAGACAGGAAACTACAAAAGCAATGCATTGATTATCAGCTCCAACATCGGAGGAGATTATTATTAGCCTATTATTATTATTATTATTTACTTTTTATTTTTTTGATCTCGGTAGTTATATTCCCGAGGAAGGAAAAATGAAGAAAATTAAAGTCTGGAGCAGGCATTAACCCGGGTGGTCGAAATACAAAAACACCATCATGCAAAAGCACCGCGTTAAAGCGCTGTATGGCGACTGAAATGCGTTGAAGCAAAAACTGAGGCTCTCTGTCCTCCCCGCTCACAAGCGAAATTCGCCGACCCAAATCACACAGAAAAGAAATGGCTGACTCACTGATAGGACCCAGAATCTCGACCGCGATCGGCTGGAAATCATAGTGAGTCTGCAAAGTTGCGTTTTCACCTCTTTGCGAGAGGCTGCCATCTCCACCACACAGCCAGGACCCTGCACAGCGAGATCAATGTAAGAGTCAGCCGTGGTGCAGACAACTGTCACGTCCCACGTCAAGGACCTGCCGCCTTCAAAAGGAATCAGCGTGAGACCATCTGATCTCTTGCCGTCTTAGCGTACCAAGCCAACTCGCTCTGCAACTGGGACCCCAGCAGCTACGAAAGCTCGAGCAATGAGGTCGTTCAGCATGTGATGTCGGGACGATCTACCAGGGGCCTGTTTATTATTGTTGTTGTTGTTGTTGCTATATTATTGTTATCATCATCATCAGCAGCAGCAGCAGTATTCTTTATTACGCCAAAGGGCAGCACATCGTTACACAGATATACAGGTAAATGAAAAATATAAAACACAATACATGCAATAAATTAATACAGTAGAATGCTACATAAATGAAAAAAGCTCTCGGAGAGACGCAAACACTGCGCGCTGGCTGTAGTAAGGCGGAGCCAAACATTTTCGCCCCGCCGCAGACCCCTTCCCGGGGACGCAGGACGGCCAAATTTGATCAGCTGGAGATGGTCACTACCTTCACCTACAGACCCAGTTTGGTGCAGATCGATGGACGCAATTTCGAGTTATCGTGGTAACAGACCCCCCACACACTCACCCACCCACCCACCCAAACACACACAGAAACACACTCACTCACCTACAGACCGGACCGATTACAATACACTGCGCCGCAGCTAGCTAGCGCGCAGTGTAAAAATTAAACAACGGAGGAATCTAAAATCAAAGTTTACGGAGCAAACGAGGAGCTAAGAACAGGACAAAACGGCCATTTCACTGTCGGCATTGGTTGCATTCAGAGAGGAGACACTCCATATGCGGACGCTAGTTTCTAAAAGTCATTATAATGTAATTTACACACGGCGCCCTAAACAATGTTGCGACGAGGATATTTTGGTACAGAAAAGAATTTTCATTTGATCCACAAGCAGTGACGCATGCATAGTTTTGCAGTAAAATAAGTTTTCCTGAAGCAGTTGTTCCGAGCAACGTCGACTCTATAGATTTGTCAGAGCCAGACATTTGCTAGAGTTTACAACCGTACAGTAAGCAATACTGGGAAGCAGTAAGTTTCAGATAAATGTTCTGCAAGTAATTCATCTCTGTTATAGCTAAGAACAGATGTATGTCGTTATAGTTTCTGAAGAACTTTCTTAAGGCTGCCGAGGGATCAACGCTGTTTGCTTGCTGCGTGTTTATGTATGTGAGTGAATCGAGCGAAGGACACCAAGAACAAACAAGCCGCAGCCGACCAATGCCGTAAACCCGGAGGCAAGCTGCCATTACTTTCCGCCAGGCTCGCGGTTACCTTTCCAGCCCTTTGGCCGGAACCAAATTATACTGCTTGGTGACAGATGCACACTGGTGTAAACTGCGCAGGCGCACCCCGACCGGAAGTCGAAGCCGCGACCATTGGACTGCAAGTCTGCCACCACGCCATGTGCTGTACTGATTGTCCTGCTAGTACTGTTGCTTCATCTACAGATGGTACTGAAAAACTGAAGAAAAAACTATTGCTACAATGCATTCTCATTGGGATACTGGCATCAGAGGGCTGATGAGAGGCATGGCAACCCTCCCCCAAGATAACCAGGAGCTATTAGTGGTCAGAGACAAAGCTGGAAGACTGGGTGTTGGTTTGTTGGTGGTGATGATTTGACTGGAGCTTTGCACGACTTATAGCTCCAGTTGTCACCACCACTTCCATCATTTTTTGCTTCAATAAACACTGGCTAACCGATGTTCACCTGGAAATTGGCAAAACGGGGAGAGAGAAAGAAAGCTGCAATGCATTCTTATGTCACGTGTTGCACGTCATGTGATACGTTACGTGCAACATTTTTCCTATTCGACGTCCACAGCGGGTCGTTACAGCTATTTAGACTGTACGATGTATGAGGCGGCGGCGGCGGCGGCGGTGTAATAACAGCGTGCTGACCGTTGGGACAAGACAGATATATATGTAACCGTGCGGGTGTGAGAATTCAATTTCATTACGCCGCAGTCGACCGGCGATCAGACGGAGGCGATTCGTCACGGCGTCGCTTGCCGCGCGGACCGGTAGCGAGGCTTGCACACTGGCGCTGGTCTGTCGTCGGCCGTCGCCATCTCGCCTCGATCACTGCTCGACGTTTTCTCAACGCCAGACGAAGAGAACGCATGGCCTGTGCACGTGAAATACGCGAGCGTGACCCGACACACTCACTGCCTGATGTGAGCACGCCAGCTGCAAAATGCTCACGAATTTGCAACAGTTCACGTTGTTAATGTCACTTTTGCATCAAAATTCAATTTAACTAGAACGGCAGTCAGTAGAGCGCATACCTCCGCCAAGGTCGCTGATCCCGCAAACTTGTTACTATTAAAGCAGACGCGGAGTAGAACATAGTGTTGCGGGGTTTGTCTCGACGCCCCACCTAACAGCAACCATAATCCTACCCCAACCCTAATCCTAACGTGACGTCATCCGCATTACCACCAAAATCAGTTGGATTCTTCCGTGGCCCGTCTGCCACCTTTCCACCAAATGTTGTGAAAATTGGTTGAGTATAGTTTTTGCGTAATCCTGCTAACAAACGATCAAACAAAGCGAAAACAAAACCTCCTCGGCGGAGGTAAGGAACCGGCTAAGACAATCGATACTGACTGATAGTTTCGTATACGGCGCCGTCTTCCTGGTTTCCAGGGTCCGCGGGCTGTCCCTGTCCCTGGCCGCTAACAAATCAACCGACTTGCGACCACTGGTACAGCGCTCATTACGCATGCACAGCCTGTGACGAGTTTTCGGCTAACTGCATGCTAGTAGCAGCGTGATGCACTTCCTGATTGCGTGCGACGTGACGTTAGTTTTTGTTTATTTTTCACCGAGACTCGTGTCGTGTCTGCTGGCTGTTATCATCGTCATCATGCACACGCAGCGGCGCAACCACCAGCTTACCCGTCACCGATCCCTTCGGAACTGCTGTCACGCGATAAAGGGTGTGCCGTGAGGAGGAACTTAGGGGCTCTAGCCACTGGCGGTTCTGGTCATAAAAACTGGGCGTGCTATGCTCCCAAGCCCTTACGGCCCTCTAGCCTACTCATCATTTACGAGGCCCTGCAGACCCCCAGAGTCAACCACTCTCGCCAGTCCTCATATACCATGTGTCTCGAAAAATATCCGCAACGTTTTCTTGTATAACGTAAAGCAGCTTGAACCTATCTTCGTAATTTTTGGCGTACAATATCCTGATATTCCTAGCTTCTAAATGTATGCATAATTTCCCACATCACCTTAGTTGTGTTGCTACATTAACTGAGACTACATTAGCAACTGAATAATAGGCACGTTGTTTTTCTCTGGGTGGGTGGCTCTGTGAATGTGTAGAAGAAGGTTTATTTGCCAGTCAATCACATCGTCATCAATTGTGTTGTTGGCCAAACGTTACGACAAATTTATTGACTCTGTGTCAAACCTTAGTTAAGTTTTATTCTATTTAAGTAGTTAAGGTTCTTGCTTCTATATCTGTTTGCTACCGTTTACGCTGAATAAAGATGAATATTTATAATAGCTCTGCAGAGATAATGCGACCAACTGACGACCGACGACTTCCTTGAAATTTCACCTACTGACTGATATGTGAGTGGCCCGCATTCACAACTTAACATAAGGTCAAACAAGATCCACATTCGCCGCAGTAGGAGCAGTTCGTGATCTGTCGCTAGCTGGACGCCTGTCAAATGTACCATGTGTTTAATTTTTTTGGCAGCCTCCGAAGACTTCGCTTGTTTCAACTTTTACTTGGAAATTCTTTCGGCAACTTCTGCGCAGTTTAGTCTTTAAGGAGACACAAATTTTCATCAAAATATGGTCTTCTTTGTTGGGCGTCATGTTTACAAAGGTAGCAGTGACGTGTAAAACACGCCATTTTCGCTACCCTGAAAACTGCAAAGTAAAGTACCGGTAAGTAAGTGTGAGGTTTGATGCGAAATTATAAACGTTTTAGAAGCCATGATTATAAGGATATTGCACTCCAAAAATTTTCAATATTAGTTCAGGTTTCTTCATGTTGTAGAAGATTAAGTAAGATTAGAACGATTAGAGGTAAGAAGAATTAGAGCAGATCTTTTATTCGTATACAAACTTTTATTCGGGTTTACCGCCCTCAGAGCGGAAGATTATTTCAACTTGTCTGTTTGTACTTCAACTAGGGGTCATCCATACAAACTGTTTTAACTGGTTGTATTAGTGATGTTCGAAAATATTTTTTCTGTAATCGTGTTGTTAAAGTATGGAATGAGCTGCCTAGTGACACTGATTTTACATGTATTAATTCTTTTAAGCGCAGACTTACTCGTATTAATTTAAATATTTACTGTGATCACGACTAGTTGTTGCTCTGCTTTTTATACTGTGTTTTGCCTTTGCTCTATTGTAACTTTTACGGCGCTGCGTCAGTGGCTCGTCCCTGCAGTTGCTGACACTGTTCGGGAAAACGTGTCCAACAACTCAAAAAAACGTAAAAAGTCATGTTTTTTTGGATTTTGAAAAAAACGTAAAAAAACGTAAAAAACGTACATATAGTTTCACAGGCAATTTAATCACTCAGCCTTTAATACTCA
>Ga0049107_10000662_pt1 | contig 10949 bp, 11 predicted proteins | sample WorMetilPIANOSA1_FD_61187 | JGI IMG/M metagenome (GOLD analysis project Ga0049107, IMG submission 61187) | Marine gutless worms symbiont microbial communities from Max Planck institute for Marine Microbiology, Germany - Olavius ilvae PIANOSA.1 | ecosystem: Host-associated > Annelida > Digestive... | reverse complement strand
TTTTTATTCACTATTATTTTTTATTATTTTACTTGGAATGGACCCGAAATGTTTGTTGACCTCGACTGACCTACAAACGCGTCGAGCCCGTTGTCAGCATCAGCTGAGCTTCTTGTATTTGTTTTACCCGCGCGACGCTATGCGTAAGCGCGGTACTTGGTATGGAAAGGTGGCTGGCTGGCTGGCTGGCTGGGTACCTGGGTGTCTGTCACACGACAGTATTGTGTCTATCTGAAATCTTTTTCGACCGTTTGATAGCCCCATCATTCTAGTTTTTGACCCCTCGCGCCGATACACAATTCCAAGGCGAACCGCTTCGGCAGGGGCGTTAAATACACGGGGTGGGAAAAACTGGAGAAATTTGGCGATTTTCGACTGAAATCGTCGTTTATCTCGCAAACGGCGCGAGATAGGCTGATGGTTACTATGGAACGTTAATAGAAAGTCATGGGTGCCGGATCTAATGGTATAATTTTCGATGACCTTGAGTGACCCCTAACCCGGGTTTCAAGGTAACAGTATTGTCGAATATCTCAAAACGGTTCGTCTTGCAGACAATGTTACTATAGAACACTAATAGCAAACCATACACGATCTATCGAATGATAACACTTTCAATGACCTTGAGTGACCTCTGACCCCGATATCAAGATCACGACATTTTTTGACATTGAATATCTCAGAAACGACACGAGATAGAGCCATAGTTACTATAGAACGTCAATAGGAAGTCGTATGCCCTCTATCGAATGCTGACATTTCCAATGACCTTGACGGACCCTTGACCTATATTTCAAGGTTACGGCATACTTGAAGTCGATTATCTCCAAAACGGTGCGTCCTATGGACAAAGTTACTATAGAACAGTAACAGTATTAGTGATGTAAACAAGACCATATTCTTAAGACCAAGACCGCTGCTTACAAGCATCAAGACCAAAACCATCGGAATTAAACAAAGGCACATGGCAGAGTTAACTTTTAAGTAAGTAAACAAAACTGTTGATCTCCACAGTAGTGATGTTCCAAGCACAGATTAAGAGAAACTATAAATATTACTTGAAAAGTTGTTGTGTCCTTCAAGATCATTATGACGACGAGCGTGATAAGATCGTGTTTCACAACACAACACCAGACCTGCAAGACCAAGACCAAGACCGATTTTTTGGTCTGAGACCGGTCCTGTCCTAAGACCGATGGTCTCAGACCACATCACTGATCACGATGCCCAACGATGGTTTGTTATGTGCAAAAGAATGGCTACTTACTTACTTACTTACTTACAATCCGCGAAAAATTCCGGACTGACTCTGTGTCGACAAGAATTTCAAATTTGAGGCTGAACATAAGTGCATGTGGAAGTAGTACAAGTCTAGACACATTGGTGGTCACTACTATCTGCGGCGACGCATGCCCCCTTTCATGCGTCAGTGCTGAGGCCTGCTTCACAGGTTGGCCCAATGCACAACACATTGGTGGTCTTCGCAGTTCGATTCCAATCGGCGGGTGACGGATGATGGACCGGCCAGTATCGGCCACCCACGCACGAGGCACGTACGATGAAAACAGTTTCTCATATCCGCGCCGCATCAGATAAACAACGATCGGCCGGCGTCGCAGCAGCAGCAGCAGCTGTCGCTTCATATTATCTGCAACGCAGAAAGGCGTAAAATCGACTGGCGATGCGCCGGCCGTTTAATTTACCAAACGCTTGCGTTTAACTCGCTGACGGTTTTGCTTATCTCGGTAACGCGTTGGTATCAGGGCTGAAAAAATAGTTTTTAAACCCAAAATTAGGCTTCTTAGGTTTTCTAGGTTTTAACTTACAAATGCCGGACACAAAATTACGACCGACAAGCACAATGAAAAGTAAAGACAAGTCCACTGAGCAAATATTCGGCCATGTGAACGCCACAAATCGCAATTCACATTTGAATATCATTTTTATTCAATTAGTTACAAAATAAGTGACAAACTTAAAAAAAAATCGGATGTGAGGTTATTAGGTTTTACAAAAAAATAGTTTTTAAAACCACTTCTACAGCCCTGGTTGTTATGGAATTTTGACCAAGATTCCGAGCCTTGTCAGTACAGATAGCTGAAAAGAAGTTTAATGAAATTATTCGGATTGGCGGCCAATGCAACTGGAACGGTATGATTAACATTTTAAGTTTTGAGAGTATCATATTGGCATCAGATTATTGTTCATGTCAGGATCAACGTTTAGTTCTGCCTTTGTCTGGGTATGTGCTCTAACGAATGCCATTCTGTGAGGATTCGTTTCACTGCCGCCGAAGCCAGTTTAAATTACTCTTTATTACCGATATATGAGAAATGTTGTGATTATATACGAACAAAGAATAGGCTGGTGTTATATGCAGGACGGTCCCGCGTATAACCACTATTGGTTATAAGTAGGACAGTAACCTAACGAACTCTAAACCTAAACTTAACGCTCTGGTACGTAGTTTGATTTGTACTGACCAAACTCATCACTCAGGAAAATCGCTCGGCACTGTGCTTCCAAAAATATATAGGCCTAATAATTTCCGTTGGTCGGCAATTGATTTGCATTATCCTGCGAATAGCCAAAACTGGCAGATCGTGCAGGACGGTCCTGCGTGTTAACAGTGCGCGAAGAATATCTATCTCACTATAACGTCTATTTATATAATCCGGCTCAGTGAGTAAGTAAGTAAGTAAGTAAGTCTCTGACACGTTCTAGTGTCGCTTTTCGATTAAGTGCGTGCCTCTTGACACATTCTGCGCGCGACTAAAAGGATAAGAAGCAGACAACACAGGAGACGCGACTTGACGCCGCTCGGCGCACAAAGAAGCGCTTTTCGCGCGGAGTCGCGCGTGACGCAATTATGGAATCAATTTATGCAGATCGGACGGGACAGCGCCGCGCGGCCTGGCACCCAGCGGCGGCGGGCGCCGCCACCCACGACGGAGGCGCGAGTCGAAATCGATCCGAGAGCTGGTCGTTCCGGATGATCAATGACGTGAAATTACCCGCCGGGCCGGCGTGGTAGGACGCGATGGCCCGGCCCGGCCCGGCCCGGCCCGGCCCGGCCCGGCCGCGATCGGCGGATCTGACACCCGGCAAGGACTTGGTTCTGGGCAGTGTTGATGTCGGTGAAACGTTGCTCTTGACTTGGAGCACGATGAAGATCATGGACGTTTGGAGTGAATTGCAACTTTGTATGCGCAGTTGAAGACCGGTCTTGATTTCACGCAAAATGACAGCCAGGAAGATTGGAGGCTGAACATGTACAAGATTGTTTTGTATTCAGGAAGATCAGTATCGACTTAGCATACAGTGAAGATTATGAAGATTTGAATAAAAAGGAAGATGGACCGAGTTGTTTTGGCTAGGTGTGGTTCAGCCTTGATTTGGAGCAAGATGAAGATCACGGGCATTTGAATTGCAACTTATTATGTGAGAAAGAAGGTCACGCTTGACTTCATGCCAAATGATGGTGAAGATAGTTCACGGATGAACCCATAACCGGAATGTTTTACTCCGACGAGGAATCTGGAAAGATCCGCTGATCTGACACCCGGCAAGGACTCCACGGTCGCCGAGTAGAACCTCGGTATGTGATGATCATTGATCATTCCCGATCAGTCAAGAAGGATCGTGGTTAAAACTGTACCGACTGTTTGGCGTTGACGACGATTGCCTTGATGTGAGTGAAAGTTGCTCTCGATCTGGAATCATCATGAAAGTTTGAAGTGAATTGAAGTATGCCCAGTTGAAGACCGGTCAAAATGACAGTCAAGAAGGTTCGAGGCTGAACCTGCATCGTGTTGAGGAACGTAGCAGACGATGACGACTGTGAAGGTTTGAATCTACAGGAATCTGGACCGGGTTGTTTCGGCTAGGCTTGACTTGAAGAAACACGAAGGTCGTGAAAGTTCGAAGAAGACATGATTAATCTCAAGAAGGTTCGTGGGTGAACATGTACAGCCTGTTTTGCATTAACAAAAATCAGTCAGCACAAGATGATGATAACGGAGAGTTTAAGTGCGATAACTCTTGATGTGTCCATCAAGATCTTCATCAAAATCGTTGAGGTTCCAGGTATTCTCCATCGATAAAGATCAGACGTGACTATACATAAGAAAACGAAAAGTGGATCGTAATTTTACGGGATATATGAATATCGTTCTCGACCAGTCAAGAAGGTTCGTGGTTGAACCTGTACCAGAGGTTTGGTATTGATGAGGAACTCTGACCTGGTGGATCTGACACCCGGCAACGACTTAACGGTCGCCGTCGTGGCTGGCGACCAACGTGACCGAAACGCGAGTGGTATAGCCTACCGCACATTGCAGACTGGAGCTGCGACCACTTAAACGTTACTTTTTCTTATTTACATCATGACTCGGTTAAATGTTTGCATCTTCAGTTATCGTTTTTCCTTAAGGGTAGTTTTTTCTTTCTTTCTTGGTTTCGTCGGTAGACTGAGCTGGCTATCCACCAGTATTTGTGTGAGGAATGGAAGGGTTCGGGTTGTTGTTTGGGTTGCTTTCTACAACAATCTCCTGACTAGCCGGAAACGCAGCGGCAGTTTCTGGTATATATATCCGCAGTTACGTACTCACTGACCTTTGCAGGTTGTCCTAGCGGTTGCGCAGCGGTTTCGGGGATACACGGTCCAGTGGTGCCCGAACCTCCCTCACAAATAGCAGACATCGAAACCTGAATTTCCGCCGGGTTATCTATTTCCGGTTCCTGTAGGAATTCTATTTCCGGTCGGACCTCTACATCCGGGATAGCGGCGAAACTGCGGCCTCTCCGTGTGCGAGACCTGAGGACGACGGAGGAGGTTGATTCTACGCGATTTACGTCACTAGAACACGCCATCACGGGCGTCGAATCAGTCTCCCGGGCCGCCAGCATAGAAGCCGACTCGCATGGCACGCTACTGCGACCTACGTTACTTGACGACGAGGTTTCCATTATTTTCACCAAAATACGTTACTTACTCGACTTAGAATCGACACAAATAGCTGCTAAAGTCGCGACTTTACCGCAAGTAAAGTACGATGCAAATTCTACATGTACGTGGGAAAATAGCTCGAAATGGGAGCTGCCATGAAGTGCCGTGTTTGCCTGTTGTCGTGGTATCCGTTTGACATTGTGGCTGTGGCTGTGATAGGCAATGCATTGTTTGGTATTCGTTGTAACACGATAAAGACACTGCAACTACAGCTGCGTTGCTGCGACCACTAGACCTAGACGCGATACTCAGCGTGCAGCGTGTCGGCGTCGAGCTGACAGTCAGTTGAGTTAGAACAGACCGACCGTGCGGATATGATGCTAATAGAATCTTATCTTATTTTGGTTGTTGTGTCATTGAAATAGGAGATCATTTGGGATTCACTTGGGTTCCTTGCCGTGCTCCCTTTGAGCTATCCTCCCCTGTGTCTCACTTTGTGACAGAGCTGCTCCTCCTTCTACACCAAAATGACAATGGAAAACTAACGCGATAAATCTACGCTCGTAAGATCACTCTTGCTACCGCAAATGCAAGCCGCAATACTTCTACCTTCTGTCGCAACCAACTACCGCGACAAAACGACTAAAATCAACCTTCCCGACTACTTATCCACCACCGGGAAAAGCTAAATCCGCAATCGGAAAATGTCGGGCAATTCTGGTAACGATTCACGGTACAACAGATGCGATTTATACCACAATACAATGCTTACAAAAGCATTACCGATCCGACATTGAGGTAATTAAAGAGATTCAGAGCCAATGCTCATCATATTCATCAGAATCATATCATCAGACCATTGACAGCATGAATGAGCGCTTTCCACGTCGTACTCAGCGCGAATTTCCACGCCGCGATAATTTCGCGACTCGCAACGAGCTCAAAACGCAAGAAGTATACGGCAAATATCCTTCACCGATCGCGAAACGATCGCAAATCTAACACAAAGCACTCTATCGCACGCTGACAAATCGCTATCACGCATCAAACGAGCTCAAGTCTAGACCGACGACTTCTAACCAACGGACCAAGAGCCTGATACGGCACTTGTATATATAGTGTCCGTGTATGAGAGGGTGGGGGTGGAGCTAGACCCCAATATGGTACTCTTTTCTGGTCGCCGCGAACAGGAGAATCTAATGGAACAACTTCCGAGAACGTACGATGACGTAGTCCTATAATGGAGATAGTGGGTCAGGGTAAGGATTTGGACCAAGGGTAACAGGACTTGCTCGGAAATGGTAGGTTCCATACCAATAGGCATTGAGGAAGGTTGAAAAGCACAGATGCATAATAAGCATAATAGTCGTCGAATGGTAGGTCAACTTTGGCATTAAGTGACCTTTATGCACTAACCGTGGCCAGTACATGTGTTCTAACCAACCCGGGCCATTATCATAGCAACGTGCTCTAAGTAGGTCATAGTGACCTAATTGTCCTACTTCCATGCGAAGTCGTCAAGGTATTACAGGCGTGCCTGGGAAATGCTTGGACGCGGACGTAAACATTTCAGTCCGACAGAATGAGAAAGACAAGAAAACATTCTGCAGTGCTTGCATGAGTTACGGCTTTGCTTGAACATTTTGCATGGATGAAGAAGTTTATCTTCTTCTTTGAATGGAAGGAAGCTTGTTATGCTTTCAGCAGTGACAGTGGGTGTTGACATTTCGATTGAGGTCACGTGACAATGCGGAAATTGCTTGCGACAACGTGACAATTCTTGAAGCTTGGAATGTTGCTTCGTCGCAGTTGATGGAATTTGTTGACGAATATTGGTTGGTGGCAGAGGAAAGGTACAGAAACTGTATTATTATTATAAACTGCTCCCCTACATTTGGTAAAGGCAAAGTAAGGAAGTTCTATTCCTTAAAGGACGTACAAGATGCTCGTCTCCCATTCAAATGTGCATATTTTTCAGTCAGCCAGTAGCAATCAGCTCGTCGTTCCGCCTGTTAAACTGTCTGCCTTTGTAGTGTGTCTTGTTCAACTGAACAATCGTCCTGCATATCTCAGATACCCTACACTCTCCTTTCACTCATTCAGACGCTATCCCAAATCATACTATTTTGCACGTTATTAACAATCCGGCGACACTTTGGTGCTCTAAAGACTCAGTAACTGTATGTGCTGTACAATTTTTATTGTATTGCATTGTATTGTACTGTACTGTACTGTACTGTACTGTATTGTATTGTATTGTATTGTATCATATTAGAGACCGTGAGTGAGAATGCCAGTATTGTCGGTGTGGCCAGTGGGACACCAGATCTTCTTCAGCACAGATTAAATATTGTTTATCGTATCGTATCATTATCATGTACTTGCATGTGTGTGCACTTAAAGGACACCCGCCGGAGATGAATATGGATCAGTCGGTTACGGGTCTTTTCTTGATGAAGTTGGTGATGTGGGTCAACATAATCTGGATCGGTCATACGATCATACGTGTCTGTACCCGTGACCCATCGAACTACGATTAAATCTGTCAAATTCCATTAATAACGTCATTAGCTTTCTGCACTAGAACATTACTGTGATAACCTAATTATTATTACATGACTGTAATACAGATTTTGAGTTCTCACTTTTACCGCGCGACGCTATGCGCAAGCGCGGTTTTTGCTGTCGCCCGGTGTCTGTCTGTCCGTCCGTCTGTCCGTCACGTTGGTGTTTATCCAGATGGCTGAAGATGTCATCAAACTTTTTATCGGCCCGGTAGCGCCATCATTCTAGTTTTCTGACCCCAGCGCCGATATCCAATTCCAACATTTTTTTGCGATTTTCGATTGAAATCGCCGTCTATCTCGGAAACGGTACGAGATAGGCCCGTGGTTGCTATGAAACGTTAATAGGAAGTCATATGCGTTCTATGGAATGGTGACATTTTCAATGACCTTGACGTATCAAGGTCACGGCACATTTGAAGTCGAATATCTCAAGGGACACTAACAGAACGCTAACAGGAAACCATACCCAGGCTATCGAATGGTACCACTTTCAACGACCTTGATTGATCCCTGACCCGGATTTCAAGGAAGGTCGCGATATTTTTCCACATTGAATATCTCAGAAGATAGAGCCATAGTTACTATAGAACATCAATAGGAAGTCATAGGCTTTCTATCGAATGGTGACATTTTCAATGACCTTCACAGACCCTTAACCCGGTTTTTAAGGTCACGGCATTTTCGAAGTCGAATACCTCAAAAACGGTGCGTGTTACGGACATAGTTCCTATAGCACATTAATTTGAAACCATACCTAACATATCGAATGGTACCATGTTTGGTGACCTTGACTGACCTCTAAACGCGTCGCGCGGTTTGTCAGCGATAGCTGAGTTTTTTCTTGTATTTATACTTACATGCCTGTGCAGTCATTCTCTTTGTTTTTTAACAGCCGCAATGACGTACGTTTGACAATCTATTAAAAATTACTTTCTTTGTTACTTATTTGGGTTGCCGCTACGTTTGAGTGAGTGCATTTTGTAAGTAAGTGTAATAGTGTTTTTTGTTTGTATGAAATTAACAGTATGTGCAACTTTAGCTTGTGGAGTGGGTGAGTTATAACTACTATCAGTCACTCCATTTAGTATCAAACTGTTAATTGTAATAGTTTATGTATTCTGGTTGATCTTTGTTGGTAATAAACAGCACAGTATATAGTTCAGTTCAGTTCAGTTCAGCAATGACTGTGTTAACAAAGAAAAATGAACGCTGATTTACTATAACCTCCGACAAGTAGGTTATTTTATTCATCGGCGTTAGCTGGTTTGTTTATTTGTTGGTCTGTCAGTTTGTATGTGTGTTAGCCAGAAATTACTCGAACGATTTTCACAAAATTCGTCGGAAAGGTGGCACATGGGCCACGGAAGAAATCGTTAGATTTTGGTGGCAATGTGGTTCACGTCACGTTGGGATTAGGGTTATTGTTAGGGTTAGGGTAGTTATGGTCATGATTGGGTGAGAGCCGAGCGATATACCGCGACGCTGGGTATTATCATATGTTTCACGCTGCGTTTCTTTAACTGTGACAATTTATTCGGGATCAGCGGCATTCTGTGAAGGTCATTATATTAGTTGGCGTCGTAGCATAGTGGTTAGATCGCTGGTCTCGGGCGGTGAACTTTCCCTATCCTGCGCCAGACTGCTAGCTGGATGGGTAACCACTTTGTAGTTAAGCCGTCCGCTGTCGGTCAGCCATCATGGCCAACTCAGCCATCCGTCCCTCAGGGTCGGTAAATGAGTAGTGATCCATGTAATTAGGTACATGGATTACGGGGTGAAGGCCTAGCGTGGTTGATTGGGACGTAGTATGCCTGATGGCTGCATACTGTGGGACCAATAGTCCGTTAGCGCGGGCTATGGGCTGCCACTAGCTTGCGCCGCGGAACTACAGTCAATGCCAGTCAGCTGCCACTTCCGAGGTTGTACAGAGCCCCTGCAACAGTTCGTCTGTGATAGAGTCACTTTAATCGCAGTCCTTCATTTTCATTTTTATGCGCTCTACTGAGTGTCGTTCAGGTTCATTGCGTACATTTTCCGTTGTCGTACACCATTGTGCTCGTTTTGTTCTCCGCGGGTGTGCGTGGTGGATGTGGTCGCTATAAGCGCTACACTCAACAGGTAGTCGATAGCAGCTTAGAACTGCTTAGCCGCGCGTCTGACACGTCTAATGAATGTGCTCTAATATATAACTTTATTTCACCAACTTAATGGTAGCATCAAAATATGCAAAAAAAGTACATTAATAAATATAACACAACAAAAAAAGAAAGAAACGAAGAAAAAAACAAGATCTTACGCTAATGTTCGGCTATCAGCCGACATAAATAGTTGTCCGACGAACTGTACTTTTTCAAAAATTTATCTCCACGAAGGGCAACAGACTGTTCTAAAGGATGTATTCCGAAATGATTTCCAGATAAGAGTCTGGCCATGGCACCGAAAATTTTAAAAAGTACTCTGTTCATTGTAAACTGCAGTGATTGTTTATCTGCTGACTTCGTCGGACATGCTTCAACACCATGCAACAAAACTGGCAGACATTTGGACTTAATTAAAGCAAACAAAGCCTCTTCTGATGCGTTGCGGCCAATTTTTCCAAAGAGGCTGTTAAAAGCCATGTAGAACTTAGATTTGTTTGAGGAAAAGGAACATTTAAATTTACTACAGCTTTCTAAGTAGACACCCAGACAACGTAACCCAGTTTATCATTTATAATGCAGCGGTTACATCTACGACGTTACTGTGACTCGACCGTCGCGCGACTTGCGTCAGGGCGGGTAAAAATCTAGGAGTTTTTTTAAAATTAAGTTTAGGTTTAAGGTGTTTTTTTTTAGGTTTTTACGTTTTTTAGGTTTCAACTTACAAATGCAGGACACAAAATTACAACCCACAAGCAAAGATTCGGCCATGTGAACGCCACAAATCGCAATTCATATTTGAATATCATTTGTATTAAATTAGTTACACAAGTGAAAAAAACACTAAAATTCGGACTTCTGACTTGTTGTTTTTAGGTTTTTAAAAACCTAAAACCTAAAATTCGGAGTTTTGGGATTTTTTAAAGGTTTTATAAAGCTAAAAATGTAGGTTTTTAAAAAACCAATTCGACAGCCCTGACTTCCGTGCATCGAATGAAAGTCGCAAGGAAGTCGCAAGGCGGTTGCGGTTGAATCGCAGTCGCGTCGCAGATGTAACCAGGTCATTAGAGCACATGTCCCTGACAGCGAGGTGCACTAGTTGCCACGTGATCGAGTGCCGGACTTGCAATCGCGGGTTTGAATCTGGGCCGCCGCTACTGTGTATCAATCAATCAATCAATCAATCAATCATATTTTATTTGCCAGAGCAAAAACTTGTAAATATAGGTATACAAATATGTCACCCACAGAGTCCCTCGGACAGTTTCGCCGAGCGCTAAAGATGCATTTTTTTTT
>Ga0049107_10000661_pt1 | contig 10949 bp, 5 predicted proteins | sample WorMetilPIANOSA1_FD_61187 | JGI IMG/M metagenome (GOLD analysis project Ga0049107, IMG submission 61187) | Marine gutless worms symbiont microbial communities from Max Planck institute for Marine Microbiology, Germany - Olavius ilvae PIANOSA.1 | ecosystem: Host-associated > Annelida > Digestive... | reverse complement strand
TAATAAACGCTAACACAATAATAAACATGCTAAGATATAAAACAAAAACTAGGCCTGGTTTAGTCGCCTTGTACGACATCCGGCCAGGAAACGGAGCGGGTCCATTCTTACAACCCCGGAGCCCGGACGGGGCCCGATTGATGCGAAATTTTGTAGGATAAAGCAGAATCACGTTCTAACACAGGTCATATGAACAAAATACCAAATTTCGAAAATTCAAGATGGCGGACGGCCGCCATTTTGAAAATGGTTTTATCGCTATATCTCAGCCGGAAATCATCGGATTTAAATGAAATTTGGTATGCAGATGCAGATTTAGTTTGTGCTTCCAAGGTCGGCTACTTAACTAAATACTAAAATTTTGCAAATTAAAAATGGCGGACGGCCGCCATATTGAAAATCGTCTTTTGGCTATATCTCAACGAGTGATTATCGGATTAACACAAAATTTTGCAGGATAAAGCAGAATCACGTTCTAACACAGGATACATGACCAAAATACCAAATTTCGAAAATTCAAGATGGCGGTTGGCCGCCATTTTGAAAATGGTTTTATCGCTATAACTCGGCCGGGTATCATCGGATTTCAGCACAATTTAGTGTGCAGCCACAAGTTACGCTTCCAAGGATGGTCACAGACAAAGTGCCACAATTTTGCAAATTCAAAATGGCAGACGGCCGCCGTAATGAAAATCGTTTTTTGGATATATCTGGATGATTTATTTTCTGATTAACGCGAAATTTTGTACGAAGGAGCATAATTACACTCAGACACAGATTACGTGACCAAAATATTCCGGCATTCGACATTTGAACCGCGATAATAAAACAGCAAATATAAATGTAAAAACTGTAGTTTATCTACAACTTATAACGGCGAAATGACACATTGAAAACAGCAAAAATAATGAACGGCGATATTACTTTAGAAGCATGTTGACACCGGCGAAGTGCCGACGAAGTAATATCACCGTTCACTATTTTTGCTGTTTTCAATGTGTCATTTCGCCGTTATAAGTTGATAATCTACAGTTTTTTTACATTTATCCTATGACAGTTATTTAGTAACTTTGTCCCTAAACTGTACCATTTTTGAGATATTCGACTTCAAAAATACAGTGACATTGAAAACCGGGTTAGGGTCAGTCAAGGTCATCAAAAATGATACCATTCGATCCGGGACCTATGACTGCGTTACAGACAGACAGACAGACATAAAGATGGATGGACAGACGCCGGATGACAGCAAAGACCGTGCAAAGCGTCGTGATATTGAAAATCCTTTTGTGGCAGTACTATAGTTAACATTCTATAGTAACCATCTGTTATCTCACATCATTTCCGAGATAAATGAAATTGCAAAATTTTCCCACCCCATGTATTTTTGTGCCCCTGCTGAAGCAGTTCCACTTGGAATCGAGTACTGGAGCTCCAGTCAAAAACTACAATTATGGGGCCACCAAAAAAGAAGTTTGACGATATCTTCACCGTGCGGATACAATACAACAACGTGACATACAGAAAAACAGACAGACAGACAGACATAAAGATGGATGGAGAGACGCCGGACGACAGCAAAGACCGTGCTTACGCAAAGCGTCGCGATATTGAAAATCCTTTTGTGGCAATACTTCAATGATTTATTGTCCGATTAGCGCGAAATTTGGTACTAAGTAGCACGCAGAATCACTCTCGGACACAGGTCACGTGACCAAAAGACCAAATTTCGAAAATTCAAGATGGGAGACGGCCGCCATTTTGAGAATGGTTTTATGGTTATATCTCAGCCGGGAATCATCCATTTTCAATGAAATTTGGTGTGCAGGCACAAATTTTGCTTCCAAGGACGGTCACGTGACAAAGTATCTAAATTTTGCAAATTCAATGGACGGCCACCATACTGAAGATCGTTTTTGGCTATATCTCAACGAGTTACTATCTGATTAACGGAATATTTGGTACGAAGAAGCAGAATCACGTTCAGACACAGGTCACATGACAAAAAAGCCAAACTTAAAAAATTCAAGATGGCGGACGACCGCCATATTGAAAATGGTTTTATCACTATCTCAGCTGCAATCATTCGATTTCTATGAAATTTGGGGTGCAGATGCAGATTTATATATCAAGAATGGTCACATGACTAGAAGAACAATTTTGCAAATTCAAAACAGCGTACGTCCGCCTTCTTGAAAAGTTTTATGCTATATGACAGTGATTTGTTGTCCAATTAACGCAAAATTTGGCATGAAGAAGCAGAATCACGGCCAGATCTCCTGATCTAAGAAACAAATTTTTACCCGCACGACATTATGCATAAGCGCGGTCTTTGCTGTCATCCGGTGTCTGTCCGTCTGTCACGTTGGTGCACTGTATCCACATGCCTAGATATCGTGAAACTTTTTTGGCTCGGTAGGCCCATCACTCTAGTTTTTTGAACCCTTGCCCCAATACCCAATCCACAAAGAACCCCATCAGCAGGGGCACAAAATACACAGGGGTGGAAAAAATTATCTCAATTCTCGACTTAAATCACCGTTTATCTCGGATATGGTGCGAGATAGGCCTATGGTTACTATGGACTGTTAATAGGAAGTCATAGGTGGCGGATCGATCCGTGTCGGTTCCGATGACCTTGAGTGATCTTTGACCTGGATTTCAAGGTCACATTTTTGAAGTCGAATATCTCAAAATGGTGTGTTTAGGGACAATGTTACTATAGAATACTAATAGGAAACCACATCTAATACATCCAATAGTACTATGTTTGGTGACCTTGACTGACCTCTAAACGCGTCACACGGGTTTGTCAGCATCAGCCGAGTTCTTAATAAAATTCAGCATGGTGATGGGCGCCATTCTGAAAATGGTGTTATCACTACCAAATATACTCAATACATTTTATCTAGTATATTTGTCTCTACATCTCAGCAGAAGATCATCCGACTTTGATGAATTTTGGTTGCGGATATGTATTTTGATAGAGAATGGTCACGTGATGCAAAATGAAATTATGAAATTCTGAATGCCGGACGGATGCCATCTTGAAAATCTGTCACAGATTGCATGGTAGGGCAGCACTGTTATAACAGTGACGTCAGTTTCCTATGGGGAAAATGGGAACGTTGACGTCCTGTAAAATTTGAACCTTTTAACAGTGTCCCAAAATTTGTCACAGCTGAGCTGATTATGTCCATGAGTTGACATCACAAGCCAAATTTGGTAAAAATCCATTCACGCAGGACTTCTGGGCAAATAGGTGAAAATGTTGCTTTCACTTTTTGTTTTCTGAGGCATGCACAAAGATCTGACCTTTGACAAATTTTGACGCCTAATGGCTCAAAATGCACAAAATCACGTAAGTGTGCACGTTTTTGAGGTTGGAATATTTAATACTAACATTTGACCCTTATTTACCCCAAAATGTCAAATATTGGCCCAAAATAGGCAATTTGATGATGATAAATAAGGATGATGATGATGACGATTTCAAGCCAAAAGGCTGAAACATGAAAGTTCAAGTATATCAGAAAGCACTAAATGAACTGACTTGAAAATTTAACACAATGTTAAGAATGGAAATAGTGTTTCCGGATGCAAAGTGATGACGTCACAACAAGTCCAATATAGCAGACGGTCGGCCACCATATTGAAATTAGTCTTTCGGAAATATCTCTGCAATTTATTGTTGGATTAATGTGAAAATTGGTGTGTAGAAGTACAATCACGCTCATACACATGCCACATGAACAAAATAGCAAATTTCGAAAATTCAAGACGGCGGACGGCCGCCATTTTAAAAATGGTTTTATCGGTATATCTCAGCCGCGGATCATCAGATTTCAATCGAATTTGATGTGCTGATGCAAATTTTGGTTCCAAGAATGGTCACATGACAAGAAATGTTGCAAATTCAAAATGGCGGACGGCCGCCATATTGAAAATTGTCTTCTTATATCTCCACGATTTATTGTCCGTTTAATGCAAACTTTGATATGAAGAAGCAGAATTACATTCCGACACAGGCCACATAGCCAAAATAGCAAATTTCAAACATTCGAGATGACGGACGGCCGCCATTTTGAAAATTTTTGTCATCTGCTATATATCAGAGCTGCAGTAATAAAACTGCAAATATAAATGTGAAAAACTGTTGTTTATCTACAACTTATAATGGTGAGATCATACATCAACAAGAAGCTCAGCTGATGCCGACAAACCTGCGCTGTGTTTAGAGGTCAGTCAAGGTCACCAAACATAGTACCATTCGATAGTTTAGGTATGGTTTCCTGTTAGTGTGCTATAGGAACTTTGTCCCTAAGATGCACCATTTTTGAGATACTGTACTGAGTATACAGTGACCATGAAACCCCAGTTAGGGGTCACTCAAGGTCATTGTAATTGACATGTATCGATCATCTACCAATGACTTCCTATTAACGTTCCATAGTAACCATGGGCCTATCTCGTACCATTTTCGAGATAACAGTGATTTCAGTGTAAAATCGCAAAATCTTCCCACCCAAGTGTATTTATAGCCCGCGCTGACTGGGTTTCCCTTGAAATTGGGTATCGGTGCAAGGGGTCATAAATGTAGAATGACGGGGCTACTAGACGGTCCAAAAAGTTTTTAGACAGCTTTAGCCGTTTAGACACAGTACCGGCGTGTGAATGAGACAGCCATCCAGCCATCTTACACAACAAAGACGGCGTTAGCATGCGTCGCGGGGATAAACACGACAAAAATGATGAACAGTGACACTGTTTTAAAAGCAGTCGTTCATCATTTTTGCTGTTTTTCATATGTGATGTCGCCATTAGAAGTTGTACAGAAACTACAGTTTTGTACATACATACATACATGCATACATACATACCAATAACAGCAGAACCAGCCATGGCAGCAACGCCATCTGTTAACATATACAAACAGCAGCAAGTAAATCACATAAATCATAAAGCTCATTATCATTAAACAGATTCATTTGGTTGGTAAATGTTTCATATTATAAATTCAACAAAACACAACCAATTCTTACTTTTGTTGACGTTTCAGTCTCTATCAGAAACCTTCATCAGAAGAAGAAGCTGGTACTAGTTCTTCCAGTTCTTGGCACGGCGAGAACTTAACATGCCAAGAATAATTGTATGTTTATAATTGCTGTTTTATTACCTTTCCTGTACTAATGTTTCTTAACATATATAATGGACATAATCCATATGTGTATAAAATGTGAAGTGCCAGGCTTCAGACACTACAAAATTACACAGGGGTCACAAATTTTAATAGGGATCTTGTGACCCTGACCATGCCCTTTTTTGAGGAGAATTTATGTTCAGTGAATTAGTAGTTGCCATGGACCAATTGTGCACCGAATTGGAACTGTCTGGTTTCATCGATTAGAGTGAGTGAGTATTGACAAAATTATGAAAAGGGTCACTTGAAGAGTGAAAATGTGTTGCTTTTGGAGTTGAGGGAGCCAGACAAACAGGTAGGCACAGAAAAACATGGAAAGAGGTTGTGAACAAGAACATGAAGGATTTGCACATAAAACCGAGTGATGCTACGGAGAAAATGGAGAAATATGAATAGAGGAAACTGGAGTGAGAGAAGCAGTGACAGTGATGCAGAGAGCTGGATACGAATTGTACATTTCTGACGCCGGCGCACCCAAGTTAAGGGCTGTTAATTGAACTTGTTGTTTTTGTTGTTATGAAAAGGCTCACTTGACCTAGGCCATGCCCATTTTAGGGACAAATTTTTGATCATAAGGCCATTACAATACACGGTCAATTTTTGCATAAAATTTGAACTATTCATAAATAAATTCATAATCATAAAATCAATTTGTAATGCGCACAAAGACAATGGATAAAACGTTGAATCGGAGGCAGTGACAGAGCATTTTAGCATTACCCGGACAGGTTGAACGATCCTGCATACACACACCATTTAATGGCCATTTTCCAAGTAAACCTGGGTTAGCCAGTTGCCACTTTAATTTTTCTCCATTAATCTGAAACTGTGCATACGTTTGGGACAGGCGTAAACTTTCCACGTCATTCTTAACACAGTCTTACCAGGTCATCTTTGGTTGACCCATCTAACTCAATTCCAACGTCATACCAGCAAAGATTAAATATAACAAGAAGCACAGCTGATGCTGACAAACCCACGCGACACGTTTAGAGGTCAATCAAGGTCACCAAACATAGTAACATTCCATATGTTAGGTATAGACACAGTGCAATAGTAACTTTGTCTTTAAGACGGGCCGGTATTCCGATATTCGACTTCAAACAATGTTGTGACCTTGAAATCCGGATCAGAGGTCACTCAAGGTCAATGAAAATGGTAACATTCGGTAGATCGTGTATGGTTTCCTATTAGTGTTCTTTAGTAACTTTGTCCTCAAAATGCACCGTTTTTGAGATACTCGACTTGTAAGTATACAGTCACCTTGAAACCCAGGTTAGGGGTCACTCAAGGTCATCGAAAATTATACCATTCAATCCGGCACCCATGACTTCCCATTAACGTTCCATAGTAACCATCGGCCTATCTCGTACCGTTTCCGAGATAAACGGAGATTTCCGTCAAAAATCAACAATTTTTCCAACCCACTTATAGCCCCTGTTGAAGGGGTTACTCTTGGAATTGGGTATCGGCACAGGGGTCAGAAGAAACTAGAATAGTGGGGCTACCAGATGGTCGAAAAAGTTTAAAGGTAAGTTTAGCCGTTTCGATACAATACTGACATGTGACGGACAGCCAGCCAGCCAGCCACGTTGCCGTAGCAAGTACCGCGCTTACTATGTCGTGCGGAAAACAAGAAACTCAGCTATCACTGACAAAACCTGCACGACGCATTTATAGGTCAGTCAAGGTCACCAAACACAGTACCGTTCCATATGTTAGATATAGTTTCCTATTGTGCAATAGTAACTTTGTCTTTAAGACACGCCATTTTTACGATATTCGACTTCAAAAATGTCGTGACCTTGAAATCCGGGTCAGAGGTCACTCAAGGTCATTGAAAGTGGTACCATTCTATAGATTTGGTGTGGTTTCCTATTAGTGTTCTATAGAAACTCTGTCCGTAAAATGCATGGTAATTGATATATTCGACTTCAAAAATGCAGCGACCTTGAAAACCAGTTTACGGGTCCGTCAAGGTCATTGGAAATGTCACCATGTGATAGAGCGCATATGACTTCCTATTGAGGTTCTATAGTAACTGTGATTATCTCGTGTCGTTTCTGAGATATTCAATGTTGAAAAATGTTGTGACCTTGAAATAGGGGTCAGAGGTCACACAAGGTCATTGAGAGTGACATCGTTCCATAGATTGTGTATGGTTTCCTATTAATGTTCTTTAGTAACTTTGCCCCTCAAATGCACCGTTTCTGAGATATTCGACTTCAAAAATGCCATGACCTTGAATACTGGATTAGGGGTCCGTCAAGGTCATTGGAAATGTCACCGTTCGATAGAGCGCATATGACTATTGACGCCCTTGTAGTGACTCACGCCATGTTACGGCGCCTTACAAGTTGGCGTTGTATTATTATTATTATAGTAACTAGGGCTCTATCTAGTGTCGTTTCTGGTATATTGAATGTCTAAAAATGTCGTGACCTTGAAATAGGTGTCAGAGGTCACTGAAGGTCATTGAAAGTGGTATCGTTCGATAGATTATGTATGGTTTCCTATTAATGTTGTTCAGTAACTTTGCCCCTCAAATGCACCATTTTTGAGATATTTAACTTCAAAAATGCCATGACCTTGAATACCGGGTTAGGGGTCCGTCAAGGTCATTGAAAATGTCACCGTTCGATAGAGTGCATATGACTTCCTATGGACGTTCTATAGTAACTAGGGCTCTACCTAATGTCGTTTCTGGTATATTCAATGTCTAAAAATGTTGTGACCTTGAAATCGGGGTCAAAGGTCACTCAAGGTCATTGAAAGTGGTATAGTTTGATACATTATGTAGTTTCCTATTAGTGTTCTTTAGTAACTTTGTCCCTAAAATGCACCATTTTTGAGATATATGACTTCAAAAATACCGTGACCTTGAAAACCGGGTTAGGGGTCCGTAATGGTCATTGGAAATGTCACCGTTCGACAGAGTGCATATGACTTCCTATTGACGTTTTAGAGTAACTATGGCTCTATCTTGTGTCGTTTCTGAGATATTCAGTGTCGAAAAATGTCGTGACCTTAAAATCGGGGTCAGAGGTCACTCAAGGTCCTTGAAAGTGGTATCCTTTGATACATTATGTATGGTTTCCTATTAAGGTTCTTTAGTAACTTTGTCCCTAAAATGCACCATTCGGTGCATTTTTAAAAATATGATGTTTTTTCTCTTTTTGTCTTTCATATTTTAAAAATATGAAAGTGACACCATTCGGTAGATCATGTATGGTTTCCTATTAGTGTTCTTTAGTAAATTTGTCCCTAAAATGCACCGTCTTTGAGATATTCAACTTTTAAGTATACAGTGACCTTGAAACCCGGTTTAGGGGTCAGTCAAGGTTATCGAAAATGATACCATTCAATCCGGCACCCATGACTTCGTATTAACGTTCCATAGTAGCCATCGGCCTATCTCGCACCGTTTCCGAGATAAACGGAGATTTCCGTCAAAAATCGCCAATTTTTCCCACCACGCCCGTGTAATTAACGCCTCAGGAATTGGGTATTGGCACAAGGGGTCAAAAAAAGCTGAAATGATAAAGCTACCAGATGGTCCAAAAAGTTTTAAGAGAGGTTCTCATTTAGACACAATACCAGCTGTGACAGGCGGACAATCAGACGGAGACACATTGCCGTAGCAAAGACCGCGCTATGCTATGCATCGCGTGGGTAACAAGAAGCTCAGCTGATGCTGACAACCAGCGCGATGCGTTTAGCGGTCAGTCGAGGTCAACAAACACGGTACCATTTTGGGTCCGTTGCGACTTTTCGCTAAGCATGTGACCGGCTCCATGCGTCACCGCTGAGGCCGCCGAGGCGTTGTAAACAATGCTATGGACACGCCCAACACAGCGCCATCCGCTTAAATGAGCTCCGTCCATCCGCCCATCGACGAACCGTCGCTCCAAATGGCGGCGGCATTTTTGAATTTTCCACATCTTAGCAAGATAATTTCACGAGACACGTGGCTCGCTGAACTTTTTAACCGTCCCTAGTTGTAGCCAAAACCTTCCTATGATAAGCTGTATGTCTGCATAGAAGTTTCAACGAAGATTAACTCTGTTAGGCTTAATTTCCATCACTGGTGTAAAACACCTTCCAGCGGTTTTAGCCAAAAAAATCAGAGACGACCCCCATTTTTTGCACGTTTTCGGTACAGCCCCTAGTGATCTACAACTGTGCTTTGTAAAATTGAAAACTCTCGCACCGTTTGTGAGATATTCGACTTTTAAGTATCCCGTGACCTTGAAACTCGGGTTATGGGTCACTCAAGACAGACAGCCACCCAGACAGACACGTTGCCGTAGCTAGTATGCGCTATGCATATCTGCATCACGCGTAAAAACTGGCAATGTGCATGTGCAGTGCCATGTAACCCACAGGCAGGATCTTGTTTCCTATTCAATATACAGCTTCTATGGAATAGAGCTATGATTACGATCATTGGTCATGTATTCTCAAGCAGCCCTCAATGTTAGCGCTTTTGGACAAAAAAATTCATAGGTCTCTCATTGCTTCAAATTCCGATGGTTTTGGGGTTATACCAAGGGTTAAATATAAACCGATACTAATATAGCCCCAAAGCACACCCTTGGGTGATTCTGCATCTTTGAGTCATCAAGCATTTGAATCCATTCAGAGGTCTGACCTGTACCCTGTGTGCAATCTGAGCAAAAGTTGGGGAAAAAATGCAATTTTGTCCATTTATCCACAAGCCTCCATGCCTCCAGAGGATGAATTGCTATCAAATTTTGTATGGGGGGTTTCATGGATATAGTCAACGGGGACAAATTTCTTGGCATCAATTCAAGGGTAGGGCTTTGTCAATGTCGATGTGAATGTAAAAACTATAGTAAAACTGATTCTTTGCTCGCATTGCTGATTGCTTTGATTCTTCAGGTCAAAATTTGCATTATCCCACTGATTTCCTGTTAACCCAACTGTTACAAGGAAGGAACAAGATGGCTGAAGAAAAGCATTTCAAACTGATGCATTCAAAATTCCGCGAACAACTAATTACAGCAGAATCCTTGAAATTAAAAAGAGACTTACTCCTAACAGACAGAACGGCTCCCGTCAGTGCACCACTTGTAATAGAATTCCACGGATCTTCTTTTTTACGAATATATACTAGAGAACAATCAATAGCAGAAAACAAACCGCCCCATACTGCAAAATTTCCTGCAACAAACAGTTAACAGTCATCATAATTTACTGCATCAAAGCAAAACCTACATTAATATGCCTCCGCCCCCATAGGATGGGGCATAATGCGTTCATGGTCAGTGTGTCAGTCTGTCTGTGCCATACCTAACCCTAAGTTGAGAATGGAAGGGCATGGCGATTTTCGACGGATATTTTGTATGGTCTGTCTGGTGATTTACCAATTTATGATCAAATATGCAAGCGATCTCTCCATTTTATAGCAACCTGTTTGCATCATAGTTGTGATCTAATTAGTTTTTTTTTTGCACGGCATGGTATAATGTGTGCTCGTGTCAGCTCGTGGCACTTCGTTACTTGGCAGAAATATCACTACTTGCTCGGCGCGGTATAACTTTACAGTTAGCGAGTTTCTGGCAGGGACTGTTGATATTAGTGCTGTCGTGAGACAATATTGCCGTAAAGGAAAAGGTAAAGGAAGCGGATTTATATAGCGCCTTTATTGAAGTACCTTACACTCAAGGCGCTCAGGTACGGATCACACAGTTTTACCTGCAAATTACACCGTACCTGCCTCTACCTCGTA
>Ga0049107_10000660_pt1 | contig 10954 bp, 8 predicted proteins | sample WorMetilPIANOSA1_FD_61187 | JGI IMG/M metagenome (GOLD analysis project Ga0049107, IMG submission 61187) | Marine gutless worms symbiont microbial communities from Max Planck institute for Marine Microbiology, Germany - Olavius ilvae PIANOSA.1 | ecosystem: Host-associated > Annelida > Digestive... | reverse complement strand
GCGCATTAGAGGCGACGCGTAATGCGCTCTACAAATCTGCTACTACTACTACTACTACTACTACTACTACTACTACTACTACTACTACTACTACTACTACTACTACTTGGCTGTACAGTTATGTGTAATATAAAAGCAGGAATGGCTAATGCATTCTTTATGAAAATTGAATTGAAATTAAGACTTATAAGTTCTGCGTATGACATTGTAGATTGTCGATTGAATTTTGCTGTAAAAATTAACACAGCATTCTGATCAGTGAACAAAAATGCTGGTACCAGGTACACTTCCTCAATAGAAAACAGTTTGGTTTAAAAAAATGAAGTACTTGAATGAAATTGTCATATGTTGCAACACCACAGTTGCTGGAGTTGCATGTTGTATTTGTTACCTCCAACCACTGCACCACCACTGAGGTTAATTTTGTTTGCTAATATTGACTCATACCCTTTTGCATAACATTTCAAGAACAGCTCTTGTTCTGGGTCAGAAATTAATGGCACATTATTTGCATGTACCATTTCCTACATGGTAAGCTGATCCAGCTGTCCTGTTTAATGGCCAGAGGTCTCTTTCCGGAGATTACAGGGGTATCGTATTTCAGATATGAATTATTTGAAGAAATTTCAGTATTTGGAAGTAAATGGAATACGCCTGATCATCTCTGGTACCAGTTTTGTCATAGAAAATGGGCTGTAAAAAGCTGCTGCTGTTGGAGTTAAACATCATAAGTACTTACATTATGAAGGCTTTGATGCGTGTGATTGGTATCAGCTGAAGGAAGAAGTTGGTCGTTGTGAAGTGCTGAAGCTAGACAACATCCATCGAGTGGTCGGTGCTGTCCGACAGCAACTGAGAGACTGGCAGGACAAGTGCTGTATTTCTGAAGAAGAGTGCCAAGCATTTCAACCTCTTCATGAAGGTTGATTTTGGTTTATTCTTCTTCTACGCTACTTCTGTCAAAGCTACTAGCCTTCAGTGTTTGACGTTCGTGGATGGGCAAGAGGTTGGATATCTGCTATTCTGACAACCTGGCTTGACTGTGAATGACTTCTGTAAAGTACTAGAGCTGCTGATGTTTATGTATTTTTTATAAGTATGTGATAATGGCTGCCTCTGTGGCGTAATAAACACGTATAAGTACTAGTTAGTGGAAGTAGAGTAATGCTTCTTTTCAGACCCAGTATTTTGTATTGTATCAACTGTGTCCCAAGGTAAACTGTTCCACTGTGCAATATCTTAGTTTTTGTTGACTCATTTGAACAGTTTTCAGTTTTTCCATAAGTTTATCTTCAGTATTTTTTTTTTTAGGTCGACTTCCAAAAGTCGACCTAATAATATTAGAGGGGGGAAAATGTCCGTCCGTCCGTCCGTCCGTCCACAAAAAGTTTCTTCGATTTCAGTGTAATTTGGTATATACGTGTAGAGGTCGATGAGTGATGCACGACGGTATGCCGTATGGCCGGATCAAAGGTCAAGGTCAAGGTCACGAGCCATTGAAAGTTTGAATTCCTTCCATTTTCACAACCTATCTCCTCCGCCATTTACAATGGGAGCTGGCAAATGACCACTAATTCTTAAACTACAGCACAATATCTAAATTTGATCCGGCCGGATTTTTGATATTTGTCCTAGTTTTTGTGTCACGTGACTCTGAACTTGACCAAAACCTCAGTGGCGACTTTCAAAAAAATTTTTCTTCCAATCTCAATGAAATTTGGTACGTAGGTAGAGGTCGATGAGTGATGCACGACGGTATACCGTATGACCGGAACCAAGGTCAAGGTCAAGGTCACTCAAGTGAAGTCGACCGTCAGTCCCCCACGGGACTAATTTTCATTCTTTAAATCTCATACGCTCGCACTCACATTTTGTATTACAGTAATAGTGAAAAATGATTGTGTAATTTTGCTGAGTAGAGGTATTGACTGAAGATGTCCTGGTGGCTCATGAGCAGGAGATAACTCGCCTCCGAAACTATTACGAGCAGCATAAAGATCTGCTGGAGAAGATTGATCGTTGGAAGAAGTTGTGGGCACAGTTCTTAGATTTTGAGGTCTGTTGGGACTTGATATTGGCAACTGTTGAACAGCTGTAAACAGAGTTTTCCAAAGTACATCAACAAAGATGTGGGCATTCGAAGGCAGACTGTAAAGTTTGTGTGTGTGATGGAGCCAGTAGAAATACGCTTCATCTGATGCAATTTTCACAAATAAAATCCGTGTGGATGGTCTGGCATTGCACTGGCCATGTGTTACAGCTACAGACAATAGTGTTTCCACCTATGGGCTCATGGCTTTAGAAAGGGAGATGAGCACCTCACATATGCTCCAGCCGGAGTAGGGTTAATCATAATCATAATCAATCTGTTTATTGACGTATGGCAATTGTAAGCTGGATTAGTACCCCACTCAGTTTTAATGGCCATTTTTCAGGTGAACCTGGGTTAGCTGTTGTTTATTGAAGCAAAGGATGATGGAAGTGGTAGTGACAAGTGGAGCTATAAATCGTGCAAAACTCCAATCAAATCGTCACCAACGAACCAACACCCAGTTTTTTACAGGCCGGATGCCTTTCCTGTCGCCCAATCAACTGTTAAAGCACTGAAGGGAAAATATCGTATTCCATGGACTTGCCCCAAGCTCACCTGGAGGTCTTAATAATCAAGCTGTTTATTGATGTATGGCAGTTGTAAGCTGGATTAATACCCCACTCAGTTTTAACGGCCATTTTTCAGGTGAACCTGGGTTAGCTGTTGTTTATTGAAGCAAAGGATGATGGAAGTGGTGGTGACAACTGGAGCTATAAATCGTGCAAAGCTCCAATCGAATCGTCACCAACGAACCAACACCCAGTTTTTTACAGGCCGGATGCCTTTCTTGTCGCATAATCAACTGTCAAAGCACTGAAGGGAAAATATCGTATTCCATGGACTTGCTCCAAGCTCACCTGGGGTCTTCCCACTTTGTCTTTGACCAATAATAGCTCCTGGTTACCTTGGGGGAGGGTTGCCATGCCTCTCATCAGCCCTCTGATGCCAGTACCTCAGACCTTGAGGAATGCTCATGTTACGTGTAAATAACCAAAGTTGGTTCATTGATTGTTTTATTGCATGATGTTTGTGTTCTCCCCTGGCCCTATGTGATACATTTCCTACTTCTATGGCATGATATAGCCTATTTGTGCTGAAAGTGCCGTAAAACACCAACTAACTAACTAACTCTGTAGTATAAGAGTATTACAGTTGTATTGTATTGTCTTGTATGTGTAGACTCACTCTTTCTCCCCATTTTATTGGCCATTTTTCCAGGTGGACCTGGGTTAGCCGGTACCAGAATGTTTCCTTCTGGAATTTATTGGAGCTAAGGATAATGGTGTGGCTTGTTGGTGTAGCAGTAGGATGCTGAACTTGTGATCAACTGGTCATGGATTCGACTCCCCGGCCGCCCCACTTTGGGTACATCCAAACATCCTTGGGCAAGTTTGCATATGTGACTCTGTCAGCAAGCAGTATTAATTTGGTACCAGTGCAAGTTGGGAAGTTAACCATAGTACAACACTGATGGCCTATGTTGGTTCTCCATTTTAACGGCCATTTTCCAGGTGAACCTGGGTTAGCCGGTTTTATTGCAGCTAAGGATGATGGAAGTGTTGGTGACAACTGGAGCGAGAAGTTGTGCAAAGCTCCAGTCAAATTTTCATCACCAACAAACGATCATCCAGCCAGATGCCCTTCCTGTTGTCCAACCAACAGTGTCAGAGCACTGTTATTGTATAATGATGTGCATGGGTTGAAAGTACCAATACCAATATTGATAGTTTGATTCAATTTATATTTTGCTAGTTGTACAATGAGCAGTTTTGCAAGAAGTAACAGATTTTTGTAATTGACAGCACCGTGCAAGCAACCCGGATAGGTTGCTGAACCGAGCTGGCAGCTTACTGCAAGAGGAAAAAGCTCGTAAGAAAGTATGCATGCAACTGCCAAAGGTAAATTGGTTTTTCAGTACTTTGTTACAGTCACATTAGGTTGACTTATATTCTTTGCACTATGTAGAGCACTGCATGGACTACAAATGTGATTTCTAATCTGGTAAAGGGCGACCTTGTTTTTGGTGCTGCCAGACGTAGCACAAGTAGTTACATACAATGTAATGTTGTGTAATAATCATGTCCTAATATTGGGAGTTTGCTTTTTATATACCATGGTGGACTTTGTGTGTTCCATTTTGCTCACAATGATGTGGGTAAGTGGCTTCACAAAATGGTCATTCACTTGTACTATGTACTTATACTTATTATTTTATGGGCCCATCCTGTCCTTTCCAGGTTGTGCTGAGTCCCAAAAAAGGATAACCTTTTGGTGTTTGCTTGACAGCTGATGCATAAATGTTTTATTGGCCAGATGGCATGGTGTGCCTCAGTGGTCAAGTGGTTAGGTCGCTGGTTCAAATCCTGGCCTCCCTGCTGTTGAATACAACCCTGGGCAATATAACACTTGTGCATCTGTCACCAAGCAGTATAATTTGGCACAAGCCAATGAGCAGTGAAGCCTTGCAGCTGGGAAAGTAACCGTAGGTCTGGCGTCGCACTGGCCACACGACACAAACATTAGTGGTTTTCCACTTATGAGCTCAAGGCCTGGGAGATGGAGATGAGCATCCGCCTGCATTCTCTTAGTGGAATATGGTGAACTTTTCCTGTTTACCTTTAGATGGCATGCCCTATAGAAAAAGACTACACTACAATAAGAGGCGTGGTGTGCCATCTTCAGTTTGCTGAATTATGAGTTTCTAACAAAGTTACATGATCTGTTTGTGGAATAGCTGGTATTTTACTGCTGTTGGTTGTCCAGGTGGAACAGGACATATTGGCTTTGATCGACGAGTGGCAGCAGCAGACCGGTGAAACATTCTTTGTCTATAGTCAGTCATTTGAGGAGTTTGTCAAGAAACGACACAATGAATACGTCGCCGACAAAGAGAATGAGAAGATTTTGCGGGTTGGCATTGATATCTTAGCATACAGCGTTTTATACAACAATTGCAATATTGTGCCTATGCAACTGTGTGATGTAGTATATTTGATGAATACTGCAACAAATAAACCGACTTTTACTGCAGTATGTATTTACATGTGGTCGAATTTGAGTGGTATAAAAAATTTTGACAGTTCCATTGCACTGCACAGTAATATGCTTTTCTACCTTTTGATTTTTGTTGTATTAAGCCACTCTTTTATGCCTTTATGAGCTTTGACACTTTTGTGCAATGGGCAGTAGCATCGGACCTGTAAAAAACAAGCTTAACTGGTGGATTTATATTTGTTATAAATTAATGTGGAATGTGATGTGTATTGATGTTTTGATAAATGTTTATGTTGCAGCAACAACAGAAAGCTCGTCAGATGGAGGAGGAAATGTTCTATGGCAGCAAGCCTGCAGGCACCAAACGCTTTGCTGGAAACACACCAACAAAAACTCCCAGTAAATTGCGCAAGGTAGCAGTCTTTAAAGCTATTTGTCTGACCGCCAACTTCCTCTTCTGGAAATACTTTTCATGCTGCAAGATTACATTAGTTTTCCATGTTGATAATCAGTATTCAAACGTTTTATCTTATAGTTTATGTTTGTGGAGCATTAGAAGTCATTATGCTTGCATGTGACTTTGATGAGACATGCTGTTGTTTGTTTACTCAGTTTCTAAAACTGATTAATACACAACAGACTAAACAATTATGTCAACACTGTGAACAGATGGTTTCGGGATTTGTTGTAAATATATTTGGATAATGCATTAAAATTACTAGACTGTAATTACATGCAATTTTCTGGATAAATATTAAATGGTATTGTGAAATATACAAAGTGATGTGTTGTACAATAAAAACAACGTTTACATGTTGAATCTCATAACATCTGCTTCATTATTGTGATACCGACTAGGTAAATGACACACCGAAAACACCGCTGGGGCAAAGGACAAGATGTAATGGACCGAATTTTTTCTCTCCCGCTTGTCTTCCTCCACGTTCTGCATCGAAAGAGAAAGTAAGCAAACTCTAATGTGGAAATTATTATTTGCATCAAATTATTGAGAGCTGCTATAGGACTGTTTACTGATAGCTTATTCTTCATAACACTTACTTGCCAGTTAATTAAAAATGTCCCATATATCTCACTGTTATTCAGCTTCACGTGATTTTGGTTTTGATGGGTTGACATTTGTATCTGGTATTGTGAGGATTAAACAAAAAGGAAGTTTACATATGAAATAATTTCAGGAAATGGGCATTCTTTGATGTGGACATAAATTTAGACTCAATTTAATGCATTCTGTTTTGACATTAAGCTGTAGGGGATAACGTGGCTAATTATCTAATGCTTGTGTCAGTTGTGCAATGGTACGGCAAGATCAAATGCCGACAGCCGAAGGATGCCGTTTGCCGAGCAGACCCACAACACACCAGTCTCTGCTCCGGCAACTGTTGCCCCGCCAAGCACTACCATCGTGTCATCATGTACCAGCTCAACAAATGCTAACATGGACACATCGCAGTTTTCTGTGGGACCTTATGATGATTTCGCAGTTAGTATTTTTACCTCGGCATAGTTGTATCTGTTGTAATGTATTGTGTAATGTATATGTCAGAAATCCAGTTTCTTGTCTGGTTTATAGAGTCAGTGTGTCTGTTCTTTCAGTGATTTGACACTGTTGGTTGAGCTGAGGATGGGTCTTTGCTCTGTAAAAAAAAAATCACTTACGCAATCCTCAGAAGTTCTTTGTGAGACGCAGCCTGTCCCAGAGTTATCTGCAGAAAAATAGACCATTTAAACAGAAACCTAAAGGAGTAGTATATTTTTTGTTACTTATAATCTGTAGAAGAGCAGCCATTATTCACTGGCTTAGGTGATTGAATCTTGCCCAGCAGACCATTTTTCAGTGCTCTGACGCTGTTGGCTGGGCAACAGGAAGGGCATTCGTCGTGTAAAAAGGTGGGAGTTGGACTGCTGGTTTGTTGGTGGTGATGATTTGACTAGAGCTTTGCACATCTAATAGATCGTGTGTCTGGTAACGGCTAACCCACTCCACCTTGAAAAATAGCAGTTAAAATGAGAGAGATCTGTTTTCATATCTCACTGAGTAAGTATAATACTCTGCTAAAAAAACCAATCTCTTGTCCAGAAAATGTACCATTTTACACACTTTGAGATACCGGAGCAAAGTTCAAATGGACTGTAAGAGCAGACCAATAGAAAAAAATCATAGTTTGTGCATATAGGCTATAAGTGTATACATAATTTGCTGAAAATAGAATTGTCCCATCATCCAACATTTTAAAGTACGATAGGTCTACTCTATTCTACTGAAGCCTACTACAGGACGACATTTTGTGAAAGCAATGAGATTATTGCACTTTCATTTCAGAAATCAAAATAGGCTCCTGAAAAGTACCGGGTTGTCTCTGTTCCTTGGTGAGTACCGGGACAAAGTTCCCAGTTGCCTCAGCGGAGTCGGTGCCCATGATTTTACACGCATGCATGCCTAAGTCCAAAATGAAGGACTTAAAAGGAAAGGTCATCTATGTTATATTCTTTATAGCTGATATCCCCAGAATGCAATGACAACTATATCACAGTTCTTTTTCCCTTTACAATTATTTTCAGTGTTGTCTGATACTAATTATGGCAATTATTTTTGTCCGTTTCAGAGTGGTCTCAACCATTCCGGAAAACCAAACTGCCGGAGCACGTTAGTGCCAAAGCCAAGAGCGTTTTTCTAGCTGCTGAATTTTGCCACTTCATGCCATGGATGTCTTGTTCATTGAAGACATTGTATAGACTACAGTAACAGCAGTTTGGCCCCATTTTGATATTGATGACTTTAATTGACCTTACTTTGTGACAGTATGTACATGCATTTAAAAGCTGCATGTGCAGCCGGTTATATACAAAGTGTAGTAAATAAAGGTGTACATTTCCAGATAGTAGTTATCAAGAACTTGTTGATGCAGTTTAAATTTGCATACCAGTATTGAAATATGCTTATTAACTTTGTACAGCTCAATAGCTGATGAAATGTTTAACGTTATGCCTTCAGTGTTAACCCATTATATTATGTGTTTGAAAAAAATAAACAGTGATGCATACCAGAATATTTTGATGAAGCAGTTGTGAATGGCAATAGCAGAGATAAATAACTCGCATGCTAACATGTTTTTTGATATTCAATAGGAAAGCTTTGGCAGAATCATGAAAACTTGAACATGTGTTCAGTTTTATATTGTAGATATTTAATAAATAATAAATTTTGTTGACTACTATTATGCCCGATACAAATTACATTTGAATTTCAGAAGTATTCATTTTTCATATTTTCAGCATATTTTATGGTATGATCAAAGACGACGTTTTATGGGCCCTTTCTCAACAACCTAATGTTAGCCTGTGCCAGAAACAACCAGACATTTCCAACTGCCATATCCACACTTTCCTTGCTGGTTTTATTAATAAAATGACAACTGCAGTGTAAGTCTTATTTGCTGCATCACTTACCCTTCACATACCAAAAATCATTGTGATGATTTGTTATGAGCAGTTCATGAGTCATTGTTAGTAGCATGTTTCTATCAGAATGCGGACTAAACATTCGGGTAATTTTATAAGGATGTAACAGTTTTATCGGTTTGATCAGAAAACTATGCTTTTTGTGAATATTAGTTAGGATTTGTGATTGTTGTTTCTTTGAGCTTTTTATATGTCCTGAGGCATATTTTATTGCATTTGTAGTACATCCTGAATTGTCGCTAAAAGTCACCATTTGTATAAAATTTGAGTAATGTTCTTCCCAACATCAGTACCCATAAACACATTAAATTCCTTTCTGAAATGAACATTCTCACCAAACTTTAAATTTTTCCTGGCATGACAACCTGTTTGTGCTGAAAATGCCGCCAAACCCCAACCAACCTTAAGGAATGCTCATCTCTCTCCATTTTATTGGCCATTTTTCCAGGTAAACCTCGGCTGTGCCCAACCAACATTGCCAAAGCACTGAAGGGAAAATATTACATTTCATTGACTTGATCACCCCAAGCTTGCCTGGGGTCTTCCAACTTTGTCGTTGACCTCTAATAGCTTCTGGTTACCTTGGGGGAGGGTTGCCATGCCTCTGATCAGGCATCTGATGCCAGTACCCCAGACCTTGAGGAATGCTCATGTTACGTGTAAATAACAAAGTTGGTTCATTGATTGGGTTGCATGATTGCAGTGTATTTTCTGTGACTGGACTTCAGCACTTTCCGGAGTAATCATTATATGCATGAACGATGAACATTTTTATTTATTGTTACTGCTGGGTATATTACAAACCCATACTGAGCATGTTACAGAACTGCCATGTAATATAACTTGTTTACAGATTATTCCTGGTTAATTTTCCGTCAAAGAGTACCAGTGATGTGGTTGGAGACTGACAAGATCGGTCTGAGACCAAAAAATTTGGTCTTGGTCTTGCACACTGTGGTGTTGGTCTTGGTCTTGCAGGGCTGATGTTATTTTGTAAAACACAATCTTGTCACACTCGTCACCAAGTCGAGTACTTTTCGAGTACTATTTATAATTTCTCTATTCTGTGCTTGGAACATCACTACTATGGAGATCAACAGTGGCATTCACTTACTTAAAATTTAAATCTGCGAAGTGCCTTTGTTTACTTCTGGTGGTCTTGGTCTTGTAAGCAGCGGTCTTGGTTTTGTTATTTTGGTCTTGGTCTTGTTTACATCACTGAAGAGTACTTGCTTTGATGTTTGATCAATTGCTGTTTTGTGACTCATTGTGACATGCTGTGTATATATAGCTGTATTGGTGCTTTGGTTCTTGAAACAATAGGTTTTGCAGCTGAAAAACTAATACGGATTTTAACATACATGTTGTACTCATTATCATCATCATGGGTAGGCGTAGCATGTTCTCCTTCCAGTGGTGAAAAGCTTTGAAGATCGGTTAAGAATCGACAAAGTTCTTACTAAATTTTGTCTGGATCGTTCTTGCATAATTTATGGCAGTTTTTGCATTTATGCATTTCACAAGACAGTGTAGTAATGTATTTAAGGTATGGATGGAAACAGTTTAACAGACTGACTGGAAATTTACTTCTGTTTCTAATAATAAATAAGGTTAGCTGTGTTACCATTCCTGTCCAAAAAATTTGGGGGAGACCCATGGGCATGGGCATGATAGACGGCATAATCATTTTCGTCTTATCTGATTTGATAATCACACAAAATTTGTTTGATGTGTGTCATCCACGTGGTCTTAGGAAATGTCCCAAATATTTGGGGGATGCTGAGGCCTCGCCCCTTGATAGGGGGTGTGGTCTACGGTGTCGGAGTAATAACAGCTCGTGGTCGACACCGTCGACCAGGAGCTGTTATTACTCCGGCTTGAGCGACAGTTCGGTTTGCGTGGCAACGTGTTGGACTGGTTTTGGTCGTATCTGTCTGGCAGAACCTTCCGTGTTGTGCTCAGCGGCTGTTCGTCAACCATCATCTACATCGTCTGCTCAGTCCCGCAAGGTTCAGTGCTGGGTCCACTGTTGTTCATTGTGTACACGGCGGACCTTGCTGATGTAGCAGAGAAGCACGGTGTATTTCTACATGCGTTCGCTGACGATACACAGTTGTATTTACGCTGTCGTCGCGTCGACACGGCGTCAGGTCAGCGGTGCATTGCGGAGTCGGCCAATGGATGTCCGCCAGCCGACTGAAGCTAAACACTGAGAAGACTGAGCTGCTATGGGTCGGATCCAGGCACAGCCTTTCTCAGCAAGGCTGCTGTCTCCCAGAGTTACATCTCGGTCCTGACATCATAGCAGCTCGCGACCACGTCCGTCTGCTTGGAGTAACGTTATCGTCTGACCTCAGCCTTGACAAACACGTCTCCATTGTCAGTGCG
>Ga0049107_10000659_pt1 | contig 10965 bp, 7 predicted proteins | sample WorMetilPIANOSA1_FD_61187 | JGI IMG/M metagenome (GOLD analysis project Ga0049107, IMG submission 61187) | Marine gutless worms symbiont microbial communities from Max Planck institute for Marine Microbiology, Germany - Olavius ilvae PIANOSA.1 | ecosystem: Host-associated > Annelida > Digestive... | reverse complement strand
TGTCTCCCAATGGAACAGAGACCTGCCAGTCATTGTCAACTGCCAGTGTGCAAGTGTTATTATGCGGCCCTCCTCCCTAGGAGGGGCCGCATATTGCGTCGCACTCTGTCCGTCTGTCCGTCCGTCCCGTTATCGTTGCCATCGGTAACGTCTTTTCGTCAACGGCTAGCGTCACGGATGTACTTTTCGGCACGCACTGAGGGCCGCATATCGTACGGCCATCTCGGCCGTACAGATTCTTGTTTATACGAGCGATCGTTTATACGTGTCTAAAACGAACGCACCATTTTTATTTATAATAACTCTGAAAAATCAACCGATTTTAATAATTTTTGATTCCGCAACATTTTGAGGAAATTTGACACCAGAAAATATAAATGTACTCACCTTACCTACAAGCTATTGCCGCACTACCTAGGGAAGTGCAACTGCAATAAGCTATTGTTCAACAATATTCAACAGTAATTTGGATTAAATAAATAGTGTGTTAATCACTTTCATAGTCTTCGTCATTTTACGACAGTGAACTATAGCCTCTTACTGTTTAAAAGTGTTCACAGTGACCCCATTCTGCCAGAGTTGCAGATTGAAGCACTTGGTTCAGAGATGCACCATTCCAGCAGCACATTGTGGATGAGCTGATGGAATAATGGCGTACCCGGTACACAGACTCCATGTTTCCGTTTGTGTACTTTTCACAATCGCTGTAATGTGAACGAGTCGTAGACATTTTTCGTTGTTTTAAGACGATGACTGTTGTGGAAATGTTTTGAATTTTTCTCTCAAAAAATAGCTGTTTCATCGTACGCTACGTCCTGCAAATGTTTTATTTTCATTCGTTAAACTTTTCATTCATTCATTCATTCATTCATTCAGTCAGTCAGTCAGTCGTATCATGCTACGTGTAGTGTGAAAATAGGCTGCAACCGGTTCACTGCGCGTGGTTGTTGCTGAATTGGATCCATTCTCCGACCGAACACTGTATTGTACGCTGCAGACATCGAGCTGATAGACATTGGGAACGGCGGTTCATCCGTTCCGGCCTGACGTTGCATCTCAGAAGCATCCTGAGCTTCCAGCGACTCCCGGGACAGCCGCCGCTGGAAATTACTATAGGTGCAATCTGAGGTGCTGCGATAAGCGTATCTGACAAGTGCAACGGTTTTCGTACGTTAACAACTCTGCCTGCAGTGGCGATCGTTAGTATTTCTTGCATTACCACGGACACTGCAGCGGTAAACAGACAAAGGAAGACTTGATATTTAACCCGTTTCGTCACTTTTGTTACACGCATAATGATAATGAATGAAGTTGATACTGAAGCAACACAATGGTAATCGGAAAGCTTTCGATATAAACGTGTTAAGTATACAGTGTTATGCCGAGCAAGGTTAAATGCGCGTATTGTAATGGTCAGTATCGTCGATCCTTCGCAAAGTTTGGGGTATCCGAGCCTGAGCACCGACGAATATTCAGGACCTGGCTCTGTCCTAGTTTGACAGTATGGGCCTCAGACTTGGGGTAGAAAGGCAATTATAGCATTATATCTCAATAACAATATGCCTCCGTCTCCCCTCAGATCGACGCCACTGGCAGTGGTCAACTAGAACATTTGAGGGTAAAATGGCAGCCTACATGGATGTGCAAACTAGTATAAAATGACAACAACTGTAAACGGTTTAGATCAGAAGACAGTCTTTCAATGAATATAGAAATTGACAAGTAGTACATCTATAGTTTAAACTAAATATGTATTGCAGCAGCTGGTAAAACCCCAAATGCATAACAATTTTCAGACAAATTCTAATTTTTGAACACCCACAGATATATGAAAAATCACTCTAACTACACCGTTACACTTCTTTGACGAAACAATATAAATACGATAATTAGACATTTTCATTTAGGCCTACGCAATAACAATCCGTAGGCTATATTCAGAAACTCAAATCATCAAGCTGGCTTTATCCCGTATTCCATTGCAGAAAGACAATTCATCACAAGCGACAAAGCAGTCGTGAGCAATTCGCGAGCGGCTCCAGTTACATGTACATAAGAATATACACCGTATCCAGAAAAAGTAAGCCAGTTGTTTTTACTCTAACTTAATTCACAATTCCACCAAATTTTCCTTCTAGAATAAGTGATAAATGTTTAACAACGAGGTTTAAAATACCCACTTCGCCTGTCATGTATACATATACATACATACATACATACATACATATATACAACCGTAATGTGAAGAGAGACAAAAGTGTGACAAAGATAGTGAAATAGTCAGCAAAACCTCAATTTTTTACTAAGCACATGACATTTGTTAATTACCGCGCGACGCTATGCGTAAGCGCGGTCTTTGCTGTGGCCCGGTGTCCGTCCGTCTGTCCGTCTGACTGTCTGTCGTGCATTCATTCAGACGGCTGAAGATATCGTCAAACTTCTTTGTCGGCCCGGTAGCCACATCATTCTAGTTTTTTGACCTCCGGCGCCGATACCCAATTCCAACGGGATCCCCTTCAGCGGGGGCGCAAAATACAAGGGGGTGGGAAAATTTTGTGACTTTCGACTGAACTCTATATCGGAAACGGTACGAGGTATGCCCACGGTTGCTATGGAACGTTAATATCTCAGAAACAACAAGAGATATAGCCATATTTACTATATAACGTCAATAGGGAGTTATATGCGCTCTATCGAATGGCGATATTTTCAATGACCTTGACGGACCTCTAACCCGGTTTTCAAGGTCACGGCATTTTGAAGTCGAATATCTCAAAAACGGAGAAAGTTACTATTGAACACTAATAGGAAAAACCATACCCAGTCTTCCGAATGGTACCACTTTCGATGACCTTGACTGACCCTTGACCGGGATTTCAAGGTCGCGATATTTTTCGGCATTGAATATCTCAGAAACGATACGAGATAGAGCCATAGTTACTATAGAACGTCAATAGGTAGTCATATACGCTCTATCGAATGGTGATATTTGTAATGACCTTGGCGGACCCTTAACTCGGTTTTCAAAGACACGGTATTTTGAAGTCTAATATCTCAAAAACGGACAAAGTTACTATTGAACACTAATAGGAAAACATATACAGTCTATCGAATGGTACCACTTTCAACGACCTTGATTGGCTCTTGACTGGGATTTCAAGGTCTCGATTTTTCGACATTGAATATCTCAGAAACAACATGAGATAGAGCCATAGTTACAAGAGAATATCAATAGGAAGTCATAGGCTCTGTATCGAATGGTGACATTTTCAATGATCTTCACGGACCCCTAACCCGGTTTTCAAGGTCACGGCATTTTTGAAGTCGAATATCTCAAAAACGGTGTGTCTTACGGACAAAGTTACTATAGCACAGTAATAGGAAACCATAAGTAACATATGGAATGGTACCATGTTTGGTGACCTTGACTGTTCTCCAAACGCGTCGCGCGGTTTGTCAGCGATAGCTGAGTGTCTTGTCCTACAGTGTTACAGTGAGTGTTCAACGTGTCCATCACCAGCTTTAACATACGGTGTCAGATGGTGACCCCACTGATAAACTGCAGGTGCAATGACAGAGTAGTCTCGGGTAGCCTATTAAACAGTCGCTGTTACGCACAAGCCTATATTCTATCGGCGATGTCCGGTTAACAACTACATAAACAGAGTGCCTATCTCAACCAAATTATTTCATGCCTTTGTCTTAAACCTTCAGTTTTTGCTGACATGTAACTACAATTATACTATTTTTGTCACAATTTTGTCTCTTGTAAGTCGTAATATTACAAGGTAATGTGCGTACATATGTTGGGTGAAGTGGATACACTATGTACCAGGTGTGATGGAAATTTGTGAACAACCTATTGAGTTATATATAAAAACATTATTGTCTTACTTTCTCTGGACACCGTATATAACACTCGGAATGCAGGCAACAGAAACAACAATGTTCAAGTGAAACGAACAAAAACAGCAGTCAAGCCCGGATAACAGAGTTGGAACGGAGTCAAAAGTTTCGACCTTCATCTCGACCCGATCCCACCGGACCTAACGGAAATCGCTGACCCGGTTACACGTAAACTGGAAACTCAGTTCCAACTCTGGCTGATACACTACGGCAACTGAATACTGTACGACTAGGCACGTACAAAGGCGGACACACACACAGACTCGCAATAGACTTGATACGCGTGAAACATGCAAGTGATGTTACGTCTTGACCAACCGAGAATGGATGACTTCAATAAAAAGATCACGTTTAGTTCTTAGGAACAAACGGGATCAGCTGAACAGCAGATTAGCAGATTAGACCGAAGTTCAGATGAGAACCGTTCTAAGAAATGACCTGAGAACCGGATCTGAGATTTAGAAAAGGTCTGCATGTTTGCATTACCGTACGGAGTTGTCGATCAGACGGAATTGTTCAGATTGTTCGGTCGTAGACCGGAACTTAGGTCTACCATCGAATTCCTAAGACATTAGGGTACCCTAATGCTTGTTGTCACTTCAAAAATTCATGCAAATTAGGTCTAAGAAGTTTCTTCTAAGAACTATATCCGATCTTTTAGTGAAGTCATACAATGGCACTCCGATGAAGGAAAGCAGTGGCAGTGATCCTGAATGTCTTGGGGGTCAATAGACCGCCAGTTTTTTGACTGGCATTATGGGTCATCTCAGATGTTCTGAGTGTGAACCAGTTTTTGACATTTTGTCCTTGTTGACCATCTCGATTTACACAGCCGGCTACTCTACGTCAAATGTCAACAGCTGCTAGACAGCCGAAAATGCAAAAAAAAAATCGTCGCTGACGGCCGAGAACATCTGTTCCAGCATCGTTGACAGAGCTAGCGCTGAACCGCGGATTTGGACCCTCGACTTTCAAAAAGGCTCCGCCGCTTCTGAAGAAAAGATCTCATTAGAGCCCGATTTAGACATGCTATAAGAACATTATAGACCTAATTAGCACTTATTATTCAACAAAGAATAAAATCGAGTGAGACTGAGTGTGGGTGTGGGTTCCCGGGCACTTTAGCGTTGGTGGAACGTTAAAAGTTAAAATATATCTTTTAAAAACGGGAAAATATTGCTGCAAGTTCATTTCAGAGATATTCTGTGTAGGCCCATGCACTCAGACAGTGCGGCTGTAATCTGAAGCTAATGTGTAGCTTATGTCTACACGCTGCCGTCTCTATCCAGCAGAACTCCCCACGGGGTTCGTAAAACAGCAGAATGCTTTTCGGGCGCCAACGAACAGCGACAGCGGTTTCAACTCTAGCCGGAGCGTGAGCAGCATCGCAATTACCAGTTTCATCGACAAGCGGCGCCGTGGTATTAGCACGTGGTGCAAATGGTGCACATAAACATCTCCAGCCGACACGGCGGATGTTTCAGGTGCGACCTATTGTGGTTTCCCACACGACGACGCAATAATGCATAATTACTCCCTGCGCGTCTGCATCGAATCAATAATCGCCGACAAAAGCGTGACAGCGTCGAACCGGTCGAACCAACTGTTGGTTTTTATGTACCGCTTCGATTACCGTGGGGACGGACGACGTCGGTGGAAACTAGCTTGCTTTATCGTTGCGATGTTCGATCGACTGGCTGAAATTTAACGCAACCCGCGACGCTGGCGATAACGCGGGTATTTTACTGGTGCAGCAGCTGGCGTCATCGTTCGCTGACGCTGTTGCGAAGGTCGTAGCAGCTCACCGTCTCCAAACCTCGTCTGAAACACACGCACAGTTAACGGCCTGATGTCAATATTATTTTCAATTTTTAATTCCATCTCTCACTGCCTCCCATGCAGCATCGGTATCCTGTATATGCAAATTAACAAATTTATATGTTCCACTTTTTTACTAAAATACTTCTTGATAGTATACTTAATTTTTGCGTTGTCTCCAATTTGTACTATGTTCTGAACGATGCTGAACTTGAGCACGAATGACTTGAATAAAAATCACAGATTACACGCACTTAATTTTTCGGCCAGCAAATGACAAATGTGATCAATAAGTTTCCATTCTGATGTTAAATTTTGTGCGTAAGTTAGGCGTTTTGTGACCATGTCGAAGGAGAGAAAAAATATTTTCATTGAACATACACTCTATTGTCTTTCGACAAAACAAATATGGACAGCAGTCTTCAGCGACATTGTGACGTAAGTTCGTCACTCAAAAATGTCAACAGTCGGCTTCCCCTAGGTAGACATTTCTGACTTCGGAACGTACGTATACATATTTCCACGTAGCTCGCGACAGCGGCCGACGCTTGCATAATGCATGATGCAAAACCGTGAAAAAGTACACCACAGCCACAGTACGGTTTGCGTCAGCATAACGGCGAGTGATGAACAAAGACTGGATAGACTTCAACTGCAATTTCTGCAAGACAACTTATTAGCCAACTTAGACGGAAACCAACTTCCAAGAATGGCGAAGATCGAAAGAGTGCAAAACATGGAACCAAATACCGAGAAAACTGCAACAGAATTTCACAGATGTGTAATTGACGGCACTATAGAAACAATCGTGACCAGCTTAGACGGACGTTGGCGGCAAGTAAACGACACCGTATTGTTTCCTTTTATGCGGCCTCCCTGTGGAGACGTACTACGGAATAGCGCTGTCCGTCCACCTGTCTGTCAGTCCGTCTGTCCCAACTGGACCAGTAAGTCCAGAACGGAAGGTCGTAGAAACTTCGAATTCGGTGGAAATATACTGCTGCGTCGTTCCACCTCTGTGCATGCTTCTTATATTACGATTAGCGAATCGGCACAGCAGGTGCAGCTACGTATGACGCTCGGCCACAGGAGGGTCGTAATATTGTGGCTGTCACACCGCCGCAGATCTTGTCTTGTTATTGGCGCCGCTATGTGAGTTGGTGACGGTGTGTGTACGTGTGTGCGTGGATCGGTGGCCCGTGTCTGGGCGGACTGTCGCCGAACGCTGATGATGATGATGATGATGATGATGATGATGATGAAAAGCATTTACCATTGCCAATATCTATACACGCCGACGACGTAGTACGGCGGCGCCGATTTGCATCTCGAGAGACTGCACAGTAAGTAAGTAAGTAAATTTATATAGCGCCATGGTCGAAAAGAATTAGAGGCGCTGAGACGGGTCACTAGGTAGTCCTTCTAGTTCACTTCTGTTTCGTTTTATTTTTGATTCCGTGCAGAAGACTGAACTAGAGCTGGTCACTGGTCAGCTTTCGTGTGCAGGTTAAATGCTTCATATTGTATCGTGCGATTGCGTGTCTGCCCGTCAACAGCGTAAACGCAGATCGATGTGAAAACATTCGACAGCTTTCTCTGTTGCTGCTCCCCGATGGAACTTGGACACTTAAGTTCCACACCACTGTTCAAGCGTAAACTGGAAACTATTCTATTTACCGCTGAGCTCCAGAACTGAACTGCAAACTGAACTGACTATATAATGCGCCCTCTGTCGACTGTAGGTGTAGTTGGCGCACTAGAAATACTGAATTATTATTATTGTTACCGCGCGATGGGCGGTCTTTGCTGTGGCCCGGTGTCCGTCCGTCTGTCTGTCACGTTCGTGCATTCTACCCAGACGGCTGAAGATATCGTCAAACTTCTTTATCGGCCCAGTTCCCCCAGCGCCGGTACCCAATTCCAAGCGAACCGCTTCAGCGGGGACGCAAAATGCACAGGGGTGGGAACACTTTGCGATTTTCGACTGAAATCGCCGTATATCTCGGAAATGGTACGAGATAGACTCATGATTACTATGAAACGTTAATAAGAAGTCATATGCGCTCTATCGAATCGTGACATTTTCAATGACCTCGACGGACCCCTAACCCGGTTTTCAAGGTCACAGCATTTTTGAAGTCGAATATCTCAAAAACTTAGGGACAAAGTTACTGTAGAACAGTAATAGGAAACCATAGGCAGTCTATCGAATGGTACCATTTTCAATGACCTTGATTGACCCTTGATCCGGATTTCAAGGTCGCGATATTTTTCGACATTGAATATCTCAGAAACGACACGAGATAGAGCCATAGTTACTATAGAACGGCAATAGGAAGTCATATGCGCTCTATCGAATGGTGACATTTTCAATGACCTTGACGGACCCTTTCAAGGTCACGGCATTTTTGAAGTCAAATATCTCAAAAACTGTGGATTTTGCGGACAAAGTTCTTATAGCACAGTAATATTAAACCGTACATAACACATGGAATGGTACCATGTTTGGTGACCTTGACTAACCTCTAAACGAGTCGCGTGGTTTGTCAGCAAAAGCTGAGTTTCTTGTTATTATTATTATTAGGGAGAGTGGGAGCGCCCGCCGGTTTTTCTACGAACCCACAGTATCACTACTACGAGCAGCTCGTGGAAATTTTCAGCAGCAGACCTAATCTGAACTGACTTTGTCACCGCAGCGACTGGGATTTAATCATAAATCCTCAGATATATAGATAGTCCAGACGTTCGGCGCCCAATAATAATAACTGCCAGCTTATACGCCTACTGTAGGCCTCTTGCTATAAGGCTGCTTACTGATGAACCGTTCATAAGCGTTCTCCGCTAAGCGTCGAGCCAGTTGTGCGATTTATTCATCTCGTGGATGGGCCGACACCATTCAATCCCAACCCCCTCCCTCCCTCCTTCCATATCTCTTACGTCCGGCGATTGCTTCGTGCCCATTACTGGCGAACAACGTCAGCGTCACGAGTGGCTGCAGGCAAATATCATTTCCGAGATTACGGCCTTTTATCTAATATCTATATTTATGATCGGACCGGACAGCGCCGGTCATGCGGCAAATAAAAATTATTCTTCTATCCAACGGCGAATAACGGAGGCTCGGTTGATTGAACGCCCAACGGCACAATTCGATATCTGGACAATCGCTCCGTCGCCAGTCAGGCGTTCAGTCGCCAGTGTTTTGTTGACATTGTCACGGGAACTGTATCTCCCGTTACGTCGCGGTCCACATACAGGCGTGTTACAGAGACTGCAAGTAATTTTCTGCTAGCACGGCATCATGGGAGTGACAACGTGTTGAGCGAATATGTTTAGGACTACCAAATTGGCCACGGGTTTATCATACATCGTTTTATGCATTCCGTGTTGTTCGGTCAATTTATGGAATCGCAGAACAGTTGGTTTTACTGTCATTTCTACTACTGGCGTTGAAAATGACTGAAAATCTATACATCAGTATTGTATCCATCTCTTCTCACAATTTACAGAAACGTCCAGACATATTTCTGGTCATCGAAAAATTTGAAATAAAAGTTCAACCGGTAATACCGTAATACATATAATAAAGACGGCCGACAGTGTCTGCACGCAATGCGTAGTAATTGTTACACGATACGATAAAAGTTATGCGTATAGGCAACACAAGGGATGATAACACAAGGGGGCACAAAAAAACAAACGTCCAGACAAACGTTCTTATATTAATATTAATTACATATTTCCAAATCCAAGAAATGGAGCAGTACCGCAAAACCCGAGTGCAGAAATTTCAATGTTCTTATGTTTAAACTCCGGGACCTGACTTCGTTCCAGTTTGATTGTACATGCCTCACTTCAGTATTATGTCAAACTAGCATGAGAAGGCAAACGGCACAATACCATGGACAAATGCACATAACAAGCAGAAATGTTTTGATGGGGACATCGGTATTAGCGTCCCTCCACTCCATTTGGGTAACTGTGACTCCCCCCCCGGCGATCGGCGTTGCTGGAATGGAGCGAATCCGTATATATGTAGTTCTTTCCGAATGATAACTCAAAACGGTTACAGTTAGGCCACCATATCTGGTACACACGGTGATCTCGGGGCACCTTGGTATGGCTATGATTATTGGTGCAAAAGGGCAAAGGTCACGGTCGCAGGCTAGAAAATGGTTGGTCATTGACTGCGCTCTCTGACAGCTGGTATTCACAATAAGAATATCAAACTGCTATAACATAACTTATAATCAAAGCTATTAAATGAAAAAATACTATTGAAATAGTCAAGTATATCGTCGACAGGAGTTTTGTATTCAGAAATTTCTAGCCAAACTTGGAGCTATAATCTTGTTATCCATAGGGCGGAAGCAGTAAGCGATGATGTGTGTCTGACGTCTGTCTGTCTGTCTGACGTCTGTCGCGTACACCGGGCCTAAGTCGAGAACAGAGACGCCTAGGAAAACTAAAATTGGCACAAAGGTAGTCGGTACATGTGACTCGGACACCACTTTCAAGGTCAAAAGGTCAAAGGTCAACTTGCAGGGGGCATATTGTGGCGGCCTCCCGCACTGCTTGTTGTTAAACATGCCATGCACATGTAAGACATTGCTCTTTTGCACTGTTTGAGGCTTCTGATGAAACTTCTGACAATACACAATGATTACTGATGTATCTTATTGTTTATGATCTCAGACTGTTGTCTAATTTGCCAAATGTAATTAAATGGTGTGCTTTAGTTGAGTTTCTTATGGTATAGTTCTTGTGTTTATACTGTATCTACCATTCTCTTAGTGAATAAAAATGAATACAATAAACACCAAACAACTGCAGCCGGGTGTTTTTTTATCGTGACGCATCGCCTCTGGTGTATAGGTAATGCAATGAGTTATATGCGATACACTGAGAAACAAACAACACGTTAACTGGTATATGTGTAGCTACAGACCTGTTCAGGTCGTCTATGTCGACGAGGAATGAGTCCTGCTGCATGTACAGTTCGTCACGATCGAGCAGCAGTTGAACGAGATCGGTGTTTAGTCCTACAACATACTCTGGCATCAGGAAGGGAGACGGAAATGAACCCCCAGACATGGCCCTCAAAATCCTACCTAACGCCTACAAGATGGCGAGGGCTGGGCAACGGGTCGACACCAGTTTCTCATCACATTACTATTCGTTTGCGAAAAGTGGATGAGAACGTCGACCCGGCCAAGTTAGGGGGTTGTGCTCGGCTTTCCC